>Ga0187805_10000188_pt1 | contig 18788 bp, 12 predicted proteins | sample NC_wetland_sal_i_6_FD_132965 | JGI IMG/M metagenome (GOLD analysis project Ga0187805, IMG submission 132965) | Wetland sediment microbial communities from Neuse River Estuary, North Carolina, USA - Control_5 | ecosystem: Environmental > Aquatic > Freshwater > Wetlands > Sediment | place: USA...
ACGACAATGACGCCGGCCATCCGATTTGCCTTGAGAAACTCGCTCAATTCCTGTTCCACGACAAAGCCCCGGCTGCGCGACGCGTGACGCATGAGGGCACTTGTGCCATCGCGCACGATGATTCCAGCATGAAACACGTCGAGATTCTTGCGGGTGGAGACGAAAAAAATCAGATCGCCGCTTTGCAAATGCGGTTGGAGCCGTGGCAATGACGCCTTCGGTACAAATTTCACGCGAGTCTGGCGTGGGGAGAGTCCGGGTACGACATTCAGAACGCGCTCTCGACTGAGTATCGGGACATCCGGCAATACCGGCCTGAGCGTCCCGTTGCGTAAGTTATTGCGAATCCAGAGCGTCATATAGTGATTGCGCCGCTGCCATTGAATCCGGCCTTGTTCGTACCTAATCTTTCGCAGCCACTCGGTGAAGTTATCGACGCTGGAAGCGCGGGCGAGCGCCACAACTGTTTCGATATACGTGACACAGTCGAATCCATCGAGCGAAGCCGTGAACACTTCGGCTGTGCCGGCGGATCCAATCAGCGGATTTGGTTTGTAAGGATATCCAAGGAAGTGACGGGAGAGAACCTCAATTCGGCTGCCGGCGCAACAGTCATGTTTCGTTTTCGATAGAAGCTGCTCCACGCGGCGGCGGCTGAGACCTCGTGGTCGGGGGTGCGTCATCAGATTTTCATTTTAGCTTTCGAGACCTACCGCTGGGGGCCTGGCGGCTCGAGCAGCAGGGCGAACCCATCGGCGTCATGAAAATCCGGTTTGCCGGCCGGATGGCGAAGCGCCCAGTACGAGAGCCCGTCGCTCGCCTCGATGACCGCCGAGAGCCCAACACGAAGGGAAGCACGCGGGTGGATGGCAGAGAGGCAATCGAGCGGGACAAGGCTGTCGAGCTCAAGCCGACTGCCGGTCGAGCGCACGGAAATCTGCCGGCGCATCATTTCGTTCGCGAGAGGGCCGCCGTTACGATAGCCCGAGAAGGCGTAGACGGCCCACTCCCCAGAAGGGGCGAAGTTGAACTCGTGGTACGCCGGCTGCCCTTCCATCGCGATGAAGGCTTCGAAGCAGGTGTGGCGCCAGAGCTGTGTGGCGATGCGCGGCACGGCGGACGAAGGGACGCGGATCCGGCGAATGTCTCCGTCGAGGCGGAAGGTGATCCGGAGTTCAGCACTTGCCGAGCGGCGTACGAGGACCGCAATGGCGCGCACTGCCTCAGAGCGTGTCGACGGATGGCACCTGAGGTCGATCCAGTGTTCGACGGCCATAACCGGCTCGATGACCGCTACGCGGCCGCTGCAGTACGCCAGGCGGCGATCGCGGCCAGGGCGCGCTCCGGCCGCTCGGTCAACTGGGCCAGCCGGCCAAGGTAAACCGCGCCCGTATTGCCGTTCAGCGACAGGAAATCGCCCTCGTTCAGAGCCGTTGCCCCGATGCGGCACTGGCGGCGGTCAAGGTCGATCTCCAACCCCGGGCACGCCACGAGGCACACCTTGCCAAGCTGGCGCGCCACGACAGCCGCATGGGAGGTGCGCCCTCCCGAGCCGGTGAGAATCCCGGCCGCCAAAGCCATCCCCTCGATATCAGTCGTTGCCGTTTCCAGCCGCACCAGGATCGCCGGTATGCCCGCCTCCGTCAGGCGCTTGACCGCGTCGATGTCCAACGCCACGGCGCCGCTCGCTACGCCCATGCCCGCCACTTGCGCCACCGCCAGCGCGTCGGGCACGGGCAGGGCGAAACTCGTTCGGACCACGGAGTTCAGGTCGATGGCGGCAAGGCGTGCGAGCGCGTCGGCCGGCGTCAGGAGCCCTTCAGCAACCATGTCCACGGCTATGGCCAGCGCCGCCCAGTCGGTGCGCTGGGCTCGCCGCGTCTGCAGCAGGAACAGCACGCCGGATTGGATGGTGAACTCGAAATCCTGTGCGTCGCCGAACAGCACTTCCAGCTCGCGACAGATCTCGTTCAGCCGCGCCCAGGCGGCTGGCAGCACCAGGCGCAGGCGCTCGCTGTCGAGCAGCTTCTGGCGCCCTGCCACCACATCGGCGCCCTGCGCGTTGAATTGGAAGTCGTAATACAGCTCTCGCGCGCCGGTTGCGGGGTTGCGGGTGAAGGCCACGCCGGCGCCCGACGTGCCCCCGGCATTTCCATACACCATGGTCTGTACGGTCACCGCGGTGCCGAGCTCGTCGCTGATGCCGTTCAATCTGCGGTAGCTGGCTGCCTTCGGCGCAGACCAGGAACGGAACACTGCCACGGCGGCCTCCGCGAGCTGCTTGTGCGGATTTGTCGGGAAGGCTCTTCCGGTCAGCGTGCGGTAGCAATCCAGCATTGCGGTTGTCAGCGCCCGGAGGTCGCGATGATCGAGCTCCTGCTCGCTCTCCGCCTCGGCCTGCCCGAGCGCCGCCGCTACCAGCGAGTCGAATGGCGCCGTCGGCAAATCCGCCACCACGTCCGCATAGCCCTGCACCAGCCGGCGGTAGCTGTCCCAAGCGAGCCGCGGATTTCCGCTCAGGCGAATCAGGCCTTCGACGGTGTCCTCGTTCAGGCCGACATCCAACACGGTCTCCATCATCCCCGGCATCGAGACCGCAGCCCCCGAGCGAACGGAGACGAGCAACGGCCGGTGCGTTGCACCAAATCCCAAGCCGGTCGCGGTTTCCAGCCTGGCGATACCCTTGGCCAGCGCGTCCTTCAGAACTGGATCGTTTGCCGCCAGGGGGCGCCCGCACCAGGCCGTGGGCAGGACGAAAGCAGGGGGCACCGGAAGGCCAATCTCCGCCATGCGCATCAGGTTCCAGGCCTTGTTGCCAACCTCCTGCGCACCGCCCTTTGGCGGCGCTGCTCCGGGAAGAATTGGATAGAAGTCAGTCACGGATCACATCCTCGAGCACGTATTCACGCAGGATAAAGCTCGCGTGCTTGAGCGCATCGGCTGCCGCCTCGAGCTTGCCGCCGATCGCTGTGAACAGATGCAACTGGCGGAAATCCGGGGCGTGCTGGACAGTGGCCGCCGCGAGCGCACGCTCCGCATCGTCGGCCTGGTGCTCGAGGGCGGCGATGCGGTCGATAGCCCTCAGGAAGTCTTCGGTCTCGGCATCGCTGGCCGCGCGGCCGATTTGTGTGGCATGGCCGAGCGCCTTGATCCATTCCTGCGACGCTTCCACCAGCAGGTCGGCCAGCATCTGCAGTGTCTCCAGCGGCTTGCCCTGAAGCGCGCCCAGAACGAGCAGGAAGTGCGCGGCCTCGAGCTCGTCGGCGGCGTCGTCGGCTTTTTCCAGCAATGGGATGAACACTGCGTACTCCGGACGGCGGCGAACAGCCTCGCGCATCGCTACGACAAGCTGGTCGGCATCATGCTCAAGCTGGTCGGCGCGCCGCGCGCGTTTATCCGCACCTTTGGGCCCCGCCGCCAGCCCGTCGCGGACCGAGCTGGCAATCTCGAAGATCAGACCGGCGTGGTCGCCAGCCAGACGCAGCAGCTGTCGTCCCTCGTTGCTGAAATGCGTGGCCAGAGCTACCCGGATACGATCACGAATCAGCCCGTGCGAGAGTCCGTTGAGCAGACCTTCGGTCGCAGTGCGGAAGACGAAGCCCATGAACTCAGCCGCCTCCGCATCGCCGAGCACGTCGCATAGACGGTCGCCGAAATGCATCGATGATCCGGCGGTGGCCTCGATTGACTGGTTGACCAGTCGCGCGCCACCCAGCTCCAGGAAGCCGCGATGCCCAATTTCGGCATCCGCCGCGGAGCGCAACAGCGCCACGCGGTCTGGACCGCGCAAGAACCCGCGCAGCTGCTTGCGTGCACGGTTCCAGTCGATGAGGAACACCAGGCGCGAGCCGAGAAATTCGAGATTCGCGCGGCAGCCGTCAGCATCCGTCGCCTCGAATCGCCCGGTCGTCATATAGAATGGCGCGCCGTCCAGCACCGAGGTGCGCCCGCTTTCCCACTTCACCGAGCGGGGTTTCAGCATGTCCTCGAAGAATGCAAGCCGCTCGGGATGCACATCGGTATAGGTCAGGCTGATGGCGGAGTCCTCGACATGGATCACAATCACATGCGCGTCATTGGCGCCGATGTCATTCTGGATCACCAGCCGGCCACCAGTGCGAGTGGCGGTGGTCGCCAGGCCTGGATGGGAGAATTTCAGCTTCGCAGTGCGATTAAGCCCGCTCATGAATGCCGCGACCAGCGGGCGATCCGCTTCGTCCAAATTGTAGGCGGCGGCGCCGTCCACCGTCTCCTCGGCCAGCTCGGTCTGCATGACGTTGAGCCGTTTGTGCAAATCCATCACCAGCCGGTGCAGGCTGTCGGCACGGTCGTGCCCGATCTGCGTCATTGCAGAAATGGCGTCGGGATCCAGCAGGTCGTCGGCCGCCGCAGGCAGCGCGCCAAGCAATCCATCGAGCCGCGCGGCGAGTCCGTCCGGCTTGGTGGCGAGCACGGGCTCGGCCATCAAACGCATGTCGTCGGCGATGCGCGCAACGATCCGAGCAGCTCCAGCCACGCGGCAGGATTTTCCCATCATGCGCGCTCCAGACACCACGGCATCAAAATCAGGTTCGTCGATGCCGCACGCGATGCGCTCTTGCTTCAGGGTGGCCGCCGCCTGCTCCGGATGCTCGGCATGTTCCACGGCCATCTGCAGCAGGGAGAGGGCGTACTTCAGCCGATCATTGGCCGCCAACGCCGCGTTCAGACACGCGGCGGGCTGCAATTCTTTCTCGCCGATCGCCGCCAGGATCTGCGTCTTCATCTGCGCCCACCTTGTTTCTCAGGCGCCGGAACACCTGCAGTGCACTTGTGACCCAATTTTCATGTTGTTGCTGTTGTAGTCCGACAGAGCCGGGCGCTTGCTGCCTAGATCTAAGCGCGGTCGTGTTCTCTTGGCAATCCGCCATCCATGTCTGATAATTCGAAATGTTCCGATCCAGGCCGGCAAGTGAGTCGGAGCAATATTGAACGCTGAATCGACAATCGCCGCCGTTGCGGCTGCAAGCGAGTTGGCGTTCCCCGACCCCCGCCGGCTGCGTTCGCGCGACGTGTTCCGATTGGTCGCGCGTGCGTGGCCCTTTATCCGCCCTTATCGCCGCCATCTGGTATATCTATTCCTGGCGACGATGCCGCTGCTGCTGGGCGGACTCGTTGCGCTCGAGCTCACGCGCGTTTTCTTCGACGTCGTCGGTCGTGGCGCCGGCTTGACACCCGCGCTGGCTTGGATGCTCCGTGTGCCGCTGCATGCCGATCGACGCACCGTGCTGATTCACGCCTGCATCGTCGGCGGGATTGCATCGGTTGGCGCATTGATCGTAGTCGGATTGATTCTCGGCTACGCGGTCTGGATTTTACAGCGCATCAGCAATCTCTTCCGCGTCAATCTCTACACCCGCATGCAGGAACTGAGCGTCCGGTTTCATTCCGAGGAGAAGATCGGCGACGCGATTTTCCGCATGTTCCAGGACTCCGCAGCGATTCCGCAGGTCATCAACGGCTTGATCGTTCAGCCGCTGATTTATGTTCCCGTCGCCACTGCCTCGCTCCTCTACCTGGTCTGGTACGACTACCGGATGGCGCTGATCGCGGCGCTGCTGATGCCTGCGAACTTCATGCTGGCGTGGATGTATGGCGATTCGCTGCGCGGCGCTTTCATCCGCGAGCGTGAGACCACGGCGGGTGCGACGACGCGGATCGAAGAAACGCTTGCGTCGATCAAAACCGTCAAAGCCTTCGGCACCGAGGCTCGCGAAGCGGAAACCTACGCGCGCGACAATTGGGACGCATTCATCGCCGCCCGCCGCGCACGCCTGATGCTGGCGCGATACCGTGTCATGACCAACACCGTTCGCGGTCTGGCTTATGTCGCGGCGCTGTACGTCGGCGCCACGGAAGTGATGGCGGGTGGAACCGGGGGCCTTGCCCGCGCGGCCGTTTCGCTTGGACTGTTCCAGGGTTCGCTCGCGCTGTTCGGCCGGGTTAGCGCGCGCACGCGAAATCTCACCGACCTGTGGGGCAGCATGCAGGACGTGGTCGTCGCAATCTCGCGCGTGCTCGAGATGCTGCGCCAAACGCCCGAGCAAAGCGTCAGCAGCGGCCGTGGAATCCCGCCAAAAACCGCGACGACTGTGGCCTTTGACCGCGTGACCTTCGGCTACGACCCGCGCACCCCCGTCCTCGCCGGGGTGAATTTCGCCGCTCGCGTCGGGGAAATCACTGCGATCGCCGGCCCCAGCGGCGCCGGCAAGAGCACGATCATTTCGCTCATCGTGAGATTTTTCGATCCGGCGGCGGGCCGTATCCTGCTCGACGGCGAGCCGATTCGTGACTTCGATCTTCCGGCGTGGCGCGGCATGCTGTCCGTCGCGCTGCAGGAAAATCCGCTCTTCACGACGACGCTTCGCGACAACGTCGCGTACGGGCGCCCGAACGCCTCAACCGCCGAAATTACCGAGGCGATTCACCGCGCAGGCTTCGCCGACTTCGTTCGTTCTCTGCCGGCCGGGATGGACACCATGCTCGGTGAGAAGGGCGCGAAACTTTCGGCCGGGCAGGCGCAGCGGCTCGGCCTTGCACGCGCGATTTTACGCAACGCGCCAATTCTTTTGCTCGACGAACCGACCTCGGCCCTGGATGTGGCGACCGAAGACGCCGTGATGCGTGGCGTGCGCGATTGGGTGAACCAGGCGCCCAAACGGCGCATGGCGATTATCGCAACGCATCGACGCACCACCGCGTCGCGCGCCGATCGAATTTACCGGCTCGACGCCGGCCGGCTCGTTGCCGCCGGCGGATCCGCCCATGACGACAGCCCGGTCCGCGAGGTGAGCAGGTGAAAAATGCCTGATGCCGTCGCATCCGCCGCTGACCCGGCGCGGTCGCCGCTCGACTCGCGCGCGAACCGGCTTTACGCCGGCGAACGGCTTTCGCTCAATTGGCGCGAGGCTTGGCGCTTGCTGGTCAAGAGTTGGCCGTTTGTCAGCCGCCATCGCCGGCTGGTCGCGATCAAGTGCGCGCTGGTTTTCATCTCGCTGATCTTCTTTCTGATGACGCCGTGGCCGCTGAAAATCGTCATCGACAACGTCATCGACGGCTACCCGCTCACCGGCATTCCAGCCGCCATTCTGACTCCGATCGCCGGCGCCAGCCGAACCTCCCTGCTCGTCGCCGTCACGCTGTTTCTGGCGCTGGCTGCGATCCTGATCGGGATGGCCGGTGGTGAAGGGCATTCGCTCGGCACCAACGTGGCGAGCGGCGGACTCGACCAGGCCGGCATCACCGCCAATGACGCCAACGACGGCGGCAGCCTGTGGAACGGTCTGTTCGGCTACCTCGAGGCGCGCGTCACCATCGATCTGACGCAGCGCATGAACCACTCCGTGCGCACCGCGATCTATGAGCGATTCTTGCGCGCGCCGCTGGCGCTGTACGCCGATCAGAAAATCGGCGACGCCGTTTTCCGCGTCATGTACGACAGCGCGTCGATCGGCCCGGTATTTTATCGCGGCGTGCTGGCGCCAATCATGTCGCTCTTGATGTTCGCGATGGCGTTGATCGTGCTCTCCGCGCAATTCAGCAATCAGCCCGTGATCATCGTCGCCGCGGTTCTCTTTCTGCCCGTGGCCGCCATCGGCAGCAGCCTCTTTGGACGCGCGCTGCGCGCCCAGAGCCAGTCGATGCGCGAAAGCGGCAGCAACGTGATGGCTGCGTTCGAGGAGCGCATCGCCCAGGTCCTGCTCGTCAAGGCATTCGGACAGGAAGGCCGCGAGGCCGCCGCCGTCGACGCCGCCAGCTGGGATTCCTATCGCGCGACTCTGCGGATGCTCGCGATCGTGTTCGTGCTCGCGATTGTGCTGGCGCCCGTTTGCGCCGTGCTCGTCGGATACTGCCTCTACTATCTCATGATGCAGGTGATCGCGGGCCGGATGACGCTCGGCGATGTCGTCCTGCTTGCCAGCTACGGATGGATGCTGGCAAATCCGATGGCGATTATCGGCAACACGTGGGCCTCGGTGCAGGTGTCGGTCGCGGGACTCAGGCGCGTGCATAGCGTGCTCGACAGCCTCGCTGAGCCGGCCGGCGACGCGCGAGGCGACGGACTCGGGCGGCGGATCGTGAGCCTTGAATTCGGCGGCGTCGCCCTCGGCTACGGCGCTGCCACGGTGCTCAACGACATTACAATGTCGATGCACGCGGGCCAGATGGTTGCGCTGGCGGGGCCGAGCGGATGCGGCAAGACTACGCTCATCCATTCGATCCCGCGGTTTCTCGAACCGTCGGCGGGAACGATCGCCTTCGACGACGTCGATTCGCGCGCCGTCGCACCCGACTCGATTCGCGCGCGCGTCGGATTCGTATTTCAGAATGAGTCGCTGTTCTCGACTTCGATCGAGGACAATATCCGCTACGGAAATATCGGCGCGTCGCAGGCCGAGGTTCGCGAAGCGGCCGCCATGGCGGGTGCGGCCGAGTTTATCGATCTGCTCCCCGACCGATACTCGACGATCCTCGGGCGGCGCGGCGCGCGCCTGTCGGTCGGACAGAAACAGCGAATCGCCATCGCGCGCGCCCTGCTTCGACGCCCGGAAATAATCGTGCTGGACGAACCGGCCGCGCCGCTCGATCCCGCCTCGGAATCCGATCTCATAAAAACTCTGACCGCGCTCGCTCGCGATCGAATCGTCATCATCGTCGCCCATCGCCCCGACACCCTCGCCGCCTGCGACCGCGTCTTCTTCATTCACGGCGGAACGATTGCCGCCTCTGGAACGCATGCGCACCTGCTCGCGACCAACCCTGCCTACCGGGCTTATCTGGCACAAACCGCCGCCGAAATCCCCGCCTGATTCCGGCCCGTCGATTGCCGCCGGGCGCTCATCCTATCCTCCTATCCTCCTCCGCAGTGGCGCAGGCGTCCCTGCCTGTGCCCTGCCTATTGCGACGCCGTGCGCGTCATTCAGTTTGAAGCAATTGTACGAGAGCCGGCCGGCTGCGCTAGATTACGCCCAGGAGGCAGACCATGCGGCTTCAGGACAAAGTTGCGATTGTGACGGGCGCCGCCAGCGGAATCGGCCGATCGACCGCTATTCTCTTTGCTCGCGAAGGGGCGCGGCTCGTGCTGAATGATATCGACACGCAGGGGTTGGAAGCCCTGATGCCGCAGATAGCAGGATCGGGCGCCCGCACGGTGGCGGGAAACGTGGCGGACGAAGGCATCGCGCGCCGCCTCGCGGAGGAGTCGATCTCAGCCTTCGGCCGCGTTGACATTCTGGTGAACAACGCAGGGATTCATTTCGCCAGGGACATCACCGAGATGACCGTCGAGGAGTGGGACCGGCTGATGGACGTCAATCTGAAGAGCATGTTTCTGTGCTGCAAGCACGTCATTCCGCACATGCTAAGACAGAACAAGGGAACGATTGTGAATCTGGCATCGATTTCTTCGTTCGTCGGACAGGAAATGGACGGGGCCAGCACCTTTGCCTATAACGTCACCAAGGCCGGCGCGCTGCAGCTCACAAAGTCCATCGCGACGCGCTATGCGTCCGACGGTATCCGCGTCAACTGCGTATGTCCCGGCAACGTCGAGACCAATATTCTCAAACGAGGGACGCCGGCTGAAGTGGCTGAGTTCTGGCGCCAGGCATCTCGTACTGAGCCCATAGGCCGCAACGCTCAACCCGCCGAGATCGCCAACGCAATCCTCTTTCTCGCTTCGGATGAATCGTCGTTTGTAACCGGTGCTCCTCTCATCGTCGATGGAGGATACCTGGCGCGTTAAGAGCCTGTGCCCTACCCAAGCACCGGGAAAAATCATGGGACTGCTCCCCGAAAGCACGAACTCGCAATATCGCGGCTCGCCATGGTCGGCCGCCTTTCTCGGCTTGACCGCGGTCCTCACGATCGGCCCGGGCTGCATCCACTATTTTCTTCCCGACGGCGGAGCCGGCGTCATTGCTGGACTGGATCTCAGCGCTGACCGAACTGTTATTGTAGGCGTCTTCGCGTGGATGGGAGCAACACAGATTGCCTACGGCTTTGCCCAACTCCTGGTGGCGCTTCGCTATAGGTCGCTGACGCCGCTGTTCTTGCTGCTAGCCTTGATCGAACGGAGCCTGGCCGCCATCGCGGCATGGATAACCAAGGGATCAGGCGTTGCGCACCATCCTCCGGGGGCTTATGGCGTGCTGGTGGCGATACCACTTCTGCTTGGTTTTCTCGTGTTGTCTCTTAGGCCGCGGAACGGACCGGACGGCGTCTAAAACTCGAGAGCGGCGCCGTCGACCTGGCGTCCGGGCTCGATTCCCAGCAAGCGCGTCACAGTCGGATGAACATCGATCATGCGCGCGCCCTTGATCTCACGGCCGCGCGGGAGTCCGCTCCCTCGTCCGTAGAGAATCCCGTGGACCCCCGGCGTGTCGGGCGGGTAGCCGTGAGCCGATACTAATCCTACCCCCATAAAGGGACTCGGATAGATGTCGCGGCCGAACGTCGCCAGCGGTTTCAGATACCAGGGCGCAAGATCGGGATCGACCATGTAGTAACCGGGATGCGCCGAAAGAATCAGGTCGCCTACTCGATCGCTCTGCCCGAGCTGCGCGAAATCCGGCGGACTATCGCGGCGAAGTACGTCGAACTCGCGGTGCGTGGCGAGCGCCTGGTAGGCGCGATCGACCTGCGACTTGTCATCAAAGTAGATGAAACTCGTGGTCCCGGTGGTTACGTCGCGCCCGCGAATACCATGCCGACTCAGGATTCGCCTGACATTGATCAGATGCGTGACTGGGAGATGGCCATGGTCCGATATGACGAACAACGTGACCTGCTCCCGGTACGCGAGCCGCTCGATCGCTTCCATCAGCCTGCCCACTTCGCTGTCGGCCCGGATGATCGCCTCGCGCGCGCGGGGCGAATGGAGCCCGTCGCTATGAACTATCTCGTCCGGCTGAGCGAAGTATCCGAGGATCAGGCGTGGCCGCCGATCTTCAGCCATTTCCAGATAGTGGATGATCTCATCCGTCCGTTGCGGCTCGCTGGCATACTCCGAGAGTTGCCACGGCACTTTCCGCTCAGGCGACACATAGGTCGCCAGTGCTCCGCGGCTTTTCGAGAATCGCCCGAACCATCCGAGCGCAGCCGTCCTGACCCCCTGACGCTCGGCGACCTGATGCAGCAGTTCGCCTCCGGCCAGCCAGTCCGCATCGACGTCATGGTTGAACAGCCCCAGGAGAGGATCGATGAACTGGGCGCTGACCACACCATGATTTCCGGGCCAGCAGCCCGTGGAAGCTGAAACCCAATTCGGCTCGGATATCGAAGGAAACACCGGCTCCAGGTGATGGGTCCACACGCCGTCGCGCCGAATCCTGGCAAAATTGGGAGTCGCGACTGAATCGAGCATCATTTCCGAAAGTCCGTCAATCAAAAGGACGATGACGATTCGGATGGATCGCGCATCCCGGACGGTATCGACGGGAGCTGCTTTCGAATGGGTTGTTTCGTCCATCGCGACCACCCTGGCAAATCTCACTTGCGACGGTCGCGCCGGAGTTGCGCCATCATAGCGAACAACTCGACGACATTCGACGCGACTTCGCCGGCCGAGAACTCCCGGTACAGCGATGCGACGTTCACGACGATGCGTTCGCCATCGCCCCAGGACGAGTAATCGGCCAGCGAGATGTCTCGCGCCGCCTCCAACACCGTCATGCCCGCGTCGTAGCGGCGTCGCGCCTCTCGCTCGATGTATTCGAAATAGCCCTTAAGTGCAGCGACGCCTTTCTTGTCGGTGATCGGCCCGTGGCCCGGAACAATGATGTCAACATTAGAATCGATAATGAGCTGGCATGCCGCGATCCAGTTGCGCACCGGCCCGGCCCATATTATCGGATGGCCCTCGATGAACAGGATATCGCCCGTGTACATGACGCGATCCTCGACGGCCTGCGCGAGCACGTCGCCGCGCGTGTGTGCCGGACCGACTTCGATGAGACGGACGGTCTTGCCGCCGACGCGCAGGTCCAAACGGCGCTCGAAGGTCCGCGTCGGCATCGCGACGTTGATGCCTTCGAAGTCGAATGGTGCAAAGATCTCGGCAAAGAATTTTCCGGCCTCTCCGAGCGAGCCCGCGTTGCGCTTCATCTCGGCGAGCCGGCCGGCGCCGCCATCACGAGCCATCTCCTCGGCGCACGCCTTCGACGCGATGATCTCGGCGCCGTTGACCAGCTCGTTGCCGAAACAGTGATCGCCATTGGAGTGCGTGTTTACCAGCTTGCCGATGCGGGCGGCGGCGTTCGGCTCCGCCCGGCGCATCGTGTCGAGCATCTCGCGGGTGAGCTTCAGATCGAACAGCGTGTCGACCAGGATCGACTCGCCGCCGTCGACGACGAGCCCCGCGTTGCTCCAACCCCAGCCGCCATCGGGCTGCAGGTACGCATAGCAGCCGTCGCCAAGATCATGCAGGCCCTTGGTGTAATTCCATTTGCGCGTGCTCATTGGAGACTCCCTTGCGTGTTGGTTTACCGGCTTAGCAGCCGTGCGAAATTGGAATACGGTTCCAGGTTTGGTGGCCTGCTTTCATAGCACGCGGACGGCCTCTTCGATTCGTCTTGCGAGGGCGGTGTAGTCCTCGCCCTGTAGATGGAGCGGTGCGCCGAATGCAACCGACGCGGCGCCCGGATGGATCATCGAGGCGCCGCGAGGAAGGATGCGGTCGAGGCCGCGTAGCCGCACTGGAATCACCGGCAGGCGCAGGCGCGCTGCCAACATCGCCGCTCCCGGCTGGAACGCCCCGATCTCGCCGGTCAGCGAAAGCCCGCCTTCGGGGAAAATCAGGATGGACCAGTGGTCGCTGACCAGCTCACCGATATGACGCAGCGTCTGACGGGTGTCCGCCTCCTGCTGCGAAAGCGGGAATCCGTTGAACAACATCGCCGCGATGAAGTAGTTAGTGCCGGCGACCAATCGGCGCCATGTGGAATAGCGCTCGGGATGGAAATGCGCGTCGAAGAATTCCTTGAGCATCGCGGGCGCGACGCGGTGGCGCCAGCGCGCGGGCAGCGCCGTGAAGATCGCCGGAGCATCGAGGTAGCTCTGATGATTGGCGGCGAAGATCACCGGTGCCTCGATCGATTCCAGGTGTTTCAGCCCCGTGGCCGTGAGCTTGATTAAGAGCCGGGTCATCGGAATCGCGAATCCGGCCAGCCCGGCCCACCGTATCGCGCGTGCGGCCACGCTGCGGTTCCAGGTGCCCGGTTCGACCGGTTCCTCGGGCAGGGCCGCTGGCGCGTGCAGCATCTTCGCGAGATCCGCGACTTTGTTTGCGCCTGTGAATGCGGCCTCATCGATGGTGGTGTTGAACTGATGCTCGAGTTCGACGAGCAATTCGACCCGCTCAAGCGAGCTTAGCCCAAGCTGATCGAGAGTGGTCTCGCCGGTGATTGCGCGATCGGGCGCATATCTCGCGATCACTTCGCCCAATTCGTCGGGCGCTTTGGCGGCGCCTGCCGGCGCGCCAGCATCGACCCATTTCTGGATCGCGCTGCGCTTGAGTTTGCCGGTTTCCTCGGTGCGCGGAAGGTCACCGGCAGTCCAGACCGAAGCGGCTCGGATCCTCTGATGCGGTTCGAGTCGCGCGTTGGCGAGACCGACCACCTGTTCTTTGTCGGCGCCGGGTTCGAGCACCAGCACGGCGTGAACACGATCCTTGCCGACCACCGCGCAATCGCGCACTCCCGCAAGCGCGTTGATGACGAGTTCGACGTCCTCGGGAAAAATCTTCAGCCCAGCGGACGTAACGATCATTTCCTTCTTGCGTCCGCGGACGAACAGATGGCCGGCGTCGAGTTTGCCGATGTCTCCGGTGTGGAACCATCCGTTCTCGAACGCTTCCATGCTTTCCGAAGGCGCCTTGAAATAGCCGGGGGTGACCATCTCGCCGCGCACCAGGATTTCTCCGTCCGGAGCAATCTTGACTTCAACGCCGGGCAGCGGCTGCCCCGCGCTGCCGATGGGATGCCCGTGAAACGGATGGCTGAAGCTGATGACCGGTGCAGTTTCGGTCAGACCGTATCCCTGCACGACCAGGAAGCCGAGGCGCGACCAGAACTCCTCGAGGGAAGGTTCCAGTGGGGCGCCGCCGACTACGAAGCCCCAGAACTTGAGGCCGAACGTGCGATGCACGCGTCGATAGCGCCACCATCGCACCAGCCAATGCGAGTTGGCGGAATAGGGCGCGGCAGTTTCCGGAAACCGGCGCACTACGTATCGCCGCATCACTTCGAGCATCTTGGGAACGCAGATTAGGAAGGAGACGCGGCGGCGGCGAATCTGTCGCACGACCTCCTGCGGGCTGTAGCCGCGCATTAGAACCACCACTCCCGGCAGCATCGGCGGGAAAAACATCGCCAGTAACTGGCCGAACATGTGGCTCAGCGGAAGCAGGCTCAAGAAGCGCAACGGAAACAGCGGGCGCACATAGCCGCGATACTTCATTACCTCGCGCTGAATCGGCTCGAGATCGGCCGCGAGGTTGCGGTGGGTTATCACCACGCCCTTGGGAGCCGCGGTCGAACCTGAGGTGAAGACCAACTCGGCGGTATCGTCGGGAGAAATCTTTGCACTGGGAGCGGGCGAGGCTGCATGCAGATCTACTTCGCACAGCCGCCAGCAGGGGACGTCCAATGCTCCTGCGGGCGGATGGACATCATCGCCAATCAACACCAGCCGCGCGCGCACCACCTGCTGCGTGTTGCACATCACCTCGGCGGAGGAGCGGTAGTCGATCGGGACTACGATGCTTCCGTTGAGCAGGCAGCCCCAGAACGCGGCTATCCATTCGGGACGAGACTCGGACCAGATGAGAATTTTGTCGCCTTTGCCGATGGACTCGTGCCGCAGCCGCTGAGCGAAGGCGCGGCTGGCGGCTGCGATCTCGTCGTAGCGATAGCTCCAGCTCCGGTATCCGTCGTAGTAAACGAGGTACTCGGAGCGAATGTCGGCAAATTGGTTGAACAAGTCGAGCAGTGTCCGATTGCCCGCGCTCGATGAAGGCTCAACTGGCTTATCCTTCACGTGGATCGGCAGCAGAGGCAAAGCGGCATCGTCGGACATCTACTTAACCCTCATGCGGGTGTCGGCTTCGTCAGCCAATGATAGCACTCCTAGTTTGTGCCCGCTTGGCGGCCCTGATTCCTCTTTGACGCAAGTCGATGCGAAGTCGTATTGAATGAAGCAGAGGCCGACCCGATTGAAAGCTATCGCCAAGACCCGTCCCGCACCCGGCGCTGAAGTGATCGACACCCCGGTACCGAGTCCCGGCGATTCCACGCTGCTCGTTCGCGTCGGCGCGTGCGGCGTATGCGGCTCCGACCTGCACATTGTCGACTGGGAGCTTGGCGCCGAAAGGATGGTCGCGCGGCTGCCGTTCGTTCTCGGCCACGAACCCGCCGGCGAAGTCGTCGCAGTCGGAGCGCACGTCACCGATTTCAAAGTTGGCGATCGAGTCGCGTTGGATCCCTTCGGCCATTGCGGGCGATGTGGTCCGTGCCGCGCCGGTCGTTTTCATCTTTGTGTCTCGCCCACCACGCTGTCCGGCGCATTCGCCGAATTCACCGTCGCGCCGATTGAAAATGCGCACCTGGTTCCGTTCACGATCGACCTCGAACAGGCCGCGCTGCTCGAGCCGTTCGGCACCGGTCTTCATGCCGTCGAACAATCGTGTCTCAAGGCCGGCGACAGTGCGGTGGTCGAAGGTCCCGGACCCATTGGCCTCAGTATCGCGATGGCGGCGCGCGCCCTCGGTGCCACCTCCATTGTAATGACCGGGCTGGCGGTGGACGCAGATCGCCTCGCGCTCGCGCGCACGATGGGATTCCGAACGGTCTCGGCCGGCGATCGCGACTGGATCGAGCAGGCGCGCGCGATGTTGCCGCCCGACGGCGCCGACGTCGTGTTTGACGCCGCGGGAGCAATCGATTCGCCGCGCGAATTGCTCCGCCGCGGCGGCCAACTGATCGAAGTGGGATGGCCCGCCCGCGATCTGAAATCTACGGAGTTGCGCGCGCTCTTCTTTCACGGCGTCACGATTATCAACTCCCGTATCCGGACGCCTGAAACCTGGCGGCGCGCGATCGCGATGGTCGCCAGCGGCGCCGTTGATTTACGCCCGATGGTAACGCATCGTTATTCTATTTCGCAGGGGCTCGAGGCATTCGACCTCCTGCGCGAGCGCCGTGGAGTCAAGGCGCTGATTATCCCGGGCGCTTAGCCAAATGGGGCCGGTCATCGCGCGAAAGTCTTTCAGCGTCGGTACGGCCTGCTATCGCCGCCGATTCGTTTGGGCATTGGGGGAGGGAACAAATGATAATCGAACAGGCTGATGCAAAGGCAAGTGCTCGCCGCATAATGGCGAGCGCCATCGTGTTGCTGGCACTAATCGCCTTGAACGGATTATCCGCGCTCGCCGCACCGCCCGAGGCCAAACGGCGCATCATTCCAGTGACAATCGATAAGGGCCAGAACTACACCATAACTGGCATAAAGGAAGGTGTGGCGAGCCCCGCAATTAAGGTAGTCGACAATCCCAATGCGCTCGTGATGCAAAATGCCCCGGGTAGAATCGAATTGGTGGGCGCCGATGCCGGCACTTGGAAAATCAACGTGACGCTCACTACAGGAGAAAGAGTTACCTATCTGGTGACCGTGAAGGCTATAGCACCGCCTCAAGGTTCTCTCAGTCCGGGCGTTGCACCGCCCGCCATTCCATAATCTTGATCTTCGGCAGACCTGTCGCTCCTCAGAAGCGGTCTACTTTGTCGCAAGTATCAGCGGCGATGGAGATGGCGCCGGGAGCGTCTTGATGCTGCGGAATCCCGCTTCTTTCAACCATGTACGGTACTCGCGCATCGTGAAAACGTCGGCGCCGGGCGTCGCGCGAAGCAGCATGTTGAGCCCGAATAGCATCGGTATCACCGGCCCGGTCCGTTCGTCATTCGGGATGAATTCCGCGATTAGAAGCTGACCCTTGTCCTTCAGCGCAGAGGCGGTCTTAGAAATCAGTTTCTGCCCCCACTCGGCGCCCTCGCCGTGGATGATGTGGCCGAAGATCGCGAGCTCGTACTTGTCGCGGCCGAAATCCAGCTCGCGAAGATTCCCCTCGAGGTAATCGTAGCGATCGCCGACTCCGTAGCGCGCGGCGTACTCGCGGGTGATGGCGGTGACTGCCGGAAAGTCCACCACGGTCACGCGCGCCTTAGGGTTGGCTTGTGCAAAGGGAAGCGACCAAGCTCCCGAGCCGGCTGCGACGTCCAGGATCGCTGAAATTTTCCTTACCTTCGCCGCTCCGATCGCCGCTACCGCCGCCTTGGCCGGCACGTAGCTCATCGGAAATATCACCCGCACCAGCATCGTGAAAAACTGGACCGCCGTCTCGGCTCCGGGTGGCGCGAGCGGCCGCCCCGAACGGACGACGTCTGCCAGTTGCGAAAAGGCCATCGCGCCGCCCTTGACGAACTGCGCCCCGCCTTCGAAGTAAAGCTCGCCCCCGCGCGCCAGGAAGGTTGCCGAGATAGGCTCCAGCGAGTACAGCTCACCCTTGCGGCGGAGATACTTGAGCGCTACCAGGGTGTCCAGCAGGCGGCGCATCGCGCCGGTGTCCGCTTGGGCTGCCGCTGCGACTTCGGCGGCGGTGCGCTTGCCGCCCGCGATCAGCGTGAACACGTCCAGCTCCATACCTGCCGCGATCGTCAGTGACTTCCACGCGCCGTAAATGTCGTTGGTCAGCGGAATCGGTGACGGAGTTCTGGTCTTCGCCATCGCAGGATTTCCTCCAAGGCGAGGCTCGCATCAGCGCCACGCAGTTTGCAAGCAGCCCCAGTCGCAACTTCCGGCATCGAAGTCGCTCAGGAGCGGCGGGCGCACGGGCCTCGTTTTTGCCAAAAGCAACGGAATATGGTGCAATTTGACCCCATGGATAAGCACATAAGCAAGCACCCCCAAACCAAGCATCTCCCTGCCGACGTGGTTCATTACCGCGAGTACAAGATTCTCCTGCAGCCAGATCGGTTTACGAGCAAACATGGGTTTCTGGAATTTTGGGAAATAGTGTCCAAGACTCTCAAGAAACTCGGTCTTAAAGTCGACGTCGACAAGGATGCATTCCACAGTCAGGTTCGGGAAGTGCTCTTTTATGACACTCCTGAGTTTGACCTCTACAACCACCACTTCATTCTGCGAAAGCGGACCTTTTACGACGAGGGATGGCCGCGTCCCGGCCACGAGCTGGCCTTCAAATACCGCACCCCGGAGCTCAAAGACGCCGCAGCCGTTGACGTGCGTCCACAATTGGGTGGACATGATGAGATAAAGTTCAAGGAGGAGCTGTTGCTCGAGCGCGACCGCCTGGGCGGAATGCGCAGCGTCTACTCTCATGGATGCGTGCTTACATCGCCCAACATTGAGCTCGAGCGCGGTGTCGAGGACATTACCCGCGCATTTCCGACTTTGAAGCGGATCGACATACGACCGAGAACCAAAATGGAGCTGGTCAACAACGTAGCGGTGGAGGAGGTGCAAAATACCATGGGCGTGATCCACTTCGGTCACCACTTCAAGGGTAAGACCACAATCGCGATTTGGCGGAGCCGGGCTCTGGAAAAATCACTCTCTGGCGAGTTCGCCTTTCAGTGCAAGTTCGATTGCATCGACGAGGTCAGCAAAGAGTCCCTCGAGCTCTCCGAGGAGTTCTACAAAAGAGTGCAGCTCGATTGCGCGGAATGGATCAAACT
>Ga0187805_10000189_pt1 | contig 18782 bp, 21 predicted proteins | sample NC_wetland_sal_i_6_FD_132965 | JGI IMG/M metagenome (GOLD analysis project Ga0187805, IMG submission 132965) | Wetland sediment microbial communities from Neuse River Estuary, North Carolina, USA - Control_5 | ecosystem: Environmental > Aquatic > Freshwater > Wetlands > Sediment | place: USA...
GCATTGGCTCACGGCGAACTCCTCTTTCGGTCGCCGTTCCTGCTCGTTGTCGGGCTGGCAATGCTGGGTGGTTTTGTTGTGCTCTCGAAGGTTTATTTTTTCCGTGTGCCTCTCACGGGAGTCTCGATTGCTTTGGCCTGCTATGTCGCGAGCATTGTGCTGTCACGGGTCTGACACTCCAGCGAAATCACAATCGTCCGCTTCAAAAGGGTTTCGATCGGCTGCGCTTGGCGGTTAAAGCTGCAGAAAAACCGTTGATAGCTACTTAGAAATTTTGAACCTCAACGAGTGGAATTCGAGCGCTCGCTCGAGATCCCGATCGTCGGTTCGAATGAGATCGGATGCCTGCACCCTGATTTGGAAGGGCTCGAAGAGAACCCGGTTCTCGATGTCGTGCCCATACTTCGAGCGATAGTCGATACCGCAAAGCCGTCATTAAAAACAATCCCGGGCACAAACTGTCTAAGAATCCGTGGAGCAGTTTGCTGCAGGACCGCCGCGTCGAACTCGTCGAGTCCATACTTTTCCAAATGGACGGCCAACAACTTTCGCAAGTGATCCATTCGCTGCTGCAAACATCGGCGTATTCTTGGTCGGTCGTGCCGCGTCCCCAGGATCCGCTTCCCGACCCACTCCACAGGCAGTTACCCGAGGGGACAGCAGTCGTCATCACCCTCTATCTGCGCCAATTCCGCCGCCAGTTTGGGATCGACACTGCGTCGAGCGCCAAGCCTCCCGCTCAAGCACTTTTTCGAATGGATGACAGAATCACGACCCCCGGTTCACTTATCTCCTGTAGTCTCGTTCTGGCCCATGCCACCGTGTCTGCAAGGGTGATGTTAAAGGGACGAAAAGTCACGCCCAGTTCCTTTTCGGCTTTCGCGGAGGTTACGCGGAGCCGCGCATTCATGAGACGAATTGCGTCGACCGAGAGTGGACTAGTGGTCCCCGTAATTCGAGACCAGGTTTCCGACATAGTCGCCAGGGCGAGAACGGCCGGAAAGGGGATACTCCTCTGCGGTGGCTTTGCACCAGTTAACCTGGCGAGGCTCGCGATGATGTCAGCCAGTTCGACAAAACTGCCGCCAAGGATATATCGCTCTCCAGACCGTCCTATTTCAGTAATACGAAGCATGCCCGCAGCCACATCCCGTGCATCAACAACTGTCGAACCCCCGGGCGGCAGTATGGGAGGCAACTTACGCGCAATCGCGTCGAAGACCAGTTTGCCACTGGGGGTCGGGCCAGTATCGTGAGGGCCCCACATCCATGAAGGAAGTGCCGACGCAACAAAGAATCCTTTCTCTTGCGAGAACTCGCGCAACATCTGCTCGGCTTGCTCCTTGCTCCTTAAGTAAAGATTCTTCATAGCACCTGGCCATGCAGGCGTTTGTTCATCACCGGGCGACCCATCGGGCTGCAGTCCGACGATGCCGGCCGAACTCGTGTAGATCATCTTTCCGACACCCATGGCGTGCGCCGCTTTGGCGAGTTCCAACGTGGCGCGTACATTTGTCAGATCGATCACACGGGAGTGATTCCCAGGGGTGTAATATTCGCGGAAGTAGGCCGCGGTGTGGAAGATGACGTCAACGCCCTTCAGATCGTAAGCGAACTCGGCTACATTCCGGACGTCTCCCACAACAATGCGAACTCCCGTGTCGCCAAGCTCTCGCCGGGCTTTTTCCTGAGATCTCGCCAGGGCCCACACCTCGTGTCCTGCCTTGAGAAGAGTGTGAACCAGACTGTTTCCCAAGAGTCCTGTGCTTCCGGTAACAAACGCGCGCATGAATCCTCCTCGTCGAAATGGCTGTCCGTCGTCGCCCCCATGGTTAATACATCAGCTTGATTTCCAATGATTGCTCCGTGCCGCTCAATTGGAATTTCGTCTCCTCGAAGCTGGGCGGCCCCATCTTCTTCTTTGGATTGTTGGAAGCGCCGTAACCTTCCTTGGGGACGCCCACAAAATTCTTGTCGAGCTTCTGGTTCATGTTTTCGTCATGGAACACCGATACGGCGTAGACGCCCGCTGGAAGATCCGTGAACACGACTTGCGCAGTCAAAGTTTGCGGGTCAATGGCCGCCGCTTGTGTATGGAGGGCGTGCGATGCGTCGTTCGGGAAACCTTCAGCACCCAGGAAGAGTGCAGCGCGAATCTTCCCCTTGGCGTTTCGCGCGCCGGTAACACGAACAGTTAGGGTTGACGTGCTGTTAGATTGCGCTTCCAGCGGGGGTGAAACTCGAGGTGCCAGGGCCAAAAATAACCCCGCTGTTAGGGTCGCAACACCCAGGAATCGCCTAATTAAGAGGTTGTGAATCACTTGAAGTCTCCCTTCATCCTGTTTGTAGAAACAACATCAATTCGATCTGTCCGGATCTCATCGACGAAAGCAGGCTCTCCATCCAGTTAGGCCAACACTTGATTTCAGCCCCCATGAGCGGTCTTTCCTCCGTCGATCACCATCTGGGCTCCCGTCATATAGGGATGATCGTCGGAGGCGAGCACCAGGGCGAACGCTGCAATCTCTTCCGGCGTTGCCATCCGGCCTAGTCCGGGCACATGCGATTTTGCCCATTGACTCGCCATGGCCTCCCACACGGGGTCCGGTACTTTGTCCATTCCCGCCACTCTTCGTACCAGCGCAGTATCCGTCGTTCCAGGAATGAGCACGTTCACGCGAATTCCCTTCGACGCGTAATCCAGAGCCGCGGACTGAACTAGACCCACGAGCCCACGTTTGCTCGCCGTGTAGGCGGAGCGCCGCTCAGTGGTCGCGATCGCGTTCGAGGAGGACGTCACGACGATATTGCCGCCACCCCCGGCGATCATGTGGGGGATCTCATATTTCATGGCTAGAAATACTCCGCGCAGGTTGGTGTTCACCACGCTGTCCCATTCCTCAGAACTGTATTCGTGGAGCGGTTTTTCAATCGTGATGCCTGCGTTGTTGAAAGCAACATCGAGGCGGCGGTACCGGGCGACGATTCGATCGACGAAAGTCTTTACGTCGTCTTCCACAAGAACGTCAGCTCTCACATAGGCGGCTTCGCCGCCGGCGCTCTTGATCTGGCGCTCTACTTCCTGGCCTAGTTGCTCGCGACGCCCGCAGAAGCCGACCTTCCCGCCTTCACTCGCAAAAGCGATGGCAGCAGCGCGCCCAATACCGGATGTAGCGCCCGTTATGAGGACCACCTTCCCATCGAACCTCCTCCGACGCGGCAACTGCGTTGCGGATGGCTGGTGCGCTGCGGAACCGGTGGCACATGCCAAGAGCGATCCAGCCAGCCCGGCGGCGGTCATTCCCATCATGGCTCGTCGGTCCAACGCTTTCTTAGCCGTCGCGGTCTCGCGATCCATTCTCAATTTGTTAGTTGGTTCGTCAGTCAAGACCACCTCTCCTAATCTCTCCAATCAAATCACTGGCGTTCAGAACGTCATCGGGCGATTAGCATGATGAGGTTGCGCAGGGGCCCAGGCATCTGGGGCGCAAATTCGCGAAACAGATTCCCGCCCGCGGCAAATCCGAACCGCAGCGTTGCCCGTTGGCCGGCGTGGGTCACATCGTTGAAGCCGGCGGGGAGGTAGGTATTGCCGACGAATCCACCTGCAGCCGCCCCCACAAAGTTCGATAGAGCAGGCATACGATGTCCGGAATCCGAGCGATCCACAAAAGTGAAGCTGACAGCGTGGATACTCCTTGCGAAAATGTTGTGGCTGCTGGAGGGGACGTAGCGTGGATCTTCGCGGACAATGGCTCCCGTAACGAATCTCGCGGTCTGAAAGCTGACCCGTTCCGCGAAAGCGTCCCCGTAGTTTCTTCCGAAGGCCTCAGCACCCTGCCTCCACTCCGGCGGATATTGAGTTTGACCTTTGCCGGGAGGATTCGCCATGCGGATGCCCGCACGGAAAGCCGGTGCAGTAAAGACACTGGGATTGAAGTAGGTCTCGGTCATGTAGTAGCTAAACTTGCCACTGAGGCCAAACTCGGCCCCAGTCGCCGGCGGTCGCCGTGCGGGACTGGGATCGACCGGGACCGAAGATGACGGCGCATCTGCCGCCCGCCCACTGTTCTCCCGAATATCGCCAGATCCCGCAACTGCGGTGTGGGACGGCGCATTCGGAAGCGGCTTAGCAGCATCTTGCCCCGCCGCGATGGCGGGAAGTGTTAACAGAGCGAGAAGGGAAATGGAAACCGTATTTTTCATACATCCTCCGGGTGGATCAAGATCTGGATGGCAGACGCCAGCACTCGTGTTTTTCTATTCCGAACGAAGACCCGTGCGACGGTGATCAATGTTGAAGTTGCCACCACCGCCGCCAGCACACTTGCAGCAGCGATGGTTTTGACGTCAGGATTGACAACGGATTGGCCGCGCAGGGCTTGCCAAGTGAGCAACAGGACCAAGCCCAGGTAACCCAAGCCGCAAGTCCACACCAGGGCCCGCCGGTCATTCGCAGCCAAGAGAGCAAAAATCCTCTTCCGCCTTGTCAACAGCCAACCCATGAAAGGCAGGATCTGGAGCGCATGCAGCCCGACAAAATGTGCGGCTCGCAGGTCGCCACCTACCGTGCTCCACCCAACAACGGGCAGTCCGGGGCCGCCGTCGGCGACGCCAACGCTGTGCGCCCCGACAATGTGCGGACCGTAACCGCTGGCGATTTGCGCAGCCTGATGTGGCGTGGGGGTCACCATGAAGAACCCTGCTGCCATGCCGACCGACGAAATAAACACTCCCAGGCGCAGCGACCAAGCGAAAGCCTGGTCTGGCATCTGCTGCCGCAGAAGCAGGATTGCGAGCACTAGATTCATCGCCCACACGAAGACTATGAATGTCCCCATCGCGAGCCAGAGAAATGTATTGAACGGGGTCGTCTGGTTAAAGTGACTGGTTGTGCCGCGCGCCGCCTGGGTGATGATGGCAATCATCTCGACGATGAAGCTAACCACCGTGACATTGGCGATGAGGCGGACTAGGCGCGGACGATTCTCGACAAAGCCAAGCAACCAGACGAAAGTGAAGCAATACACACTGACCGAAATGGCAAACTTAGAGGGTTTGAGCCACGCAGGCGCGCCGGTGATGACGCGGTGGTCCACGAATACTCCCACCAGGGCCGCGAGAAATGTCAGGAGCATCGTCACGCCCATCAGGGTCAACGCTCGGTTGGCAACAAATGCGCGATCGAGCAAGTGTCGCAATATTCCTCCCCTCGGACCTTTGGCTTGCGTTGCGGCGAATGCTTGCATGGCTTTGTCTCCTTTTTCTCGCGCTTTTCTCGCGCTTAAATAGAGGTCTGAAGAGGAGCCTTTGCTGGCACCGGTGACACCGCGTTGGGGCGAACAACGAGGTAGCCCAGGAACCCAACTGGCCCCAACATCAGCGTGAGGAACAGCACCGGCGCCATGAGCCAGGCGCTGAGCCCCCGTTCCTGGCTATCGAGATAAATCCAACGCCCGACAAACAGGTCAAAGGCGAGGAAGTGCACCCACGCGATGGTTGCTCCTGCAGGCGAGCCCAACAGCGCCACTACTCCGCTGAGGGTTGGCCGAGAGACGGCTGGCCAGATCGCGCCCAGCCGTGGAAGGACGAGAGCGGCGTACAGGGCTGCCGGCGCCGCGCTCACAAACGGTGATCGAACGATTCGCCTCGTCCAGTGCCAGCGTGGCACGAGAATCATGAACGCCCAGAGAGGCAGCACCAGAAGGTTGCTTAGTCTGAATAGCAGAGCCATGTGTTCTCCTGATAGAGGGTTTAGGGCTTAGTCGAGGGCCCGTAGCTCGATGTCCTGGTCCACATAAGCCACAAGCGGTGTACCTTCTCTAAACTGAGCATTCCTGCCGTGCTTGATCAGTCCGATGGGTCCAAAGACAACCGTGAGGGCGACGGCCGTTCCTTCTCTTCCCTTTCCTTGCTTGCCGTGCGTGCCGCGCAACCTGATCGTTGCATCGTCAGCCTTCAGGTATTCGACCCTCAGGCCGAGGTCCCCAGGTCTTCCCACCACCCCAGCTTTTTGGGCATGAGTAATGGTTCCGACCGCTCCAGATCCGGCTTTCGCCACCGTCACGGCCCCGACTTTCAGGTCTTGATCGAGGGTCAGATTCACCGAATCGCCCTCGGCCGCGGTTTTAGAAGTGAGTTCTTGGCGCAATTTCAGCGCTACTTCCGTGCCTTCTCTGAGCAACACCGATTGGGCCGTCACCATCGTCTGACTGGCCGGCTGGGTTTGAGCCACCGACCGAATGCCTTCCGTCAGCACGAACGCGGTGCCCAGCACCACAATTACCCGTCGAGCGACCGCTTGAGTTGTGAATTTCATAAAAAGCTCCCTCTGCATCGATTGATGCCCAATGTTGCGCCTGCCAACATCGTAATCATGAGATGTTGCGCGTGTCAACATGGTTGCAATAAAAAAATTATTGGGAGATTGGCGACCTTCACCCAGAGAAGTATGCAGCGAGCCAGCAACGCAGCGATGTTGCTCGTGTCAACACGGGAAGGTATAATCTGGTTTCCATGTTTGACTGAGTTCCGGGGATGATCGGAGGGGGAGTGGGCACTCCCTACGTCTGGGCGTTGCGGCGATCCATAGCAGGCACTCGGCGCTCGTCCGTCGTGAGCACGTTGCGGGAGAACACCGAACTGTAGCGACCTTAGGAGGAAATGACGAAGCACGAAGACATCGCTGTCCTCATCGTGGGAGCAGGGCCTACCGGGCTCATCCTTGCCTGCGAGTTGGCCCGTCGCGGATTGAGTTTCCGCATCGTCGACAAAGCCCCGGAGTATTTTGCCGGATCGCGGGGTAAAGGCTTGCAACCTCGCAGCCTGGAAGTGCTCGACGATCTGGGGGTGGTCGACCAAATCCTCGCCCATGGTCGCTTCCACCTGCCGTTCCGCGGCTACGACGGCGCGACTGTAATCGGCGATCACGACATGCACGAAGGCCGTGTTCCCACTCCCGACGTTCCGTACGCCAGTCCCTTGATCATCCCGCAGTGGCAAGTGGAGGAGATCTTGCGCAATCGACTCGCTGAATACGGCGGACGCGTGGAACTCGCCACAGAACTGATCGGCTTTCAGCAAAATGCGGGTGGTGTGACCGCCTGGCTCACCCATTCGGATGCGACCGAACAGGTTTTTTCGCGATACATGGTTGGCGCCGACGGTGGCCACAGCTTCGTTCGGAAGCAACTCGGCGTCGGCTTTGAAGGTGAAACGTGGAAGAACGAGCGAATGCTCGTGGGCGACGTTCGGGTAGCTGGACTGGACCGCGAACACTGGCACTCCTGGCCCAAGCACACGGCCGGGTGGGTTGCGCTCTGTCCGCTGCCCGGCACGGATTCCTTCCAGTTCCAGGCCCAAGTTACCGCGCATGAGCCGGAGGAACCGACGCTCGAACGTTTTCAGCAAATCATCGACGAACGAACCAGCCGGCCAGATCTCCGGCTTTACGACGCCACATGGCTGTCACTGTATCGGGCCAACGTCCGCATGGTGGATCGCTACCGGGTCGAGCGGGTCCTTTTAGCCGGAGACGCCGCGCATGTGCACTCCCCAGCTGGCGGACAAGGCATGAATACCGGAATTCAGGACGCTTACAACCTGGGTTGGAAGCTGGGCCAGGTGTTGGCGGGCGCACCGAATGCCCTGCTGGATACGTATGAAGAAGAACGCTTCCCGGTGGCGGCGGCGCTGCTCGGTATCACGACCAGACTCCACCGCCAGGTTCTAAGCGGAAATTCAAATGGACCGCGACGTGGTCCCGAGACGTTGCAACTCGGAATCAATTACCGAGGCAGTTCACTGGCCCACGACGAGAGCGACGCCGCTGCGAAAGTTCATGCGGGCGATCGCGCACCCGACGCGCCCTGCAGCAACCTCGCCGGAACATCCATGCGCTTGTTTGACATCTTCCGCGGGACCCACTTCACCCTGTTGGCCTTTGGCTCGCGCCATACCTCCACGGTCATGGGGGTGAACCAGCGTTATGCACCCACGGTGCGCGCTACCTCAGTGCTGCGCGCGGACGAACCGACGGGCGATGTTCCCCCTTCTGCCACCCTCTTTGACGATGAGGGTCATGCCCATCGAGCCTATGACGCGCAAGATGACATGCTGGTGCTGGTCCGCCCCGACGGTTATATTGGCCTGATCGCGAATGGCCAAGGTAGCGTTCAAAAGTATCTGGAATCTTGGATTGCACCTTGATCGAGCCCGATGATCATCCCGTCGCGCCGCCCGTAGGACCTAACGAATTTCGCGACGGCGGGAAACCGAACACCGGTTCGCGGAAGTCGCAAGAAGCGCAATGTTGCTCGTGTCAACACGGGGATATATAATTCTGCTAAGCCATGCGAAAACCAAAGCCCTACCATCATGGGCACCTGCGCGAGGCCCTCTTACGAGCGGCGATTCAGTTGATTGCAGAAATCGGGCCGGCTGGCTTTACCTTGAGGGAAGTGGCACGGCGCGCCGGTGTCTCCCACAACGCTCCTTATCGGCACTTTTCTGATCGGGAAGATCTCCTGGCGGCGGTGGCCGCTGAGGGATTCCGGGAACTCAATCAAGCCATGCTGAACGCTGTCCAGCACCAACGGAACACTGTCGGCCGGCTCAAGCACGCGGGCTTAGCCTATGTGGAATTTGCTCTGCGCAGGCCCGAGCACTTCACGGTCATGTTCGACGCGGCCGTTTCCAAGCACCAGACTGCGGATTCAGCAGAAGCTGCAGAACAGGCATTCAAAACGTTGGTGAGCTTGGTCCAAAGTTGCCAGGATGAAGGAAGATTGCCTTCCGGGGACGTTCGTCGTTTGGCGCTCCTGGCATGGTCGATGGTGCACGGAATTGCCAAGCTGGCGACTGCCAAGCGCCTTCCCTACCAGTCCACGGCCGATATTCTGAAGTTCGCCAATTTCGTCATCGACGAATCTTTGCCAGTCCGATCACCGCGCTGACCTCGGCAGTGCCGCGGTGACCATCTTCGTACTGACGAGCGAGCCCAGAGTTCCGCCAGGATCTCGCAATCGTCCAGCCCTGCCGAGCGCAGGCCCAGGTCCATCACTTCATCCACGCGGGAGCGAACGCTCAAATGCAAAGGCGTTAGACGCCCGCAAGAAATCGCTGCACGATCGGGCTCTGTTCCAGAAGTTTTGTCAATTCATCGGCACCCTGAAATTCATTGCCCGCCCCCTGGTTCCCGCCGGCTGCATCGTTAAGCGCTTTATTCACCAGTCGGCCCAAGTCGGCCGGTAGCCTGTATTTCCAGCGCGGATCATCATCGAATAATGGAGCGTATTTCTTCCGAATGTGACACACCAACAGCAACGCACGCAGCGATCCCTCACGATCACCTTTCCGATAAAGCTGACCTCCGAGGCACTCGGCGTCCTCTGCCAATGTGAGAATCCCGCGTTTGATGAATTCATCCTGCGGGGCAGCATTTCCCATCTCATACACGGACGAAGCCGGAGTCTCATTCACCCGATAGGGCAGCGGGATTCGAAACCGCAGGAGTCCGCGTTGCGCCAGTTCACAATTCTCCCGTTCCAAGCTAACCCATTTCTGGAACACGTTGGACAGTTGCTCCATCCTGGCATCATCCATCATGTCGTCCACAGTCGCTTTTACCACAGGCGCCGGCAACATGTACCGGCCGAGTACTCCACCGATTCCGCCCAGCGAATCAGCATTGTCCGCATCCGCGGGCTCCAGTACGAGCGAACCGGCAACGCTCAAGGAGCGGAGGAGAAACCTCACCATCACGTGATAAACCGCGACCGTAAGCTTCTTCTTATCCACGCAAGCCAGAAACAAAGGAGTGGGATACTCGAGCAACCATCGGACTTGTTCCGGAGTCTTGAACTCCCACGGAATCAGTCCACTCTTTACTTGCACAGAAAAATAGTCGCGGACTGCAGCTCCCTTGCCGATCTGATCGAACAAGGTACAGTACAGATCGATGCCAAAATCGTCGGTCCGCCGAACCGGAGTGACTGCTCCCCACCGCGAGAATAGATAATCTGCAAGAATCTCCGAACGACTACCCTCCTTGGCATTTACCGCAAAAGATCCAGGCACGCTTTTCGACCTCCTGTTGTGGAACTATGGTTCCAACATAGTGCACATGGGAAAGCTCCAGGGCTAAGAGGATTTGATGTTCTCGTTTGCCTTCTTTACGTACTCGTCGACGTCTGCTTCGGGTGGCAGGGTCAACACGGTCCGCCAAAATAGGAATCCATCCGGGGATTCCTCAACTGGAACTCCATCGTCCGAATCAAGCGTGTGGTAGGCCACGCGCGGCCAGTTCAACATCGCTGGCGGAATTGGCACTTGAGCGTGAGGATTCAGGAGCACGTGCAGGCCGTCCAGCAGGGTTTCTCTGTAGTCTGCCTTTTTCTGCAAACGATGATGAGCTTTGAGACCTGCATCGTTATACCGCTGGCTCTCAAAAAGAATGTTCCGGTTTGGATCAGAACTCAAGGCCCGGACCTTGCCCCAGGTGGCGACATTACTAAAGATGACCGCGCTAATCTCTTTCATGCGGTCGTCCAGAAAGAATCCAAGCTCAATTTTGGAACCGTTGGGTTTCAAGATGTACTCCAGATATTCGTGACCGAAGATGATTCTCCGATTTTCTTCGGGAATGTCCTGGTAGATGGGCAGATCATATTGATATAGGACATTGCGAATGGCCTGATCGGTCTGGTAAAACGACATCGGCTGGTCAAAAGGCGCGATCGCCACGATAAATGCTCGATCTTTTACGTGGGGAAGCGTGGAATATTGCTTCATGAATTTTCGGTGTTTGCTCACGAGCGTATTGGTAAGCCTCGGAATCGTACGTTCCACGATGGAACGCCGGTCGATATGCTCCGCGACCCGCGACTCTACGTCCCCCTCCCATTCCGCTTGATAGCCATCCGGGTTGCTCGCGATGGCGGCTTCGATACAGATGTGCTCGTCGCCCCTACGCGCAACGAAATCGGGTGCCGTGTGGCTGAAGTCCACTGCGAATCTCATCTCCTTGAGGCAAGCAAATAAATAAAGCTCCCAGAACGAGGAATTGAACGTCGTTTGGAACTCCTTTACAAACTTGTCGTCTCTGTCTGTGAAATTCAGCGCCCATTCGGCCAGTACGCACTCATTCCACGGATTGCGTTGCATCCAGATCATCTTGAAATTCTGGTGCCATTGATCAAACGGAACTTCGGGCGAAAACAGATCCATTCGCGAGCCTTCCTGGAGTCATCAGCGTTCGGGCCGGCCAGGCAATCGCCGTATCACCTGTGGCTCGTATGTAAGCCTGTACAAGACATCGCGGTCTTCTACGCGGCGGTAAACCGTAATCTCCGAGAACAGTCTGCGCTTTAGGCCAGGTGCCAACCGGATCCCACGCTTCTCGTCAAAGAGGAGATATTCGCGGAGAATTTGCGGCAGCCCGAAGGATAAACTGTACGCGTCCGGGGCATTCGCCGGGCGAACTGTGGCCTGTACTCCTACGTTCCGATCGCGAAGGTTGCGGTTTGCTTCGGCATCAAAAGTAATGTTCACATTGTGCGTGGGATGCTGATCGGCGTAGGCGATGAACCGCTGGGGGTCGGACGCTCTCAGAACCAAGAGGAATGGCCCATTCGCCATTCCAACAAAAAGTTCTCCAATTGCGCGCAATCGATCCAACAGTTCGGTTAGTTGCCTGCCATGCTGCGCTGCCGGAGCAATGGCCTCCTGATCGATCCATTCCTCAAGAGGAACTTCCTCCGGCCAGGTCGCAAGTTCTTGCCGAAGGTACGCGCGAAGCACGCGTTGGGTTCTGAGTCTCATTCTTCCGGCTCCGGTTCTTCCGTTTGCTCCTCAGCTTCATAAAGTTCGTAGAGGAAATCCCCGAGTTCATCCACCACTCGGCGCAGGTCATCGAACTCTGGACCGCTCAAATCAATCAAGGAGATTTGGTGAGCAAGGGCCATCTCCTGGGCGGGAGCGGTGAATCCGGTCGTTGAGAAAAGAGAGTAGCAGTAATTGAACCGGCGAATGAGGCGGGGACGGTCCGCACCGTTCTGAGTAGTGTAGTTCTGGTTCACATCTTGCAGAACGCCGACCGCATTGCGGACATCAGCCAACCCGGTGCGGGATTGGCGATGCCATTTGGCTTCGACGAACAGCCGTATGGGAAATGTAAAAGCCGGTATCCAGCCCAGTTGGCCAAGGACATCCGCCTGGTGGACTGCACCTCTGCCTCGGACCACAAGGCCATTTCCGCGTCGCGAGAGCTCATCCGGGTCTTGTGAAGGATCCACCAGCAGCCGGTAGCCGGAATTCCGGATGAGGTAGGCCAACACTTCCTCGAGCAATTTGCCTTTGAAACTCTCCACGCTCATAGAAGCAAGCACTTCACCGGTTTGAATCGCTCGGTGTGGTCGATCCAAGTGATGAACACGCCGTCGACATAATGTGCGGCCAGCTATTCGCTTGCAACGATCCCCGACAACGGCCGCTCGAACTCGTACCCATGACGAAACACGTTACGATGCCGCACCTTCGCCCGCGTGCGCAAGGGGAAATCTATCCAGCCTTCCGGATCTCGTTCGCCAGCTTTCGCTGGTGCTCAGCCAGCTCTCTCGCGGCCGAATCGGCTAGGTCACGAATCATGTTTACGCGCTTGGCATATTCAGCACCTAGTTCGATCCTCTCCTTAAGAAGATCGCAATGTCCAATGATGGCTGAGAGCTTATTGATCAGATCGTGCACAAAATAGGTTTGCTGCTGAGGTTTTTCCTTCGAAGGCATTGCGCCGGATCCGGTCCCCCCAGCGAAGTGTGGCAGATTTCGGGCGGTATCCTGTTTCCTGTGATCGGCTTGTTACGAAATCCGAAACCCGGCTGGAGCGTATCGAAGGTAACGAAGGCCTGTGATTGGAATCACATTCAGCCTTCAGATGTCACGTCAGAATCGAAAGCGCTTGCGAGGAGAAATGGCAAGACAATATGCCGGTCAACACTGCACATCATGAGCCCGCGTCGATCGTGGCGCACAACTTGGTCAACAAGCTTTCGGCGATTGTCGGCTTTTGTGATCTCTTGTACGAAAAGATTGAGAAAGACGCCGACCCAGAGTCTGCGAAGCAGATTGGACTGATCCACGATTTAGCGAAGTCAGCGGCTCAGGAATTGATCGAACACCAGAGCGAGCTCTGAGCACCAGTCTTTTGGCCGGGATCCTTCTGGACGAATCTGGCAGCGCGTCAAAAGCGATCAGCCAGGGAAACAATAAGACTGCTCAGGTCTTGCAGGGTCAGCGTATCGCCCTTACGCTGGAAGTAAAGTCTCCCGTCCTGGTTCAGTCTAACCTTAACGGCGTCCGATTCTTCTTCCACCAATCCGCCAATCCTTTCGCGTACTGCCCAGCGCAGATTGACCCTTTGACCATCCAACGAGATGTCAGCAGTCACCTTCGAAGCGGGAAACTCTGACTTCCTCAGAAACAAAGAGCGGGAAGGAACCTCCAGCAGTTGTAACCCGCCGATGTTCTTTGAGCGGTTGCTCACGGCTGATTGAATCAGCTTCCAATTCTCGAACTTCCTACGATCCAGTTCTTCAGCTTCAGTCCTTTCCAATTGTTGAGTGTTTCGCAAAGCCCTCACCCCGTTTTCCCCGATGAGTTAGATGCCCAGGCGGTACCGTTCGGTCACGGATTCTTAGGAACCTTGACCGCCTGGAATTCGCTTGATCGTGGTTCAGAGTTTCCGCCCACGCAACGGTCTACACCGCGGCACGGCCAGTATCTTGCTTTAACATTCCATGTTTCGCATTATCTTCGCTACCTATAAACCGATTTATGGCATAATCTCTGTTTGTGGCATCCCAGCCCATCCGAACTCCGATGACCCTTGATCACGTTTGTGCGCTTGCGCTCGAGAAGCTTACGAGTCCGAGCACCCGGACCATGTACAGCAAGGCGCTCCAGGATTTTATCGAGTGGTGGCGGGCACAGGGAAGTCCAGCACTGAGCAAGGCTTTGGTGCAGGAGCACCGGGCCTCCCTGATCGCCAAGGGTTACTCCGCCTCGAGTGTCAACCAGCGCCTCACAGCGGTTCGGCGCCTTGCCGCGCGAGCGTCAGAAGAGGGTCTACTTCCAATCGAACAAGCGATCGCAATTCAGCGCGTCAAGGGTGCGTCGAAAGGGCGACCAGCGACCAATTTGTTGACGTTCCAACAGGCGGAAGAGCTCATGAATGTTCCGGACTCGAATTCCACCAAGGGACAACGGGACCGAGCATTGTTGGCCCTGCTGGTGGCCTGTGGCCTTCGCAGGGACGAGATTGTCCGGCTAAACGTAGATGACCTACAGCGCCAAGAGAGTCGGTGGGCTTCGGTGTCGGTGATCGGTGCGAATCGAAAAAAGAGAATCGTTCCGTTGCCTCCGTGGGCAAGGGTAGCGCTGGACAGGTGGCTGAACACGAGCCAACTCAAAGAAGGCGCAATGTTCCGTGCTGTAGACCGTAATGGAACACCCAGGATGAGCAGATTGTCTGCTCCCATGGTCGCCGCGATTGTGCGGAGTTACGGAAAGCAAGTTGGCCTCAAGATCAGCCCGCGCGACCTCCGCCGAACCTGCGCTGCGCTTTGCCGAAGCAGGGGCGCTGATCTCGAACAGATCCAGCTACTTTTGGGCCATTCCAGTATTCAAATGACAGAGCAATTCCTGGCCACTCCACCCAAACTGATGAAAGCGCCGAATGGCAGGCTTGGTCTGCGGTGGAGAAGAGCCAAGAAGCTGGCGGGTTGAGGCCACTCTTTTATGGAACTAAAAGACGTCCTCGCGACGCTCGGTTACGATCGTTCGCCTAATTTCTTGTCCGTCGATCGACTCGCCCGGGATCCCGACAACGCTCATATTTACCGGAAAGCCCGCCAGGACTGTGGCCTGTCCGGTGCATACACTCTGCGCGGATCCCAGTTTGACAAGGCGCAAGCCGACATCCCTGTTGTGTATGTGTGTGAGGCGCAGTCGGAACAAAACGCAGCAGAAATTCATCGCCAGGTATGGAACCAGAACATCGTTCCCTTCGTGCTGGTCGTCAGTCCCAAAACTGTTCGCCTTTATTCCGGTTTCAGTTTCGCTCAGTCTGCTCTGCAGCTTCTCGCCGACCAACAAGCGGGCGCTCTGAGGGTGCTTCGCAGTTTCAACGAGATCGCATCGTCGTTGGCGGCCTTCCGGGCTGAATCGATCGATGCCGGCGATTTGTGGAGAGAGTGGGGCTCGTCGGTCACGCCGGAGACTCGCGTAGATTGGGAACTGCTCTCAAATCTTGAGAAACTCGGCGACTGGCTGGAGACCAACGGGGTGGAGGACCGTTCGCTATCCCACGCCATCATTGGCAAATTCGTCTATCTCCGATATTTGAGAGATCGTGGAATTCTTTCGGACCGCAAGCTTGAGGAATTTGGAGTCAACGCTGCCGAGGTCTTTAGCCGCGATGCGCGCGTCGAGTCCTTCAAAATCCTCATCGATGGCCTTGATGAATGGCTGAATGGATCGGTTTTCCCGATACCCGACTACAAGATCCGTCAATTGGGTGTGCAGCGGCTCCGCCAGGTCGCCGCGGTCTTTCAGGGGGACACGCTGTACGGGCAGTTGCACCTCGATTTTGGGAAATACGATTTTTCATTCATCCCGATCGAGACCCTCTCGGTGATCTACGAACAGTTTCTTCACGGCTCGGAACACACGCCTGGCAAGTCAAAAGGCAGGCTGCGCGGCGCGTACTACACTCCGGTGCCGTTGGTGAACTTCATGCTCGATCAGTTAGAGACCCGCCGTCCTCTCACTCCGGGGATGCGCGTACTGGATTCGTCGTGCGGATCTGGCGTTTTCCTGGTTCAGTGTTATCGCAGGCTGATCGAACAGAAGGTGCGTGAGAGCCAGGTAACACCCAAGCCAGTCGAACTCCGTGAGCTATTGACCGAACATATTTTTGGGATCGACACAGATTTCGATGCCTGCCAGATAGCCGAACTGAGTCTTGTCCTGACCCTTCTCGACTATGTAAGCCCTCCGGATCTCACCAATACCCGATTCAAACTACCAGCCCTGGCAGGCAAGAACATTATTCACGGCAATGCATTTGACAAGGCACTCGAACAAGATCAGAAATTCACCCAGTCGTTTGACTGGGTCGTGGGCAATCCGCCTTGGATCAAGTTAAACCCCGAAGCGATGAGCCCCATGGATCGGCTCGTCTACCAGTGGATGCAGGACAACAAGGAGGAACGTCCAACAGGAGGCAATCAAACGGCGGAGGCGTTTGCATGGCGTGCCTGCGACTTTTCGACGACTCGCGGCGTAATAGGTCTGCTCATTCCAGCCATGACCTTTTTCAAGTATGAGTCAAAACAGTTCCGGAGGGTGTTTTTTGAGAAGGCAAACGTCTGGTCTGTTGATAATTTTTCCAATCTGGCAGAGGTATTGTTTGCTGGACGCTCCAGGGTTCCGGCGGCGGCTGTTTTCTACGCTTATCGTCATGGAGATCAGAAAGGTCCGTATCCTCAGACGACTGAAGTATATTCACCGCTCGTTGCGAACCAAGTCGTTCACGATCCGCGTCGAGCGGGCAGACGGCTAGATATCTGGAGCATGCTTATCAATGCAAGCGAGGTGCGGGAGGTGGGGTATCAGGATGCTGCCTCGGGAGACGCTCTTCCTTGGAAGATAGCGGCCTGGGGTTCACCCTTCGACGCTCAGCTGCTAATGAAGGTATGTAGACGTTGCCGTACATTGGAAGAGTTGGAGGATGAGGGTGATTTGGTCGTTTCTCAGGGGCTCGAGATACGAACTGCCAGGGAGAAGAAGGTTGGTGAGAAACTGGAACTTCATCCCGAGCTTGCAGGCAAGCCTGTCCTTGACGTTGATGTACTCAAGAAACGTAGATACTTGTTCCGATTCCCGAAGGACGCCATCGGACGCGTTGCTGCCGACGAGATCTACATTCGTCCCGGTCGATTCGCCCTTCCGTACAGTGTCTGTCAAGCTCCGCACGTGATTGTAGGAGCTGCTCGGACTTTTGCCATCTTTGACGATGGGTTCCTTATCGTGCCGCCCCGTCAAATCGGTATCGTCTCAAGGACTGGCAACTCTGTCTTCCTGAAGGCGTTGGCTTTGTATCTCAATTCCGATTTTGTCATTTATCACCAGTTCATGACATCTCCTGAATTCGGAGTGAAGCGACCTCGAGCAACCCTTCAGGCGCTTCGTTCGATCCCGATCCCGTTCACAAGGGATGACGTCGCCTCATTGGCTCCATGGGAAGAGTTGTATCAAAGGACGCAAGCTCTCGCCGGCGAGGGAATTTCCGTCGAGGAACTGGAAGCTGGAACCATTCCGGATGGACTCGCCGCTATCCTGAAAGCGATTAACGATCTCGCGGATACTGCCTTGAAGCTCGACGTTCGCCAGAGAGCCGCTGTGCATGACTTGGTCCGCATCCGCTTAGCCCTAGACGACGGAAGAGTCGGCGATGCCGCGACGCGCAGGCCGAGCCAGGAGGAAATCGAAGCCTACGCGCGCATGCTGCAACGAGAACTGGATGGCTTCTTGGGCGACGACGTGCCTGCTCGTCATCGCATTCAGATTCTCTGCAATCACGCGTCGGGGATGGTTGAAATTGAGCCGGTCCGCGATACCGTAAAGTCGCAGCCGATCACAATCTCTGAAGCTGGAACGAATGTTGCCGAAGAGTTTGAGCGGGCCCGTGACCTTCTTCTCGAACAGCGTTCACAGTGGGTCTACTTCGACCGGAACCTTCGCATCTATAACGGCGTCAAAACGTACCTGTTCAAACCCATGCGTCGAATGCATTGGGCGCAGAGTCAGGCGCTCTCTGACGCTGGCGAAGTCATCGCAGACACACTGGGGCAGGGCCACCGGACTTTGGAAAGAGTTGTCTGATCAATGTCGAACGCGCCGCTGGTCCCATCCGTGACGGCGCAATCGAACGCTCTTCTTTATCAAGACGCGTTCGTTAAGAAGTGTCATGCGCTGATTGCCCTCGGGTACGCCAAGCTGGATCGAACGTCTCTGCGAACCGCCGAGGAGCCTGTGATCACCGGCGAACTGGTCAAAGCGATCAAGAACGTGCTGGAAGAAGATGATGCGCCCGGCTGGATGGCGCACTTCTATTTGGCGGATGATCCGCCGCAGAACGCTCCTGGGCGCATGGGGAAATCGCGGCGCCGGGTAGATATAGAGTTCGAACGTGGAGGCAGCCGTGGGGTCCGGCCGCGTCTTCATTTTGAAGCCAAGAGACTTTACAAATCCAGTTCCGTCAGCGCTTACCTCGGAGATGAAGGGTTGAGCCTTTTCGTCACCGGAGAATATGCGGCTTTGCAGGATGCCGGAGGGATGATCGGCTACGTTCAGTTGGGCACTCCCGCTGACTGGATCGAAAGAATTCGGCAGGCCCTGGCTGCCGAACCCGCGCGCTTCGGGTTCAAGGATCCGCCCGGCCTCCTATCAGCGATTTTGGACTCCATGTTGGAGCTGCCGCAAATATCCAATCACGACCGAGCTGCAATCGGCAGGCCAATCGCTATTTATCACACGTTCTTACGGTTTTGAACGCCGCCATGGAAATGGCATCTTCTCTTGGCGAAATTCTTCGTAGGAGAAATGTCGCGTCACCCTTTGCGCTGCGCGGCCTTCAATTTTGCCCAACGCTTGCGCTGTGCTGCTGCAATCCGTCTCCGGGCAGCCGCTGACATGGGTTTGCGGTTCGTCGAGCGAGTGCGAAC
>Ga0187805_10000191_pt1 | contig 18775 bp, 20 predicted proteins | sample NC_wetland_sal_i_6_FD_132965 | JGI IMG/M metagenome (GOLD analysis project Ga0187805, IMG submission 132965) | Wetland sediment microbial communities from Neuse River Estuary, North Carolina, USA - Control_5 | ecosystem: Environmental > Aquatic > Freshwater > Wetlands > Sediment | place: USA...
ATCGTGGATCGGCGGTGTCGTCGCCGCGAGCCGCGCATAGTGCCACGGCACATAGATCACGATTGCGGCAATCGCCAAAGTGACGAGCGTCGCAACGCGTCGCCAAAGCGACAGACGCGGCCAATTGAACAGCGCAACGCAAGCAGATGCTGCCGCAATCAAAGCGACGTAGGCCGCGTAACGCATGATTGCGAATGCGACGGTGTAGTACCAAAGACCCAAGCGCCAACCGGCTGGCGCGGCGCTGAAAGCGCCAAGCGCGATGAGCGCCAGCGCACAGGCACCGACGGTCGCGAAACCGCCGACGTGATGCGAGGGTCGCACCGCCATTGTCTCGTTTGCCGTCATCACCCTTTCGTCCCGCTCCGGCTGGCCCGCAGTAATCCGCGGGACTCGCTCCAGCCAGTTGATTCACTTGGCATTCGGCGCCATGTCGTTTATTGAAGTTTTTTGCACACCCAATGGCCGTGGCGACCGAGGGCGTCTACACCCCGATAACGCCTGAACCGGCGGATCAATTCCGTGACCGGAAGGATCGCAAGCGCCTGTGGCGCGGCATTGCCGATTCTGTGCTTTTGCACAGTCTCATCCTCGTATTGTTGCTCGGCCTATGGCGCATACCGCCGCCGCAGGAAATCGTGTTTCCGCCGGTGACGATCAAGTTCGAAGGTTCCGGTGGTGGCGCCGGCTCGCCCGGCGGCAGCGGCGGCCAAGCCAAATTACCCGGACAGCGCAATGCCGCTGCGCAGCGCCAAGCGAGCAGCCGCGCACACGCCGCGCCAAGCGACACCACGCCGCAAGCCAGCGATACGGCGCCGCCATTGCCGACGCCCAAACCGCTGCCGCGCGTGGTCCATCTCGATACCGCGCCGCCTAAACCGCGCCAGCACCAAGCGACGCAGCAGCAGCGTCTCGTCAAGCCGACGGCGACGCCGGCGCCCAAGCCTGCACCGAAGCCGGCGCCAACCGTGACGGCGGCACCGCTGCCCGCGCCGGCGCCGGCGGCACCGCCGACCACAGTCGCACAAGCCGGCGCGCCGGCAGCGTTGGGCACCGGCGCGCAAGGCGTCGGCAGCAGCGGCAACGGCAACTTCGGCGTGAGCCAAGGTCCGGGTGGACCCGGCTATGGCACCGGTTCACCCGACGATTATCTCGATCGCGTGCGCCGGCACCTCGAGCGTTACAAACACTACCCTGACGATGCGCTGAAGAAGAAACAGGAGGGCACGGTGATGGTGGCATTCACCCTCGCCCATGACGGCACGGTTACCGGTGCATGGATTACCAAGAGCTCGGGCAATCCGCTCCTCGATCAGGCGGCACTCGCCATGCTGCACGACGGCTCACCAGTGCCGCCGGTACCCGAACGCTATTGGGGACGGACCGGCCCGATATCCATGCCGGTTAATTTCACGATTGGTTTGTTCGACCGGATCCTGCGGTAAATCATTAACGCTGCATGTTTATTCGAGAGTTGTCCACATACTACATTTAAACACTGTTGTTTTTATCAATAATACATTGATATCAGTGACAATAAGCGTGTATCACGACAGGCATTCGTAGCCGTGATTGGTTGAAGAGAGGTTTCCGTGAACGCCGAAGAGCCGACGCATCAGGTTCTGGGCCTGCTGCGCATGATTGCCGAAACCCATGCGCCGGCGACGCTCGCGGCGAGCTTTGGGGCCGAGGACATGGTGCTGATCGATCTGCTGGCGCGGCATCGCCTGCCGATTGAGGTCTTCACGCTCGACACCGGTCGGCTGCCGGAAGAGACGCAGTCGCTCATCCACGCGACCGGACGGCGCTACCGAATTCCGATCACGGTGATCACGCCCGACGCCGCCGAAATTGAGCGTTATGTCGCGGCCAACGGTCCGAACGGTTTTTACGACAGCCAGGCGCTGCGTCTTGAATGCTGCTTCCTGCGCAAGGTCAAGCCGCTCCGGCGTGCGCTCGCCGGCAAGCGCGCCTGGATCACCGGCCAGCGGCGCGCCCAATCAGTGACCCGCCGCGACCTGGCGGTGCAGGAATGGGATGCCGAGCATGGCCTCCACAAGTTTAATCCTCTCGCCGATTGGTCCAACGACAGCGTGTGGGCCTACATCAGCCAGCATTCGGTTCCCTACAACGCGCTGCACGATCGCGGCTATCCCAGCATCGGTTGTGCGCCGTGCACCCGCGCAATTGCGCCGGGCGAAGATCAGCGCGCCGGCCGCTGGTGGTGGGAATCAGCCGAGCATCGCGAATGCGGACTGCATCCGCATCGGAAGGCATCATGAGCAGCGACGAGATTATCGTGACGATGGAGCGGCCGACAGCCACTTCGGCAAAACGGGCACTGGCGCCGTCCACTGCGCATCTCGACGCGCTCGAAAGCGAAGCCATCCATATCCTGCGCGAAGTTGCCGCCGAGTTCCGCAATCCGGTGCTGCTATTTTCTGGCGGCAAGGATTCGACGGTTCTGCTGCGGCTTGCCGAGAAGGCGCTGCGCCCTGGACGGCTGCCGTTTCCGTTGCTGCACGTCGATACCGGCCACAATTTCCCCGAAGTGATCGCCTTCCGCGACCGTCTCGTCGCGGAACTCGGCGAACGCCTGATCGTGCGCACCGTTCAGGATTCCATTGACCGTGGCCGTGTCCGGCTGAAGCACGCCAACCAAAGCCGCAATGCGTTTCAGACCATCACATTGCTGGACGCAATCGCCGAGTTTGGCTTCGACGCCTGCATCGGCGGCGCGCGCCGCGACGAGGAAAAAGCTCGTGCCAAGGAGCGAATCTTTTCGTTCCGCGACGCCTTCGGCCAATGGGATCCGCGCCGCCAGCGCCCTGAACTGTGGGGTCTATACAATACACGTCTCGATCCGGGCGAGCACATGCGGGTCTTTCCGCTCAGCAACTGGACTGAACTCGATGTTTGGCAATACATCGCCCGCGAAGGCATCGAGCTGCCCTCGCTCTATTATGCGCATCCGCGGCGTGTCGCGTTGCGCGGTAACGCGTTGATACCGGTCGCCGACACGGTCGAGATCGCCGATCACGAGCCGATCGAGACACGCATCGTTCGGTTCCGCACCGTGGGAGATATTTCCTGCACATTGCCAGTGGAATCACCGGCGGCGAACGCCGATGACGTCATCAGCGAGCTTCTGACCGCGCGTATCAGCGAACGTGGCGCGACGCGGCTCGATGACCGGACCTCCGACGCCTCGATGGAAGAACGCAAGCGCGCCGGATATTTTTGATGGCGTTTTCCCCCGGCAATGACCCGCGGCTGCTGCGCTTCACCACGGCCGGCAGCGTCGACGACGGCAAGAGTTCGCTCATCGGCCGGCTGCTGCACGATGCCGGCGCCGTGCCGAATGACCAACTCGACGCACTCGAGCGCATCGCCGCGCGCAACGGCGACGCTGCGGTCGATCTGTCGCTGTTGACCGATGGCTTGGTCGCGGAGCGCGAGCAAGGTATCACCATCGACGTTGCCTACCGCTATTTCGCCACGCCGCGGCGCAAGTTCATCATCGCCGACACGCCAGGCCACGAGCAGTACACGCGCAACATGGTGACCGGCGCGAGCACCGCCGACGCGGCGGTGATCCTGGTCGATGTGCGCAACGGCATGACCACCCAGACGCGGCGTCACCTCTTCCTCGCCCACTTACTGGGCATCCGGCACTTGGTGATCGCCGTCAATAAGATGGATCTGGTGGATTTCGCGCGCGCGCCATTCGACGCAGTTGCCGCCGCAGTGACCGCGTTCGCCGCGACGCTTGGCGCCGAACCGCCGATCGTGGTGCCGTTGTCGGCGAAGTTCGGCGATAACGTCGTTCGGCGCAGCGAGCGTCTGCCCTGGTACGACGGCGAGCCGCTGCTTGCGATTCTCGAAGGCCTTCCGCCGGCGGCCGCGGCCGACGATCTGCCGCTGCGCCTGCCGGTACAGCTTGTCCGCCGGACGATGACGCAGGCCGGCCAGTATCGTCGCTATCTCGGCCGCATCGAATCCGGCCGGATCGCGGTCGGTGACACGATCGTTGCCGTGCCTTCAGGCATCACCACCCGGATCCGGGCAATCACAACTTATGACGGACCGCTCGAACATGCTGCGGCACCGCAGTCGATCGGCATCGAGATCGACGACCCCGTCGACATCGCCCGCGGCGACGTCCTCGTCCATTCGACGGCCAAGCCCAACGTGGCGAACCGCCTCGACGCCACAATCTGCTGGTTCGACGACGAACCATTCGCCGCTAGCCGTCGCTACCTGGTCAAAGTCGGTACACGCAGCGCCATTGCCCATATCGGCGAAGTAGTGCATAGGCTCGACGTGACGACCCTCGCGCCGGTATTAGCGACTGGTCTTGTCCGCAACGATATTGCCCGTGTCCGCGTTGTTGCAGCGGCGTCGCTTGCCTTTGACCCCTATCGCGCCAATCGCGCGACCGGCGCGCTGATCTTGATCGACGAACAGACGCACGCGACCGTCGCCGCTGGTATGATCGAGGGTTGAGGAAACCGGATGGTTCTGCATCACGCCTTTAGCGTGACCTATCCAGTGTGCGGCTTCGTCGTCGGCATGCTGGTCGGCATGACCGGCATCGGCGGCGGCTCGCTGATGACGCCGCTGCTGATCCTTCTGTTCGGTATCTCGCCAGCCACCGCCGTCGGCACCGACCTGCTGTACGCCGCGGCCACCAAGACGGCGGGAACGGCGATGCACGGCTTCACGGGCACGATCGATTGGCCGATTGTCGGCCGGCTTGCTGCCGGCAGCATGCCGCTGACGGCTATCACGTTGTTCGGTTTGTCGCGCTTGAACCTGGGCGGCACGGCGGCGCACACGCTCATAACAATCGTTCTCGGCTGTGCGCTGTTCGCGTCGGCCTTTGTGCTGATTTTCCGCAGCCGGATCGTGCGCTACTACGGCGATCGCCTTGCCGCGCTCGACCCAAAACGTGTTCGCTGGCTGACAATTGCTTCCGGCGCAGCGTTGGGCGTTCTGGTGCCGATTTCCTCGGTCGGCGCCGGCGCCCTCGGCACGACAGCCCTGGTGCTGCTCTATCCCCGGCTACCCGTGGCGCGCATCGTCGGCTCGGACATCGCGCATGCCGTACCGCTGACGCTGCTCGCCGGCATCGGCCATTGGATGCTCGGCTCTATCCACTGGAACCTCCTCGGCGCACTGCTGCTCGGCTCGCTGCCGGGCATCGTTGTCGGCAGCTATGCCGCCAGCCGGGTTCCCGACATCGCCCTGCGGCTGCTGCTGGCAGCGACCCTGTTGGTGGCCGGCGGCCGTCTCGTCTTCTAAACCGTGCCGAACCGGGCCAAATCCGCGGCCGACCGGGCTCGTACCGCCGCGTTATGCTTCCCTTAACGAGGATTGCCTAAAATTGCGGGCATGTGAGGGAGGCATCTGTGACGTACTCGACGCACGCCTTGCCGGATTGCAACCTCGAAGCGGCGACGACGCTGAGCCTCAAACGCGAGCCTGCGTGTTTTGCCTTCCTCTGCAGCCGCGCAGTATCGCCACCGCAACCGGTCGACTCCCTGAATCTTGATCTCGCCTCGGTCGACTATTTCGGCGGCCGCGCATCGCTGTGGGCGACGCTCGAAATCCGTTCGACCGCCTCGGACGAGAAGGCGACCGCCGTGCTCGGATTCGACGAGACCTTCTTGTCACCGTTCACCCGGGCGCTCATCGAGTGCGCGTCGAGCCGCGTGCCCTATCGCATGACCATCGCCCGGAGCGAGGACCGGCCTCACCGCCTGGTCGAATATGTCACCGGTCCGGGCGTAGCACTGAGTGAGCTCATCCTGACGCCGCAAGACAACGTCGTCGTGATTTCGGCGCGCGCTGACGGCGACGACGAGGAAACCTTGTTCCAGCTGCCGCGCACAGACAGTTTCCTGCGTGCTTTCGCCAAGATGACCTATCAGGCCGACTGCCAACTGCTGGAAACCCTTGCTAAGACAGAGAAGCTCGGGCATCAGCATTCGGCCGGCGCGGTCTAGTCGCTAGCTTCGATCGTCCCCGACACCATCGAACAGATCGGCCGCGGCATAACGCAGCGCGCCACTGGGCTGCGTCCGCGCCTCGGGCGTCACGATCGCGGTCTCGCTCTTGCCCGGCCCCATGATGTGACGGACATCCCCGCCCGCGGCGACGAGATAATCGCTGATGATCCGGCGATGGCAGCGCCACCACACCGCCTCGGCGCACATGATCGCCACCTTCTGTTCGCGCGCGAGCGCACGCAACTCGGCAAGCGCTGCGGCAAACGCCGGGCCCTCGGCATAGTCGGCAAAATTGCGAAAGCCTTCCTCGCGCCAGAAGGTATTGCGCGACGGCGCGCCTTTCGCCCGCGCCCGCCGGCCGCCCAATCCGGGCATATGGCGATAGGCAATTTTCGCCGCCTGCAATGCCGGTGCCAGCGCATCGCCGTTGAAATGAGGGTAACGGCCCGAGCGCGGAATGCTGCGCACGTCGACCAGACATTCGACGCCGTGCTCGCGCAACAGAGCGAGGAACTCGTCCAGGCCGCGGGTCGAATGGCCGATGGTGTAGATCGTCACGCCGTCTTACGTGGGCGCGATTCCTCGCCGTTCAAGCGCAACGGCGCGCGGCTGTGCACGTTATTGAGGTGCACCAAACGGCACAGCAAAGCCATGAAAAGCGCCCGTTCAGCGGGCTTGAGCGGCGCCAGGATCGCGTTTTGCACCGCGCCCACCGCCGGCGACGCAGCCATCACCAACTTGCGGCCCGCCGCCGTCAGATCGAGCCGCTTGGTGCGGCGGTCACGTGCGCCCGGCTTGCGCCGGATCAGCGCCTTGCTTTCGAGCCGCTCGACCACGTCGGCGATGGTCGAACGATCGAGCGCGACGTAATTCGCCAAGGTCGTCTGGTCGCATCCCGGGTTCTCGCGGATGCCCAGCAGCGCCGCGTATTGCAGCGGCGTCAGGTCGTAATCGCCGGTTTCGGCCATGAACAGCGCGACGGCGATCTGCTGCAGACGACGGATGAGATGCCCCGGCGCGGCGTGGAGTTCAAGAACAGCCATCGCGCACTCCTCTAGCACGCCGTCCGGTTGCCGACAACTTGACAGTATACTGACAATCAGTATTCAATCGAATTTCCGGAAAGAACGGCCGGTCGCCGGCAGGGAGGCGCCATGGAATTCGGCATGCAGTTTTTCCCTTGTGTCGGTCCAGAGCAGAAATCCGGCGCGCAATACTTCGACGAGTGCCTGCGTCTCGTCGACTTTGCCGACCACTACGGCTGGGCCCATGTCCGCACCGTCGAGCATTATTTCCGGCCTTATGGCGGCTATACGCCAAATCCAATCATCTTCCTGTCGGCGGCGGCGCAACGGACCAAAAATGCGCGCCTGATCACTGGCGCAGTGCTGCCGGTTTTCAACAATCCGCTCAAGCTCGCCGGCGAGATTGGCATGCTCGATGCGATTTCCGGCGGCCGGCTCGAAGTCGGTTTCGCCCGCGCTTTCCTTCCTTACGAGTTCGCCAACTTCAAAGTCAGCGTCAACGAAAGCCGCGAGCGTTTCGTCGAAGGCATGGAGCAGGTGCGCATCCTGCTTGAACAGGACAAGGCCACCCACTCCGGCAAATTCCACAGCTTCGAGAACGTGACCTCGCTGCCGAGGCCGACACAGAAACCGCGGCCGCCGTTTTGGGTCGCGGCGATCGCCACGCCCGATAGCTTCGTCGCCGCCGGCAAGGCCGGTCACGCGATCATGGGCATTCCGATGGCCGGCGGTAAGATGAAGGAGCTGCTCGGCCTCTATCGCGACGCCTGGAAGCAAGCCGGCCACTCCGGCCGCGGCCGCGTCATGCTGGCGTTCCACATGTATTGCGCCGAAACGCGGCAGCAGGCTTTCGATGTCGCGCGTGACCCGCTCAATCGCTATCTCAAGGCGATTGCCGCCGCCACCGCCGACTGGGGTTCGATGAGTTCCAAGGATTATCCGGGTTACGACAAGATTGCCGAGATTCTAGCGAAGGAAACCATCGACACGCAGGTCAAAAGCGGCGGCGCCTGGATCGGTACGCCCGACGATATCGCGGCGCAGATCACCCGCTACAACGACGAGGTCGGCGGCTTCGAAGTCGCGTCGCTGCAGATCAACTTCAACGACCTGCCCTACGCCGCCGCCGAACGCTCGCTGCGGCTATTCAGCGAGACGGTTATGCCCAAATTCGCCGGCGGTGGCGCCGAAAAACCGAACATTTCCAATCGGAAAGCCGGGTAACTATTTAGAAACCCCTGAGCCTTTAGCCTGCTTTTTAGGGAAGCAGGCTGAAGGGGGTTGCAATGCCGAATACCAACACGATTACCGCACGCTGCGGCCGCAGCACGCGCGCCAAGCCCGTGACGCTGTCGCTGGACGAACAGGTGCAGGATTTCCTCGACGCGCGCGACGGCCTGCGTATCTACGACGCGCTCTACGGCAATAGCAGCGACATGCTGCTGCCGCGCCGCCTCGGCACCGGCAAGGGCAAGCGCGCTTAAGCCTTTCGGGCCGGTCTGCTATCCTCGCCGCGCAGAATGCGGCGAGTTCTCCTGGTCATCCTGTGCCTGCTGCTTCCGGCAGCCGCCCGCGCTGCCGAGCGCGCCGACGAGCTTGCCATCGGCGTCAGCCAGTTTCCGGCGACGCTCAATCCCCTCATCGATCCGATGGTGGCGAAGAGCTACGTGCTCGGCATGGTGCGCCGGCCGCTCACCACCTACGACGCCAACTGGCAGTTGGTCTGCATGCTGTGCGAGACACTGCCGAGCTTCGCCAATGGACTGGCGCAGAAGATCGCCCTGCCCGATGGCAAGACTGGCCTCCACCTGACCTATACCCTCAGGGCCGGCGCACGCTGGGACGACGGCACGCCGGTGACGACCGACGATGTGATTTTCTCCTGGCAGGTCGGACGCAATTCGCAGACCGGCGTCGCCGACGCCGAACTCTACCGCCGCATGATCGCCGTCAGGGCCGTGGACGCACGCACCTTCACCGTCGACATGGATCGCGTGACGTTCGATTACGCAGCGCTCAACGATTTCGAGATATTGCCGGCGCAGGTCGAACGCGCGGCCTTTGCCGATCCCGCGCAATACCGGATTCGCTCCCGTTACGACACCGATCCGACTGCGCGCGGACTCTATGACGGCCCCTACCGCATCACCGAAGTTTCACCCGGTTCGCATATCGTACTCGAGCGCAATCCGGCCTGGGCCGGACCACGGCCTTATTTCAGTCGCATCGTCGTCTGGGCAGTCGAGAACACCGCGTCGCTCGAAGCCAATTTGCTCGCGGGCGGCCTCGACATGGTGCCCGGCGAGCTCGGCTTGCCGCTCGACGAGGCGCTGGCGTTTGCGCGGCGGCACAGCAGCAGCTTCAACATCATCTACAAGCCGGGTCTCGAGTACGAGCACATCGACCTGAATCTTGACGATCCAATCCTCGCCGACGTGCGCGTCCGGCGCGCCCTCCTCTACGCTGTCGACCGCAAGGCGATCAGTCAGGAGCTGTTTGCCGGTCGCGATCCGGTCGCCGATAGCTTCGTGCCAACGCTAGATTGGATCTATTCCGCCGACGTGCCGAAATACCCCTACGATCCGGAAAAGGCCCGCGCGCTGCTCGATGCGTCCGGCTGGCGTGCCGCCGGCGGCGAGGTCCGGCGCAACGCCAGCGGCCAGCCGCTTACGCTGACACTGGCGACTACCGCCGGCAACCGCTCGCGCGAGCTGGTCGAAGAAGTGCTGCAGAGTCAATGGCGCGCGGTTGGCATCGAGGTGCATCTGGCTAATCAGCCGGCACGGGTATTGTTCGGCGACAGCATGATCAAACGGAAGTTCCAGATGGGCATGTTCGCCTGGTCGGCGGCGCCGGAGGACGTGCCGCGTTCCGAATTGGACTCAGACGAAATCCCCTCGCCCGCAAACAATTGGAGCGGCGAGAATTTCGTAGGCTGGCGCAACGCCGAAGCCGACCACCTGTTGGACGCGATCGAGACCGAACTCGATCGGCCGGCGCGCGCGGTGCTTTGGCGCCGGCTGCAGGCACTTTATGCCGAAGAGCTGCCGGCGCTGCCGCTATTCTTCCGAGCCGAGCCGTTCATCCTGCCGAAATGGCTGGTCGGTTTGACGCCGACTGGCCACGAATATCCCTCGACGCTCTGGGTCGAGCAGTGGCGCGCCGTCGGTCGCGACGCCCAGGCAAGCGCCCAATGAACCGCTTCATCGTCCGGCGAAGCATCGAGATCCTGGTCGTGCTGGCGATCATGTCTCTGGTGATCTATGCGCTGATCGGGCTGATGCCCGGCGATCCCGTCGATCTAATGATTGCCTCCAACCCCCATTTGACGGTCGCCGATGCGGCGCGGCTCAAGGCGCTCTACGGCCTCGACAAGCCGCTGTTCGAGCGTTACGCCGCCTGGGCCGCCGCCGCCCTACACGGCGACTTCGGCTATTCGCGCCTCTACGCCCAACCGGTGCTGACGGTGCTACTGCCGCGTCTTGGAAACACGGCGCTGCTGATGGGTACGAGCTTCGCGCTGACCCTCGCGCTCGCTTGGCCGATCGGCCTGATGGCGGCGCGGCGGCCGGGCTCATGGTCCGACGATGCCGCCAACTTCGCCAGCTTTGCGACCATCTCGATGCCATCGTTCTGGCTCGCGCTGATGCTGATTCTGGTATTCGCGGTGCAGCTTGGCTGGCTGCCCCCGGGCGGCGCAACGACGATCGGCGCCGGTGGCGTCGCGGATCGCGCCGATCATCTGGTGCTGCCGGTGATCACGCTAACACTGGTCAATTTCGGACCGCAGCTGCGTTACATGCGCGCGGCGATGATCGACACGCTGAACCACGACTACATCCGCACGGCGCGCGCCAAGGGCGCCGGCGAAGCACGCGTCCTGACGCGCCACGCACTCCGCAACGCCTTGATACCGCTCATCACCGTCGTGGCGTTGTCGTTCGGCTCGCTGTTCTCGGGCGCGCTGATTACCGAGACCATGTTCAGCTATCCCGGCATGGGCAAGCTGATCTATGACGCGGTGCTCGGCAATGACTACAACCTCGCGCTCGCCGGCTTGCTGTTTGCCACCCTGATGACCCTGTTGGCGAATTTCGCGGCCGATCTCGCCTATGCCGCAATCGATCCGCGGATCGCCTACCAATGAGTGCGCTGTCGCAGCCGCGGGTTCGCTTCGGCGGCGGCGTACTGCTCGTGTTGGCGGTCGCCGTGCTGTTGACGCCATGGCTGGCGCAGGCGCTTGGCGTGCACGCCGATACGGTGGACCTCTATCAACGCCTGGCCGGTCCATCGCTGCGCCATCCGCTCGGCACCGACGAGCTCGGCCGCGATTTGCTGCTGCGCCTGCTCGAAGGCGGTCGCGTCTCATTGCTCGTCGGCATCACCGCGGCGCTTGCCGCCGCCGTTCTTGGCACGGCCATCGGCTTGGTCGCCGGCTATTTCGGCGGCCGGCTCGACGCCGCACTTATGCGTTTGACCGATGGCGTGATCGCGCTGCCGCTGTTGCCGCTGCTGGTCGTGTTGGCGGCTGCCGATCTGCACAAGCTGGGCGTGCCGGCGGCGCTGCGCCAATCGGAGGCAGTGAGCCTCTACCGCATCATCGTGCTGGTGACGCTGGTCGGCTGGACGACGGTTGCACGGCTCGTGCGCGGCACAACGCTGTCGCTGAAGCGGCAGGATTTCGTCCGCGCCGCAGAGGCACTCGGCGCCGGCCATCGCCGCATCATGCTGGTCCACATCCTGCCAAACCTGGCAACGCCGATCATCGTCGCGACATCGCTCGCGGTCGGCGAGATCATCCTGCTTGAATCCGTGTTGAGCTTCCTCGGCCTCGGCATCGCGCCGCCGCTCGCGAGCTGGGGCAACATGCTGACCGGCGCCGAAGAGACGATCGCGCTGGCGCCAATGCTCGCGGTCTATCCCGGTCTGCTGATCTTTTTGACGGTGATGGCGTGCAACCTGCTCGGCGACGGACTGCAGCAGGCGCTCGACCCGCGCCAGCGGCGCTGAATTATTCCTCGTCGGGCGGCGGCGGCTCGTAGAACATCGAGGACTGGCGCCGCTTATCGGCATAGCGCGGGTCGCGCCGCAGACGGTCGATAACGCGGCGGCGGTAGTCGGGATCGGCGATGACCCGATCCATGTCGAGATTGGCGAAATCCTTGTCGTCGAGCGGCGGAAGCCCGGACATGCATCAAACCCTTAGAACGACCGATGGGGGAACTGGCGCGAGCGGAGGGAGCATGGAACCGGGTGACTGGACCATGCTAGTGGCTCGTTGCGCAAGATTGTCACATTCTGTGGATAGAATTGTGGAAAAGCTTCCGGACAGATTTTCCGCATCGCCAGATCGTCAAACCAGTCGAAGCGCTTCCGCATTCGACTGCGACCGGATGCCGCAGGCCGGTTCTCGATCGAATCTTGCCGCGTAGCCCTGTTCGCGCGCGGGTTTGACGGAAGCCGATGCCGCGCCGATAGTAGCCGCCGCCTTCTTCCACATCGACCGCAAGGATTTCCGTCATGCAGCGAGGCAACTCCGCCGCCAGCCGCGACATCGCCTTTCATCTCCACCCGTATTCCAACTTTCGCCGGCTCGAGCGCCAAGGCGAATTGCTGGTGACCGAGGGCAAGGGCGTTCGGGTCAAGGACGAAGCGGGCAAAGAATACCTCGAAGGCTGCGCCGGGCTGTGGTGCACGTCGCTGGGATTCGGCGAGGAACGGCTGATCGAGGCGGCGGCGCGACAGATGCGCAAGCTCAGCTTCTACCATTCGTTCCACCACAAGTCGCACGATGTGGTCGGCGAACTGGCCGAGCGCCTCATCGGCATGATGCCGGTGAAGATGTCGCACGCCTTTTTCAACAATTCGGGCTCCGAGGCGAACGACACCGCGGTCAAGATCGTCTGGTACTACAACAATGCGCGCAGCCGGCCGCGCAAGAAGAAGATCATTGCGCGCTTCAAAAGCTATCACGGCGTGACCGTGGCGAGCGCCAGCCTGTCAGGCCTGCCCAACAATCACCGCTCGTTCGACTTGCCGATCGCCAACATCCGGCATGCCGATTGCCCGCACCACTATCGCTTCGCCCATCCCGGCGAGAGCGAAGAGGATTTCGCCACCCGCCTGGCCGAGAACCTCGACCTGATGATCCAGCGCGAGGACCCCGAAACGGTCGCCGCCTTCATCGCCGAGCCGGTGATGGGCGCCGGTGGCGTCATCGTGCCGCCGCGCACCTACTACGAGAAAATCCAGAAGGTGCTGAAGAAGCACGATGTGCTGTTCATCGCCGACGAAGTCATCACCGGCTTCGGCCGCACCGGCAAAATGTTCGGCACCGAAACCTTCGACCTGAAGCCCGACATCATCACCGTCGCCAAGGCGCTGTCCTCGGCGTATCTGCCGATCTCGGCCACCGTGGTCAGCGAGCCGATCTACCAAGCGCTCGCCGACGAAAGCGACAAGATAGGCATCTTCGCGCACGGCTACACCTATTCGGGCCATCCGGTGTGCTGCGCGGTGGCGATCGAAACGCTCAAGATCTACGAGGAGCGCGACATCATCGGCCACGTCCAGAAGGTGGCGCCGCGGCTGCAAAACGGGCTGCGCCAGCGGTTCGCCGGTCATCCCCTGGTCGGCGAAATCCGCGGCCTGGGGCTTGTCGCCGGCGTCGAGTTGGTGGCGGACAAGACGACCAAGGCGCCGTTCGAACCCAGTCAAGGCGCCGGCAACATCCTGACCGCCGAGATCAACAAGCATGGCTTGATCTTGCGCCAAATCGGCGACACCCAAGCGTTCGCGCCGCCGCTGGTTATCACCGAGGCGGAAATCGACGAGATGCTCGACCGCTTCGGCAAGGCCCTGGACGACACGACGGCGCGGCTTTCACCGCGACAACGGGCCTCATTGCGGGCCTGACGCGGAACCCGTAAGCGGTTATAATTATTCGATAGTTTCACCGAAGGGCGCTCTCTCGCGATGGATTTCGAGGCCTTCTTCAAAACCCGGCTCGATGCGTTGAAGGCCGAAGGCCGCTATCGCGTGTTCACCGGCATTGCGCGCCGCGCCGGCGCCTTTCCGCGCGCGCAGGAGCATGCACGCGGAGCCGAAATCACCGTGTGGTGTTCGAACGATTATCTCGGCATGGGCCAGCATCCCGATGTACTGGCGGCGATGCGTGACGCTCTCAGCCAGACCGGCGCCGGCGCCGGCGGCACGCGCAACATCTCGGGCACCACGCATCACCATGTCGCGCTCGAACGCGAGCTCGCCGAGCTGCATCGCAAGCCGGCGGCGCTGGTCTTCACGTCGGGCTACGTCGCCAACGAAGCAGCACTGGCGACGCTGGGATCGCAGCTGCCGAGCTGCATCATCTTCTCGGATGCGCTCAATCACGCGTCGATGATCCAGGGCATCCGGCATAGCCGGGCCGAAAAGGTCATCTTCCAGCACAACGATCCCGCCGATCTCGAACGGCTGCTTATGCAAGCCGATCCCGCCCGCGCCAAGCTGGTGGCGTTTGAATCCGTCTATTCGATGGACGGCGATATCGCGCCCATCGGAGAGCTTTGCGCAGTTGCAAGGCGGCATGGCGCGCTCACCTACCTCGACGAGGTGCACGCCGTCGGCCTTTACGGTGCACGCGGCGCCGGCGTCGCCGAGCGCGACGGCGTGATGGACCGCGTCGATCTCATCCAAGGCACGCTCGCCAAGGCTTTCGGCCTGATGGGCGGCTATATCGCCGCATCGGCGACACTAGTCGATTTCCTGCGCAGCTATGCGCCAGGCTTCATCTTCACTACGGCGCTGCCGCCGGCGATCGCTGCGGGTGCCGTCGCCAGCATCCGTCACGTTAAAGCTGCGACCGAGCTACGCCAGCGTCACCAGGAACGCGCCGCGCGTTTGAAACAGCGCCTTGCCGCCGCAAAGCTGCCGGTGATGGCGAGTGAAAGCCACATCGTGCCGGTGCTGATCGGCGATGCGCGGTTGTGCAAGCAGGCGGCCGACGATCTGCTCGAACGCCACCGCATCTACGTCCAGCCGATCAACTATCCGACCGTGCCGCGCGGCGGCGAGCGTCTGCGCCTGACGCCGACGCCGCTCCATTCCGACCAGGACATCGAGACGCTAGTAGCCGCGCTGTCCGACGTCTGGTCGCGCCTGCCGATCCGCCGCGTTGCCTGAACTGCCGCGTGGAACGCATCCGGTGTTCCGCGACAAACCGCTGATTCCCGCCGAAGCGATCAAGCTCGCGGCGCTCGGATTCCTCGCCGACGGTCCGCGCCGCTATGGCGATCTCGCTGCCCAGATCCGCCAATTCACCGGCCGCATCGCTGCGCCGTCGCTCGACCTCATGGGCACGTCGCTGGAAGGGCTGATCGTCGAAGGTCTGGCGATCGCAAGCGAAGGCAAAGGCATGGCCGACAACGCGCGATTGAGCCTGACGCCAGCCGGCCATGCCGCCCTGACGAGCCTGTTGCAGACGCGGCTCAAGGCTCCGCTCGGCGATTTCATGCGGCTGGCGTTGCTGCTCAAGCTGCGCTTTTTGCACCATCTCGGCTCGAGCGAACGCGAGACCCAGATGGCGCACATCGCCGAAATCGTCGGCGACGAAATCAGCCGGCTCAACGAGCTGCGAAGGTCCGAAGCCGACGCGCCACAACCGTACCTCGATTGGCTCGATGCTGATATCGCCCAGCTCCAGGGCAAGCTCGCGCGGCTCGGGCGCTGAACGCGAAGGTCGTCCGCGAACAATTCAGTATAGGTGCTGGCCGCCGGTGACGAAAATTTCGGTGCCGGTGACGTAAGACGATTCCGGCGAGCACAGATAGAAGATCGTCGCCGCTACGTCCTCAGGCGTGCCGAGCCGGTGCAGCGGAATGCGCGGCAGCAGCACCTCGGTCTCGGGCGACAGCATCGCGGTCTCGATCTCGCCCGGTGCCACGGCATTGACGCGGATGCCGAGTTCGGCGAATTCGGCTGCCATTTCGCGCGTCAGCGCCGACAGCGCCGCTTTCGACGTCGAATAGGCCGAGCCGGCGAACGGATGCACGGCATGGCCGGCGATCGAGGTGACGTTGACGATCGTGCCCCTGCCCTTGGTCAGCGGCCCGGCAAGGCCGCGGGCCAGCATCACCGGCGTGAAGAAATTGAGCTGGAAGACCTGACGCCAGTCGGCGAGATCGCCGTTCAGACAGCCAAGCCGTTCCTTGAACGGCGTCTTGGGCGAGACGCCGGCGTTGTTCACCAGTGCGTGCAACGGCGCATCGCCGAGCTCCTGCAAGACCGCGCCGACAAAGCCTTCGACCGCCTGGGTCTGCGACAGATCGGCGGTGATGTGCTGGGTCCAGTTGGGATCGCGCTTGCATTCGGGCGGCACCGCCTCGCGCGACGAGGTGATGACCCGCCAACCGGCGTCGCTGAAACGCTTGACCGTGGCGTGGCCAATGCCGCGGCTGGCCCCCGTCAGTAGGATGGTTCGGCGTTCGCCGCTCATGCGCCGAGATTACGGGGCCTGCCTCGCAAAAGAAAGCAAGCTCAGCGGGTATAAGCCGCGCGCGGTTCGTTGATGCCCGCAGGATCCTGGTGAATTATCACTTCGGAGCGCGGATAGGCCGCCAGGATGCTGGCCTCGACCTCGTCAGCGATGCGGTGCGCCTGGATCAGCGGCAGATTGCCGTCCATTTCGAGATGGATCTGGATGAATGAAATCGGTCCGGCGGCGCGCGTTTTCATATCATGCACCGCGCGCACTTCGGGATGCGCCAGCACAATCGCACGGATGCGCTCGCGCTCGGCATCGGGAAGCTCGCGATCCATGAGCTGGACGACCGCGCGGTTTGCCACCTGCCAGGCGCCCCAGATGATCCATAGAGCAATCGCGCCACCGAAGATCGGGTCGATGAGCACGTAACCGAATTTAACCGTCAACAGCAGCGCCACGATCACCGACAGGTTGAGCACGAGATCGGCGCGGTAGTGAAAGGCATCGACGCTGACGACGAGCGAGCCCGTTCGCTTCACCACCGAGCGCTGGTACAGCACCAGCAACAGCGTCACCACGACTGCGAAGACCATGACCGCTAGGCCGGCCTCGGTGTTGGTGATCGGCTGCGGATGGATCAGGTGCTGGATCGCCTCGATGAGCAGCAGCACCGCTGAGCCGGCGATGAACGCCGCTTGGCCGAGGCTGGCCAGCGGCTCGGCCTTCCCGTGGCCGAAACGGTGCTCGCGGTCGGGCGGCACCAGCGCTTGGCGCACGGCGACCAGGTTCGCCAGCGAGGCTGCGCCATCGAGCAGCGAGTCGATCAGGCTCGACAGCAGGCTGACCGAATTGGTTTCGACCCAGGCGGCAAGTTTGACCGCGACCAGCAGGCCGGCGACCGAGAGCGACGCGTAAGTGGCGCGCCGCATCAGCAGGCCGACGCGCTGCATCGATTCCGGCTGTGGAATCACCTCGCTCATGGGAACAGCCTCTCGCTGCGCCAGCCTTGGCCGTCGCGAATATAGGCTTGGCGATCATGCAGCCGGTGCGGCGCAAAGGTCCAGAACTCGAAATAATCCGGCACCAGGCGATAGCCCGACCAGAAATCCGGCCGCGGCACGGTCTTGCCGGCGAAACGCGTTTCGGCTTCGCGAAAGCGTGCCTCGAGCGCGGAGCGGCTTTCAACCATTTCCGACTGCCGTGACGCCCAGGCGCCGAGCTGGCTTTCGCGCGGCCGGGAGGCGAAGTAGGCATCGGCCTCGGCGGCGGACACGGTTTCGATCGCGCCTTCGACGCGCACCTGCCGCGCCAGCGATTTCCAATGGAACAGCAGGGCGGCACGCGGATTGCCGGCGAGCTCGCCCGCCTTGCGGCTGCCGAAATTGGTGTAGAAGACGAAGCCGCGTTCGTCCGCCGCCTTGACCAGCACCATGCGCGCCGACGGCCTGCCATCGCGCGTCGCGGTGGCCAGCGTCGCCGCATCGGGTTCCGACGGCTCCTTGGCCTTGGCGTCGGCGAAAATGCGCGCGAATTCGTCGAACGGCTTCGAAAATGGAATCGTCACGGGTGCCTCGCGGGCGACACCATAAGGCCCCCGCCCCGGCCATTTCCACCCTGCGCGCAAAAAAAGAAGACCCGGTGTGGGGCCGGGCCTTCCTCCGAGCCTCCTCCGGCTGCGGACTTAAGGGATCAGAATCTCGACGCGGCGGTTTTGCGGCTCACGCACGCCATTGGCAGTCGGCACGCGTGGATTGGCTTCGCCTTGCCAGGTCACGCCGATATCGGCTTCCGGTACACCGAGATTCGCCAATGCTTTGCGCACGGTGTCGGCACGCGCCTTCGACAGCGCGAGATTGTAACGCGTCGAACCCGAAGTGTCGGTGTAACCGGTCAGCTTGATTTGAGTCTTGGCGTTCTGCTGGAACGCAGAGGCCGCAGCCGCGACGACGTCATGACCCTGCGGCGTCAGCGCCACGCTATTGAGATCGAAGAAGACGATATAACTCAGCGGCGCGGGAGGCGCCGGCGGCGGGGCTGGCGGTACGGCCGGCGGACCAGCCTGAGCGCTCGGCTGATAGGCCGGCGGCCCCGGCTGCACTTCCGGTGTCGGCTGCGGCACCCCGAAGTACCAGGTCAAGCTGGCCAGCACGTTGTGGCTTTCATTCTTAAGGCCGAGCCGACCGCCAGGCGCGTAGGCGAACGACGGATCAACGGTGGCGAAGTAGCGATATTCGAGGCCGAGCGCGAGGGTGGGCAGC
>Ga0187805_10000192_pt1 | contig 18767 bp, 20 predicted proteins | sample NC_wetland_sal_i_6_FD_132965 | JGI IMG/M metagenome (GOLD analysis project Ga0187805, IMG submission 132965) | Wetland sediment microbial communities from Neuse River Estuary, North Carolina, USA - Control_5 | ecosystem: Environmental > Aquatic > Freshwater > Wetlands > Sediment | place: USA...
CCCGGTCGTGCGGACAGAGCCGACTCCCAACTGCCCTTGGCGTCCATCAACGACTTTTCATGAACTACAATCGTGCCCGCCACGAAATCGCCGAGGCGTTTGTTCTGGCGGCTCAACAGCACGCTGCAAATTCCAATGGCATACAACAATGGCATTTGATCCACGATGCGCATCAGGTTTCGGCCAACCGCCTCCGCCGGAGTAATCGGCCTGCCGGAATCCTTGATGACGCGAAGCCCCTCCTTTTTTTTCCCCGGCGTCTGGCCGTTCCAAAGCACTTCAAAAATCGCGAAATATCCGAAATAAAGCAAGAAATAAGCAAACACTATGATGGCCACCAACCAAATTCCGCTTTTTGCTTCGCTGGGCAGCGCCACCGACGCTACTGCCCAGACCAACAGCAGTCCCATCCCGATCAAGACTTGAAGCAGAGTGTCGTAAGCGAGCGCCAGAAAGCGGCTGCCGACACCGGCAACCTCAAACTCGAGAACGGTTTGTTCCGGCGTTTCGATGGTAAGCTTGTCCCTGAAATCGCCTGGGACATGAATTGGGGATGGTTCCGTCATGATCTCCACTCGCTGGCTCGAAAAACGAAAAACCTACTGGGCCAGGCTTGAACAGTTGGTCGATCGCTCCAACAAAGGCGGGATCTCCGCCCTCGATCATCGCGAATTGCAGGAACTCGGCTTATTGTACCGTCAGACGGCCTCGGATCTCGCAACCGTCCGCGAAGATGTAACCAGCCATCAGCTTTCCTTCTACCTCAATCAACTGCTCGGCCGAGCGCATAACCTCATCTACATGGGCCACAAGCAAAAAATAAGCGGCCTCGTGCGTTTCTTTGCGCAAACCTTTCCGCAGGTCTTCCGGCAAACCTTCCGGCAAACTCTGCTGGCTTCGCTTATTTTCTTCGCGACGGGCATCGCCGCTTGGGCTGTGACCATTCACGATCCCGCCTTCGCGCACCGGATGCTCGGACCAAAGATGATGGAGACGATCGAGAAGCGTGAGATGTGGACGCAATCCATCGTCACGATAAAGCCCCTCGCCGCTTCGGGCATCATGACCAACAACCTCGCGGTATCCTTCGCCACATTCGCGCTGGGCATCACCGCGGGTATAGGCACCATCCGAATGATGGTCATCAACGGAATGCTCATCGGCGTGATCGGAGCCGCCACTTGGCAAGCGGGAATGGCGATGCAGCTTTGGAGTTTCGTCGCTCCGCATGGCGTTCTCGAACTTCCCGCCATCTTCATCGCCGGCGGCGCTGGCTTGGAAATCGCGCGAGGAATGCTTTTTCCCGGGTTGCTCCCCCGGCGCGAATCTCTGGCGCGGGCTGGAGGGCGTGCAGCGCGCCTGGTGATCGGTATTGTGCCGATTTTGATCATCGCGGGAATCATCGAAGGATTCGTCTCGCCCTCCGGAATTGCCACGCCGCTCAAGTTTCTTCTTGCCGCCGTATTGTTCACGGGCCTCGCCACGTATCTGACCCGCGCAGGCCTCTCGCAGCCGGAGACAACCTGAACAACGCTAGATCAGGCTTCGCTCCTTAATATCCAAGTATTGCGTCACAAGCGAACTCGCCAGTATTCCGGGCATTAGTTCGAGCGCCAGCACGCCGCGCTGCCGCAGCCCTCGGAGCAAAATGTCCCGTCTTTGCGAGATTTCGAGTGCAGCACCGTGACGATACATGTCTGCGGCGGCTGCGGGAATTGTATCGGCCAGCGCCTTGAGGTCTGGCTGGCCCATCGCTGCGAAAACTACCAGGTGGCGCGGAGTCAGATGCATGGCATATTCGATCACTTCCGGGATGGTTGCCGTTTCGGCGAAATCCGTGATCCACACCACCAGGCTTCGCCTCTTCTGCGCGTTGAGCAAAGTTCGTACAGCGCGCCCATGATCCGATTCATAGGCTTCCCCGCGAACCTGCGCGAGGCATTCGACTATCGCTCGAACGTGGTGCGCTCCCCGGCCCGCGTACAAATTCTGTTGAAACTTCCTGCCATACGCGAGTAAACCCACACGGTCGCCGCAATAGAGAGCGACCTGTGCCAAAGAAAGCGCGGCGTTCACCGCGTAGTCCAATTTTGAAAATCGCGGTGCGCCACTTTCTTCCCGCACCTGTGCTCGAAGTAGCCGCCCGGCATCCAGCACCAGCCAAACGTTTTGGCTGCGCTCCATTTCGAAGACGCGCGTAATGAGGTGCCGCCGGCGGGCGGTGGCTGTCCAGGAGATGTCGCGAAGCTCATCGCCCTCGCGGTATTCCCGCAGACTGTCAAACTCCCGTCCCATGCCTCGCTGGCGCCGCCGCCTTTTTTCCAAATCCACTTGGCGGCTGCGGATCAAATACATGGTTTGGCGCCGTGCCTGTTCGAGGTTCGGGAGCACGCGAATCGTTTGCCGCGTTTCCGCCACGGCCCATCGTTCCGCCAATCCCAGCGCCGACTGATACCGGATAAATATCCGCCCCAGCTTCGCATCGCCTCGTTCGGCGGGCATCACTGCATACCGGACTTCAGCCGACGCGCGCGCCTTCACGAGCAACGTCAAATCGGGCGGCGTGCTTCGCAATTGCGCGGGCGTTTCATCTACGACCCGCGCGCGTATGGATATATCTCCTCCGTTCTGAACTTCCACGGTGACGCTGCCGGGCACTCCTAGACACGGCCTCTTCTCCCAAGTCCGTCGAACTTCCAATTGCTCCGGGCGAGGTAGCCGGAGCAAATCCAAAAGCCACGCGGCAAGCACCACGCCGTCCCATAAAAACATTACGCCGATAGCCTGTCTAAACCACCACGCGGGACCTAACGCCACGAAGCCAAGAAGCAACGCCACAAAGAACCTGGGACCGCATGCAAATGGCAGCTTCCCCAGTTTCCGCGCGGGCGCAGACACGGAAGTAGGGCCCTGAGGCTCGGAGTAAATCACTTGGGGACCTCGACCGTCGACAGAATTTCAGCAATCACACGGTCGGAATTCAATCCTTCCAGCTCCGCTTCCGGCTTCAAGAGCACCCGATGCCGGAGAACGGGCAAAGCAGCGGTCTTAATGTCATCGGGAATCAAAAAATCGCGGCCTTCCACTCCTGCCAGGGCCCGAGCTACAAATAGCAGACCGATCGCCGCGCGGGGGCTGGCCCCCAGCGAAAGGGCCGGCCAATCGCGTGTGCGGCGCACCAGCGTAACAATATAAGGACGCAATGTCGGCTCGATACGCACGGCCGCGATATCTTTCCGCGCGGCTGCCAACAAGCTGGGTTCGACCGGTGCGATCGGAATTAGATCCAACCGCCGCGGATCGAATCCCTGTTCATACCGGCCAAGGATATCGGTCTCTTCCGTTGCCGACGGATAGTCGAGGCGAATTTTTAAGAGGAAACGGTCGAGCTGCGCTTCAGGGAGTGGGTAAGTGCCTTCAAATTCGATCGGATTTTGCGTTGCAAAGACCGTGAAGTTTTCGCCTAGGAGATATCGGGTTCCGTCGATCGTAACTTGCCGCTCCTCCATTGCCTCGAGTAGCGCCGCCTGCGTGCGCGGCGACGTCCGGTTTATTTCGTCCACCAGCAGCAAATCGGTGAACACCGGCCCCCGGTGCAGCGAAAACGCACTCGTCGCCATGTTGAATACATTTGTGCCCATCACGTCCGCCGGCATTAAGTCGGCGGTGCACTGCACGCGCTGGAAGCCAAGCCCGCAAATTCTCGCTAGCGTCTTGACGGCCAGCGTCTTGGCAAGTCCCGGCACTCCTTCTATCAGCGCATGCCCTCCGCAAATTACCACCAGCAGAAGTTGGTTGATGATCTCCTCCTGCCCAACAATGACCTTCGACATTTCCGTCCGAACATGCTCGGCGAGGCGTGTGATGTTTTCCACTTTCAGGATTTCTCCTTTGCAATTTTATTCTTCAAGCCGAGCTGTTCTTCGTACCTCTCAAGCTCTCTGACCAACGCCAGCGCTTCCCCCGGAGTGACCTTTCGCGCGCGGCTCGCCACCAGCGCGCGCGCCAGGGTCGTCTTCAACCCGCTCTCCTTCCACCCCAGCCGGCTTTGCACCGCGTCCGCGAGTTCCGTATCACTTACGCTCGCGGAAACACGCAACTGCCGGGAGAGAGTCGCACGGAATCGCTGGTAGACAAAGCCCACCACGGCCGGCTCCGCCCCTGCCCGTTGATAGAGTCCCCCCAGCGTGTCGACGAATTCCAGAGGGGCAAGCCGCGAGATAACCGGCGGCATCATCACCGGTCCGCTCCGCCGCCCAAACGTGAAAACAACAATCAAGCAGACGATAGAAATCTGCAGCAAACCCCACGCTACCGGGGTCTTTTGCGCGTAGCTCCACAGCGACGTTCGTTCGCCGTGAAAATATTCATCCCAATAGATTTGCAACGCTCGCTTTTCCCCCGGCATCGTCGAATTCATGGCGTTGAGAAAGAATTTCAGGTTGCCTTCCTGCGTTATCCCGCTATTCGTCAACGGTGTCGCCGCCGCCCACCACAGAATTCGCCCATCTCCGATTCGCCAACTCACGACCACCGGAGACTCTGTGTCCCCATACAACGCAAGCTGACTCGCATCCGGCGCCTGCCAGGTTGCGCCAGTCTGTAGGGCGATTTTTGGAGCGCCTGCTGTGTATCTGCTCGGAAGGTCCGCCGCAAATGTTTTCCATTCGGCGGCGCGAAATTCCCGGTCAATCCTCGCCTTGGGGAAATAGGAGTGGATACTTGCCCCCGTGAAAATCACCTGGCCGCCTTGTTCGACAAAATCTTCGAGGGCTCTTAATTCTTCCTTCGTGGGCCGTTCGAACGGGTCCGCCAGGATCAAGACAGTGTCTTCCGGATCTTCGGGAAGTTCGGTAGGTGACCGCTCCCATCGTGAAACTTTGTAGTGAAGCTCTTGAAGCAGCAGATAGGCTGCGCGCGCGCCGCCCGGCTCGGCGGAGTACGTCGAGGGAATCGCCATACCCAGTTCCTTGGGAGGGCCCCCCACGAGGGCGAGCCCCGCCGTGAGCACCAAAAGCACCGCCCCCGCGATGAGCAAGATCTTGCGATCTCCCCCGGCTATTGGAGCTGGCATCCGAGCGCCTCTATGCTTTGCAGAGCGTTTGCAAAATCCTGCTGGCTGGCCGCCCGTCTCCCATACCAAACCTGCTCGAGAACGACTGTCAGCGAGGAGAGCGCCTCGCGCGTTTTCCGTCCCGAGGCCGCCAGTTGCGTCGCATTCGAAACCAGGCGCATATATTCGCGCGGCGTACGCGTGCGATCCTTTCGCACCACCTGAGCATCCTCAAGGTAACCGATTCCCGCCCAGTAAGCGGAGTGCACCGCCTCCCGGAAGTCTCCGCGCGTGGCGGCCTCTCGCGCCGCCTGAATCCATTCCTGCCAGGTGCGCACGAATGCCATGGCATCCGGTGCCTGTAATTCCTCGAGGGCCGCGCGCCTCGTCCAATATCGGAAAAGAACCACTGCCAGCCACATCACGACAACCACGATGACGGACCAGAACAGGACCTGCGCCCCCATCGGATGTCGGCCGAGCTGGCTGAAGAGGCGTAAAAAAACATCCGCTATCCATTGCCTGACTCTTTCCTGAAACAGCTCCCAGGCGGACGGACCTCGCACGCTGCCGAATTCACGCCTGCTAAGAATCTGCTCAAGCGTTGGACGGGCGCCGGGATCCGTACCGGTCTCTGCCTCTCCGTACGCTTTCGCTTGGTTGCTCAGTTCGAATGCCCAGTCTTCCGCCGCGCCAGCCTTGACCTCGATACTCTTTGCGTCTCTTCCACCTTCAGCATCGCGAAGCAGGCCGCTCAATGGCTGCGCGGAAACGCTGTAGTGATTTTGCCCCGCGGTCACTTCCCAGTGTGATGGTAGATCTTTGCGCAAGGCGGCAAGTCCGGCAGGGTTCGTTTTTTCCTGTTCGATTGCTTTTCCGATTCGTTCCAAATTGGCCGCAAACGACTGTGCGTCCGGATAGGCGCTGCGCCCGCCAACCGGGGGCAACGCAGAATTTTGCCTCGCTGCCCAGGCCGGGCAGCTCAGGGCAATGCTGAAAGACAGAAAAAGGATTACACGCAAGGAGCGTTCAAATCTGATGGACATGCTCGGCCTTGGGACACTCGATCAACGCCGCTCGTCGGCAATGTTTAAGACAGGATGCTCGTGGCGCTCCGCGGCGCCGGAACTCCTGCGCCCAATGGATTCATCATCAGCTGCAAATCGAGTGCTTCCTTCCGGACGCGCAAATCAAAGTAAAATATCGACGCAGCGATCGTCAGAATCGGCGTGATCAAGACTCCAGCAACGAAGTTTCCGACTTGCATCAGGCCCATCAGGATGCGGACCAAGCCTGGATCGTGCGCCGAGGCTGCCATGCCTACGGCAAACGGTACATCAAATAATAAGAGCGCGGCGTAGAGTATCACCACATAGAGAAAAAGGATCAGAAATGCGCGCCCCGCATTATCCTTAGTCAGCCCAAAGCTGCGCTCCAGTGATTCTCTCGGACCGAGATTCTCAAGCAGCGCCGCGGGAATACAAACGCACAAACGGCAAGCCATGTAAATTCCGGGGATGATCAGGAGAAGGAACGATACGCCGGTCACCAGGCCGTTGAGAAGAACTACGCCGAACAGGGATCCCAGCTCGCCGCGAACCATGCCCAGCGATTGCCCGATGGTCGTCGTCTTCCCAAGGTACAGCTGGGAAACGGCGAAGACCGTTCCACCCTGAGAAAATAAATACGCAATTATATAAATGACCAGTCCTACGAGGGCAAGTCCAAAGAAGCCCAGCGCGCCACCGCTGGAAAAGCCGGGCGTAACCGCTTGGAACTCTGTCGTCACCGGCGGACGAACGGGCGCTCGGTTGGGCAGGAAAATTGTTTGTGCAAGCTGAAGCGCCAGCACCAGAAGTTGAGGGATAGCCGAGATACCGATGAACAGCAGAAAATTACGGCGGTAAAGGCTAAAGGTTCGGTCGAGCAATTCACCAATGGATAGCGGACGCAAATCGAGAGTGCTCATTAGGCCCTCCGAGGCTGTAGTCCTGAGTGGGTAGCCGACGCGGCACTTTACCAAAGTTTTAGTGGCAAGCGCAATTTTTCTCTCATCCGCTGTTCCAAGGCATCAACCGTGGCCTTGGATCCGCCAGTGATCGCGGAACGATCACGTCATAATTCTAAATACGGTATTGTGCAGAGAGGCAGGCGTGACAAAGCGGGAGCCGCAAGTCTTTACCCTGTTTAGAGAAGCCGCTCGAAGTGAGATCCCTGAGGAACAACTGAGCGACCTGAGACATAGGTGACAGAAAAGTGGCGCGCCCGGTGAGGTTCGAACTCACGACCTACAGCTTCGGAGGCTGTCGCTCTATCCATCTGAGCTACGGGCGCAATCTTTGCGTTCCACAGGAAAACGGTGGAAAAGCCTTCCTGCAAGAAATGCTACGGGCTAAGTCATTCTAACGCTTGCGCCTTCTCGGCGCCACCGAGCCTTCCTCTGGCTTTTCCGCTCCGCCGGAGATCTTGAGTTCAGCCCTTTGCCCGCGTCTTGATATCGTGTGCCAGCTTTTCTATTTCTTCCGCCTTTTTCACCAGGGTTAGCGAGAGTACTTTGGAAGAATCCGTCTTTTCCACTTCCTCCTTCAAATCGGTGGCCAGCTCATAGAGCTTCTCGATGTTCTTTTTAATGTCTTTCTCATTTGCTTCCAGCATTAGCTTGGCGGGGGATTTCCCGGTCAGAGCTGTCGTATCATCCGTGTCCGGCGGAGCATCAGGGGGTTGCGGACGGCTCTGCGGCTTGGCTTGCGCTCTTACGCTGCCGCTGCGCGCGGCTGCCAGCGTCATGGCGCCAGCAAGCAGGGCTAAAAACTTCCGTCTGGTATCGAACATAACTGCCTCACGCGAGATTCGCCGTCTGAAATTTGAACCCGCTTACGACGGGCATCCTTGCTCGTCCAATGTTATACTTTCCTTCCCGAAAAAACGATGACCAGTCTCCCCATTCACTGGCCCGAATTCACGCTAACCGGCATAGTTGACCTCCTGGCCATCTTTATTATCGCCCTGCTCGTCAACCGTTTTCTCCGCGTGATGACCAAGCTCCTGGTCAAGCCTGCCGCCACGGCGAACCGCACCGCGCAGGTCCGCGAGCAGCAAACTCGCACGCTCGCCGCCGTCCTCTACGGCACCGGAAGCAAGGTCGTCTGGTTCGTCGCGCTGCTCACTGCTTTGGACAAAGTCGGCATCAATCCGATTCCCGCCCTTACTCTTGCCGGCCTTGCCAGCGTCGCCATCGGTTTTGGCGCTCAAAACCTCGTCCGCGACGTAATCACCGGCATTTACATCGTGCTCGAAGATCAATACGCTATCGGCGATACGATACAGGTGGGAGATACGACAGGGCGCGTCGAGCATCTGACCCTTCGCCGCACAGTCGTCCGCGACGCCCGCGGCGCCCTCGTCACCATTGCCAATGGCGACGTGCGTACCGTCAGCAATCTCAGCCGCGATTGGTCTCAGGCCTTTGTGGACATCTTCATAGATCCGGAAATATCCCTCGAGAAGACCATGCTGGCTCTGGAATCCGCGGCTGCCGAGATGCGCTCCGACCCCTCCTGGTCCCAGGCCCTCGTGGATGGTCCGCGCATCTTGGGCGTTCATGCGTTTGACCGGTCGGCTTCGACGGTGCGCCTGCAAGTACGTACCGCCCCCACCCGGCAGGACGAAGTCTCCCGCGAGCTTCGCCGCCGCATCCAAGCGGAATTCCAACGCCAGGGAATCCCCCTCTCAAGCGTGCAGCGCGTTCAGCTGGCGGGCGCTTCTCTCGCTCCTCAAGAGGCACCAAAACCAATACCTGACGAATAGTGCAAGGAGAATCCGACATGAGCCAAGTCACGTATGAAGAAGTGAATCTGATGCTCAAACTATACGAGATGAGGCGTGAACCGCGGCTGCGGCAAGCCCGCGCGTGGTTTCTCGAACATTTTCATCCTCTTTCTCCGGAAGACATGGTGCAAAAATATCCGCAGGGCGGTGAAGAGGATACTTTCATTCGCATGGTCATCAGCTATTGGGAGATGGTGGCCAGCATCGTGAATCGCGGCCTGATCAACGACGATCTTTTCTTCGAAAATAATGGTGAGATCTGGGTGGTCTGGGATCGTATGCACAGCATCGTGCCCGTCTGGCGCGCGGCCTTCAAGAATCCCCAGCTCTTTCTGAACATCGAGAGCACCTGCACTCGGCTTGAAGCCTGGCGTGAGAAGAAGGCCCCGGGTTCCAGCGCCGCTATGCGCCAGATGATGGGGCTGGCCAAGCCAAAATCCAGTGGAGCTTGACCTCGCTGCCCTCTTTTCCACGCTTCGTCCGGGAAGCCATCAATCCCTTCTTCGCGCGCTTTGGGACAACGCCGCGGATAACACTTCGGCCTGTGGTCCTGGTTTGGCGAGCCGCAGACAATCGCGCCCCGCTCCCTTTGCTTCGTAGAGCGCGATGTCCACTTCGTGAAGCAATTCCTCCACCGGCCGCGGACCCCAATCCGCGCTTAACAGCACTCCAAAACTCATCGTCGGCGAGAGTGGCCCCTTCGCGGTCTGAATCGGTCGATGGGAGACGGACTTGCGAATATCCTCTGCGCGTCCCGGCGCGTAATTTGGATCGCAGCTGTTCAGGACAACCAGAAATTCTTCTCCTCCGTAGCGCCCCACGAAATCGTAGGATCGCACGCTGCCTAGCAGCCGATTCGCAATTTCTACCAGCACTTCGTCACCCACCACGTGTCCCAAAGTGTCGTTGACTCGCTTGAAGTGATCGACGTCTCCCAGCAGGATTGCCGTGGATTTCTGCTCACGTCGCGAACGGTTCAACTCTCGGCTCAGCAAGTCCATGATGGCTCCCCGGTTTAGCAGCGAAGTCAGCGGATCGTGCGTCGCCCGGAAACGCATGTTCTCTCGCGCTTCCACGAGACGGTCCTCCAGTAATAAAATTCTTTCTCCCACCCGCAGCCGGGCCCGCAATTCTTCCGCATTGAATGGCTTCGTCAGGTAGTCGTCGGCTCCCGATTCGAGTCCCAGCACCGTCTCTTCTTTCGATCCCTTGGAAGTCAGCAGCACCATGTATACGTAAGTTTGGTCCGCACGCGTGCGAACCGCGCGGCAGACTCCCGGCCCGTCTAACTCCGGCATGACCCAGTCCAGTAGAGCCAGCCGCGGTCCCTCGTGCTTGCAAAGCTGCTCGAGTGCCTGCTTCCCATTTTCCACTGTGATGACCTCATACCCCGCCCGTTCCAGCGTTTTTTCGAGCAATCGGCGCGACAGTGCCTCATCTTCCGCGATCAATATCTTCAATGCCGCACCTCCGTCATATAAGCTTCCAGTTCCGGCAATAGACTCGCGGCCTCGCTTTGCAATACCTCCAGGGCCTCTTTCAACAAGTGGTTCTCTACTGGGGAAGAAGCCAACTTTTCAAGTTCCGCCGCTGCCGCTGCCGCGCGCGTTCCGCCAAGATTGGAAAGCATTCCCTTTAGCGAGTGACTTAGGGAGGCGCAGCTTTTCAGGTCGCCGCCGGCCACTGCTCCCTCGAGTATCTTGACTGTGCGAGGGTAGTCCTCTTTGAATATTGTTAACAGCTCTCGAAGCAGCTCCTGATCATCGTCGACTCTCTCAAGCAGCTCAGCCTGGTTCCACACCGGCTGCGAATTACTTTCTTCATTTCTCTTCATCGTCTCACCCATATCTTCGACCCTCTCGTTGGGCATCCAGATAGTCTCAGCGCGAAGAAAGCGTGCTAGCTTTTCGCCGCCTCCCCTTTCGCCTTCGTGACCACGTGCCTCGCCAGTGCGAGCATGTTCGAACTGATCCGCAGCCGGGCGTCGTTCGCCGCGGCCATATTCACTTCAAACTGCAGCCTATCCGCGTCGTATATGAAATTGATCGCGCCTCCGCTATCCAGAAACTCCGGAGATTCTCCCACCGTCAGCACGCTCGCTCCTTGAACCGCCTTCAAGATTTTTCCGTAGCTCTTGACCTGCGAGCGGCTCATGAAAAGGATGTGGCACGCCCGCAGATCCTGGTCCTTGTGTACCCAGCGCACCTCGATTCGACGGCCGCGGATGGAAACTCCTCGCGTCATCTCCGTCAAAGACGTCCCGAAGGGAAAGTCACCGAAAACGCACAAGAGAAACGGGGCTTGCTCGGACGGGAATGCTTCCTCTGGCCAGTCGATAAAATTGGGAAAGGCGGCCAGAAAATTGGCTTTTGCGCGGTATTCCTCAACCCTCCCTGCTTGGGCGCTGGTCGACGGCATCAGCAGCACAACGATCCCAAGCAGCCACAAGGCTGCGGCAGCCCGCATCAGCCGGACGGCGCGTTCCGCGTTTCCTGCCCCGCCAAGGCGCAAGCCGCCGTCGTTGCAATCTTTTTGACGCGCGCGGCGCAATCCCACGCGCCATCCCGTGGCAACCGCCACGAGTCCTTGGGCCACGTTGAAAAGCACAAAGACCCCCAAGCTTCTCCGGCAAGACTGAGGCCAGAGACACCCCAGGCGATTGAGGCCAAGCTATTGAAAAGCAATATGTTATTTTGAGCCTTGCGACCAGCACCAATCCGGAAATTCCCAGGTCGGGACAAACCCATTCAATCAGTTCACTGTGGAACAGCCTTCGACTTTAGCTTTCTTCCCTAAACTACTCCCTCGGCTCTAGCTCTTCTTCGCCGCGAGCCCGTTCGGTACCATCGGAAGCCCTCGTGGCCGCGTTCCGCTGGCGTCGAACAGCGCATTACCTACTGCCGGCGCCACCGCCATGATCGGCGTTTCACCGGCTCCCGCTGACGCAAGATCTTTGCGGTCTAAAAGCACCGCTTCGATTTCCGGTACGTCCCGGAACCGCGGAACGCGATAGCTCGCAAAATGAGGATTCGTGATCCGCCCGTTCTCGAACGCAATCGCTTCGAAAAGTGCCCCTCCCAGGCCCTGAATATTTGCGCCAATCACCTGGTTGCGGAGCCCATCAGGATTTACAATCGCGCCGCATTCGAACGCGGTGACCATCCTCGCCACGCGCACCGCACCCGAACTGCGATCCACCGCAACCTCCGCGCATGTCGCCACATATCCGCCCTTTTCATGCCCGCCCGCAATGCCGAATCCTTGTCCATCCTTCACTTTCTTGCAGGGCCACCCAAAAGATTTCGCCGCCGCCTGAAATACCGCCTTCAGCCGCGGATCAGAAAGATTCTTCAGCCGGAACTCCAGCGGATCCATCTGCGCCGCGCGCGCCAATTCGTCCATGTGGCTCTCTCGCGCGAAAAAGTTTGCCGTCGCCGCTAGCCCGCGATACGAACCGCTTCGCAACGGGCATTTCGTCGAATGAAATTCGATGTGCTGGTTCGCGACGTCATATGGCGTATCAATCGCCGACATTCCCGAATTGTAATTGTGGAACTCCCAGGCTGTCAGCGCGCCATCCGCCGCAATCCCGCTCTTGATCTCCATCACGCCCGCAGGACGAAAATACGCCCAAGTGAATTCTTCTTCGCGCGTCCAAACCACTTTGACGGGCCGCCCCGCTGCGCGCGCCAGACGCGCCGCTTCGAGCGCCGCGTCTCCCGTATGTTTCCCGCCGTAACCCGAGCCCATATCCGGGTTGATGACGCGCACATTGCTTCCCGGGATGTGGAAGGTGTCTGCCAATTCATCGCGAACGGCAAACGGACGTTGGGAGCCCGTCCAGACGGTGAGCTTGCCTTCGTTCCATTCGGCAACCGCAGCCCGCGGCTCGAGTGGCGCGTGCGCAATGAACTCGACAGTGTACGTCGCCTCCAAACGGTGCGCTGCCGCAGCCAGGCCCTCCTCCATCGATCCTTTTGTGTGCCGCGAGCGTTCGTCGCCGCCCGGCTTCGCATTTTCCTTGAGATAAGAAAAGAGCTCTTCGCTCGATGGTTGCGGAATTTCCTTCCACTCCGCCCGAATGGCATCCAGCGCTTTTTGCGCGTCTCGTTCATTGCCTGCAGCGGCGCCAATGAAGTCGCCGTCGTGCACGATCACAACTCCATTCATCCCTTGCGCAGCTTTAGCATCGTACGACGTCAGTGTGGCGCCAAACGAAGGCGGCCGGAGGACTTTGCCGTACATCATCCCGGGACGGCGTAAGTCCGGAGGATACTGATGTTCGCCGGTGACGAATTTACGTCCGTCTACCTTCGGGATGGATTTCCCTGCAACCGTCCACTGATCCGGCGGAGTCACGGGATCTTCCGCGGGTAGGTTTGCTGCGAGCGTCTTGCCTCGCGCCAACTCCCCATACGCAAGCGAGCGCCCCGTCGCCGGATCGGTGACCTTTCCGTTCGCCGCGGTCAGCCCTTCCGCCGCGACATTCCATTCTTTCGCCGCTGCCCCAACAAGCAGATCGCGCGCCGCTGAAGCCACGCGCCGTAGCTGCGGCGACATCGTTGGCATCGACCGGCTGCCCACCGTTCCGAAATCGAACGGCGTCAGCGCCGTATCCGCCGTCACCATCGTCACGCTCTCAAACGCCACACGCAATTCATCCGCAACCGTTTGCGCCAGCGACGTCCGTATATTTTGCCCAATCTCAACCTTGCCCGTGAACGCCGTCACCTTCCCGTCTTCGCCGATGTGCAGCCACGCTGTAATGTCTTCCGGCAAATCTTCGTGGTGGAAGCCATGCGTCGGTGCCGTTTCTTGCGCTGCGCGAGAATTCTTCGCCACCGCGAAAACAGCGATTCCAGCTCCAAGAAATTTGAAGAAATCGCGGCGCGCCAATTCGAAATGGTGTATCGGCCCCGCTCGAAATTCGTAGCGTTCCGGCTCCGGCACGAATGTTACGGAAGGCCCGCTCATCGCCCGCTCTCCTGCAGCACCTTCGCCGCTTGGTGCACCGCCTCGAGAACTCGCGGATGCGTTCCGCATCGGCACAGATTGCCTTGCAATGCTTGAATGATCTCTGCTGAGGATGGACTGGGATTTGTCGACAACAGGCCCACGCTGCTCAGGATCATCCCCGAAGTGCAGTAAGCGCACTGGAAGGCCCCTTGATCCACAAATGCCTGCTGCACAGGATGCAGACGCCCGTCCTTCTCGAGGCCCTCAATCGTCGTGATCGATCTCGAGGCTGCGGCGCTCACGGGAATCTGGCAAGATCGACGCGGCGCTCCGCCAAGCAACACCGTGCACGCGCCGCATTGCCCCTCGCCACACCCGTATTTCGTCCCCGTCAGTCCCAATTCGTCGCGGAGCACCGCCAGCAATGGCGTCTCCGGATCGGAATGCACCTCGTAACGCTTGCCATTGATTTCCAGCTCGATCGGCTTCGCCATCTTTGCCCCTCTCGCCCTCAAAACCGTGCCGGGCTCGCCGCCGTCCGCCTCATTTTACCACCGCATCGTCGCACGACAGTAGCTCTTGTTCGGCAGCGCAAGATTTTCCGCGTTTCGTTTTCTGCGGGCCGGCCTGCGTTTGGACTCAGTCCTTCTCGTGCAGCAGTGATTCGCGCACGCTCTCCAGCTCTTTCTTCTTCTCTTTGTCCACATCCGGGAAGGTAAGATCAAGCTCTTCCAGCGCGGTGATGATTGTCGAAGCGACGATCAATTGCGTGTACCACTTATTGTCTGCGGGGACCACGTACCAGGGCGCGTGCTTCGTGGCCGTGTTCTGGATCATTTCTTCGTACGCTTCCTGATAGTCCTTCCAGTAGCCGCGCTCCTTGACGTCGGCCATCGAAAACTTCCAATTCTTTTTTGAGTCTTCCAGCCGCTCCAGAAAACGCTTCTTCTGTTCTTTCTTCGAAACATGCAAAAAGAATTTGCGAATCACCATGCCGTTTCTTGTCAAATACCGCTCAAACGCATTGATGTCCTCGTAGCGGTGTTCCCAGATGTGTTTGGTGATGGCTGCGTCGGGCAGCTTCTGGGCGCGCAGTATCGCTGGGTGGACGCGGGCTACCAGAACTTCCTCGTAGTAGGAACGGTTGAAGATTCCAATCTTGCCGCGCTCTGGAACCCGGCTGTGCGCGCGCCACAAATAATCGTGCTCGAGTTCTTCCGTGCTCGGCGCCTTGAAGGAATGGACATCGCATCCCTGCGGATTCACTCCGGACATGACGTGCTTGATTACTCCGTCTTTTCCGCCGGCGTCCATGGCCTGAAAGATGATAAGCAGCCCCCAACGATCCTGCGCATACAGCTTCTCCTGCAAATCGCTGAGCAGGCCGGCGCGGTTATCGATAATTTTTTGGCCGTGTTGTTTGTCCTTCACTTCGCCTGTATCGTTCGTGTCGAAATGCTTCAGGCGAAGGCCCTCGCCTTTTGAGATGCAATAGGGTGCGGCCAGCCGCGCGCATTCCTTGATTTGCTTTTGGTATTTCATGGCGCTCGGAGTTTAGTACAGAGCGCGGTCCTCAGAACAGCCTTCCCAGTGTGCAGCCATTGGAGAACAAGCCCGTAATGCACTTGGAACAGCTAAAGCGCGCCAAGCGGTGCCACAGTCGCTGCATGCCTGCGGAAGGATGTCGTACGCCCGCATCATTTCGTTCTCCTCGTTCTCCAGAATGTCGCGATGCCTCGCGTACCGGCGAGCGCAGCCCTCGAACCGCGCGATGATCTGTTAGCAACTGGCTTGCGTTGACTTACTCCGCTCCTCGAATCTAATATGCCTCGCCGTGCCCGCACCCCGCCGCACCTTTCGCCTGCCACATCCCCAGCCGCTCGATGCCCTCACCTTTGCCCGTTTCACCGGCATCCCCACCTTCATGCGCCTTCCGCACATCACCGAGTCCGCCGAGCTCGAGGTAGCCCTCATCGGCGTCCCTTTCGATGGCGGCACCACCTACCGTCCCGGCCCTCGCTTCGGGCCGCGAAATATCCGCGCGCAGTCCGCCATCATCCGTCCGTGGAACCCCGTCCTTCGAGTCAATCCCTTCGCCAAATATCGCGTCGCCGATTTCGGCGATCTCCCGGTGAATCCTCTTTCCATCGAGGACACTTTCGTCCGCATCCAGCAGGGAATCGCTCCGCTTCTCGCAGCCGGCGTCCGTTGCGTTTGTGTCGGCGGCGATCACTCCATCAGCCTCCCCATTCTCCGCGCGGTCGCCAAAAAACACGGCCCCGTCTCCCTTATCCAATTCGACGCTCACAACGATTTGTGGGATGAGTACTTCGGCAGCAAATATTCTCACGGCACGCCGTTCCGCCGTGCTTTTGAAGAAGGTCTCTTACTCGATGGAGGCGTTCTGCAAGTAGGCCTTCGCGGCCAAGTCTACGGCGAAGACGATTTTGATTTCGCCCGCTCCCACAAAGTAAAGATGGTCACCGCCGAAGAATTTCACAAAAAAGGTTTGCCAGCGGTTCAGCGTCATATGCGCGCTTTCCGTAACAAACCCGTCTACATCACTCTCGATATCGACGTCGCGGATCCCGCCTACGCTCCCGGCACGGGCACGCCGCAAGTCGGCGGTTTCACTAGCATCCAAATCCTCGAACTCGTTCGCGCCCTGCGCGGCCTCCACATCATCGGTTGCGACCTCGTCGAAGTCTCTCCGCCCTATGACTCCGGCGAAATCACTTCGCTTCTCGCCGCTAATCTTCTCTACGAACTTCTCTGCGTCCTCTAAATGCCCGCACTCGCCCGCAAACTTCGTCTGCACGACTATTTCGCTCTCGCTTTCGGAACCATGATCGGCACCGGCTGGCTCGTCCTCATGGACGATTGGCTTGGCCGCGGCGGTCCCGCGGGCGCCGCTCTCGGTTTTGCCATCGGCGGAATCATTTTGCTCCCTGTCGGCTACGTCTACGGCCAATGGGTCAAGCGCCTCCCCGACGCCGCCGGCGAAGCCGCCTACACCGCCCAAGTTTTCCCGCCCCTCGTCAGCTACTTCACCGGCTGGATGATGCTTCTCGCCTACTTCATCGTCTGCCCCTGGGAAGCCGTCGCCCTCGGAAAAATCGCCGCCTACATTTTTCCGTCCCTCGATTCCTTCGAACTCTATCGCGTCGCCGGCCAGCCCGTTTTTCTCCCACGCCTCATCTTGGGCATTGCGCTCACCCTACTCCTCGCCACCATCAACTATCGCGGCATCCGCCTAAGCGCCAATTTCCAGAAAGCCATGACCTCCATGGTCCTCCTGATCTTCCTCGTTCTCATCGCTATAAGTTCCGTTCGCGGCGCTCCCGCAAATTTTCATCCCGCCTTTCACGCCTCTCCGTTCCTCTCCATTTTTCTTACTCTGCAAATCGTTCCGTATTTCATGACCGGTTTTGAATCCGTTCCCAAGTACGCCGAAGAAGCCAATCCGGATTTCCGCCAATCCAGCTACATGCAAGCCATCGGCCTCGCTCTCGGTGTCGGCGCAATTTTCTATGCTCTCTCCATCCTCGCCGTCGCCTACATCTCGCCCTGGCAATCCCTCCTCGGCAAACGCTTTGCCACCGCCGTCGCTTTCGAGCATGGCATCGGCCACCATTGGATCGTCCAACTCATCCTCGTGATGGCCCTCTTCGGCCTCTTCCAGTGTTTCAATGGAAACTTCGCCGCCTCCACCCGCCTTCTCTTCGCCTACGCCCGCCGCGGCACCGTCGCTCCTCGTTTTGCCACCATCCACGCAAAATTTGCCACGCCATCCTCCGCCATCATCGGCATCACCGTGGGTACGCTCCTCGGCCTCCTCCTCGGCGATTCCATCCTCGTTCCCATCACCGAAGTCGGCTCCATGGCCTCTGCCCTCGGCTGGCTAGCCGCCTGCCTCTCTTTCTGGTTAGTCGAGCCGCGCCTCCGCATGCGTCTCATCACGACCCTCGGCATCCTCGTTTCCGCCTTGCTCGTCCTAATGAAACTAATCCCGGCCTTCCCCGGCCACTTCACCCCCTCCGAATGGTTGGCTTTCGCCCTCTGGCTCCTCCTCGGCGCCACCCTCCACCGCCGCCGGTTGCCGTAGCATTCGGCCACAGGACCACGGACTATGACTCGCTAGCTCCTATCCTGGACGCTGGTTTTCCCGGCCCAGATTAATCCGGCCACTTTTGTGCTCCGTGCAGGATTCTCGCGACATAAACAACATCGCTGCTGACCTGATAAATCACAATGTAAGGAGAGGACTGTACCACCAGCTCCCGCGTTCCAGCCTTCTTACCTGAACGTCCGCGCTGTGGGAAGGTCCTCAGGGCAAAAACGGCGTCGTATAGTGATCGGATGAGTCGGGCGGCGTGCAGTGGAGTTTTGCGAAATAGGTATTCGGTGATTTGTTCGAGGTCGTTAGCGGCACCCTCGGTCCATCGTAGCTGCATTAGGCCCGGCGTTGCTTTTCACTCAAGAGTTTCTCAAGGCGGGTGCCGACTTCGTCGTGTTCGAGCACTTCTCCGCGCTCAATTTGCGCCAAGCCCTTCTCCACTTCCCGCACAAACCACTGGTCGTAATCCACTAGCCGCTGCACTGCTTCCCGTACTAGCGACTGCGCATCCCGCCCCTGTTGTGCGGCGACTTCGTTCAGCTTGGCCTGAAGCTCTGGTGTGAGGTCTACTTCCATGTCGCCAGTCTAGCCCCCGCTTCTGACTCTGTCAAAGGGCGGCCCACTAGCTTTTTCTTGTGCGTGTTACCGCCTCTATGCTATACTTAATGCGTAAAGTACTGCGCCTCGCCACCAGCGAGGCGTTTCGGTTTTAGGCCCAATAAGTGGCACAGCCAATCCTGGCTGTGCTCTTTTTGTTTGCGACACAGCCAAACTCTTCTCCATCGCGCCTTGTGCGATGAATCCTGGCTGTGC
>Ga0187805_10000193_pt1 | contig 18750 bp, 18 predicted proteins | sample NC_wetland_sal_i_6_FD_132965 | JGI IMG/M metagenome (GOLD analysis project Ga0187805, IMG submission 132965) | Wetland sediment microbial communities from Neuse River Estuary, North Carolina, USA - Control_5 | ecosystem: Environmental > Aquatic > Freshwater > Wetlands > Sediment | place: USA...
CGCCGAGCGCGGCGAGTTGCCGCCCTTCGATAGCCGCGCGCATTTGCTCCATCAGCCGCGCATAGTAGCGAAGATTGTGGTGGGTCAACAGCATGCTGGCCAGGATCTCGCCGGCGCGCGCCAGATGATGCAGATAGGCGCGCGAATAGAAGCGGCAGGCGGGACAATCGCATCCCTCTTCGAGCGGCCGTTTATCATCCTGATGGCGCGCGTTGCGCAGGTTGACGGTGCCGAAGCGCGTGAACACCTGCGCGGTGCGGCCCGAGCGCGTCGGTAGCACGCAGTCGAACAGATCGATGCCGCGCATGACCGCGCCGAGCAGGTCATCCGGCTTGCCGGCCCCCATCAGGTAATGCGGGCGGTCGTCGGGCAGCGCCGGCACGGTCGTATCGAGCACCGCAAACATCGCCTCCTGGCCTTCGCCGACCGCGAGACCGCCGACCGCATAACCGTCGAAGCTGATCTCTGTCAGTGCTTTGGCTGAAGCAAGCCGCAGCGCATCGTGCACGCCACCCTGATTGATGCCGAACAATCCGTAGCCGCGCGTGTCGCGGAAGGCGCGCTTGCAGCGCTCGGCCCAGCGCATCGAGCGCTCCATGGAATGGCGCGCCTCGTCAGGGGTCGCCGGATACGGCGTGCACTCGTCGAGCACCATGGCGATGTCGGCGTCGAGCAGCCGCTGGATCTCGATCGCGCGCTCGGGCGTCAAATGGTGGCGGCTACCGTCGAGATGCGACTGGAAGACAACGCCGTCTTCGGAAATCTTGCGCAGTTTGGCGAGCGATAGCACCTGGAAGCCGCCCGAATCGGTAAGGATCGGCCCCGGCCAATGCATGAATCGATGCAGGCCCCCGAGCGCGGCGACGCGCTCCGCGCCCGGCCGCAGCATCAGGTGATAGGTGTTGGCGAGGATCATCGCGAAGCCGGCGCTGGCCACGTCCTCCGGCCGCATCGCCTTGACCGTCGCCGCCGTGCCGACGGGCATGAAGGCGGGCGTCTCGACTTGGCCGTGCGCCGTGCCGAGGCGGCCGCGCCGGGCCGCGCCGTCGCGCGCCGAAATTGCGAAACCGAGGCTCATGACCGTTCCGGCAGCAGCAGACAGGCGTCGCCGTAGGAGAAGAAGCGATACCCCGCCGTCACCGCATGGGCGTAGGCGCACTTCATGCGTTCGAGTCCGGCAAAGGCCGACACCAGCATGAACAGCGTCGAACGCGGCAAGTGGAAGTTGGTGAACAGCACGTCGACGGCGTGGAAGCGATAACCCGGTGTGATGAAGAGGTTCGTTTCGCCTTCGAACGGCTTCAGCGTACCGTTGGCGGCGGCGCTTTCGAGCAGCCGTACCGACGTGGTGCCGACGGCGACGATGCGGCCGCCGGCCGCGCGCGCGGCGTTGAGCCGCGCCGCCGCGTCAGCGCTTACCGTTCCCCATTCGCCGTGCATGACGTGATCCGCCGTGTCGCTGACTTTGACCGGCAGGAAGGTACCGGCTCCGACGTGCAACGTCACGGTCACCCGCGCGATGCCGGCGCTGTCGAGCGCTTCAAGCAATCCCGGTGTGAAATGCAGCCCAGCCGTCGGCGCAGCAACAGCGCCTTCGGTGACGGCGAAAATCGTCTGGTAGTCGGCGCGGTCGTGCGGATCGCCGCCGCGCGGGCGTTTGATATAAGGCGGCAGTGGCATGGCGCCATAGCGCTCGAGCGCTGCACGCAGATCCCCGCCACCGCAATCGAACTCGAGACTGAGATCGCCTTCATCATGGCGCGACGCGACCGTCGCCGCGAAATCCGTAGCGAATTCAATTCGGTCTCCGGGCTTGAGCCGCCGCGCATTCTTGACGAAGGCGCGCCAGCGTGCCGGCGTCTCGCGGCGGTGGAGCGTCGCCTCGATGGCTGCCTGGCCGCGCCGGCCATACAGCCGAGTCGGGATCACGCGCGTGTCGTTGACCACTAATACGTCGCCACGCTTCAGCAAGAACGGCAGATCGCGCACGTGCTTGTCGGCATACTCGCGGCCGACGACCAGCAGGCGCGCGGCGTCGCGCGGCTCGATCGGATGTGCGGCGATCAAGCGACGCGGCAGCGGAAAATCGAAATCGTCGACCCGCATCGCGGGAAACCCGCGCGCGTTAGGAAGCGAGCGGCGGCAGCGGCGTGGCGCCGGGCGGCAGCGGCGTGCGATCGGTGTTGAGGACGAGGCCGATCAGCCCATAATAGCCGACACAGACCGTGAGCTCGACCACGCCGGTATCGCCGAAAATCTGCTGGGCGCGTGCGAAGACCGGATCGCTGACGCCCTTGGCGGCGAGCAGCTCGCTGGCGAAGTCATAGGCGGCTTTCTGGTCGGCGGTAAGTCCGCGGGGTTTCGCGCCTTTGGCGATCGCGTCGCAAACTGTCGCGGGCAACCCGGCGTCGAGCGCGAAGCCGCGATGCACGGCCCATTCGAACTGCGCGCCCCAATACCGCGCGGTGACCAGGATCACCAGCTCCTTGACTGCGTCGGACATCGTGCTCTCGAAGCGCAGATAGCGGCCGACATTCTGGACCCGGTCGCCGAGCGCGGGATGACGCAGCAGCATGTGGAATGGGCCGCGCAGCGTCTTGCGGTTCTCGGCGATCGCTGCCGCGACGCGTTTCTGCTCAGCCGTCATCGCGCTCTCCGCGAGCGGCGGAAACCGTTGTTCGCTCATATCGTCGGCGACGGAACTCGCGGCGTTTCAGCTGCGATCATGTGCCGGCCGGTCGCTGGCGGACGCGGCAGGCGGCTGCACTTGTTGTGGCGGTTTGCTTTCGGTTTCGTCATCTTCGCGCATGCCCGCCTTGAAAGCCTTGATGCCTTTGGCGAAGTCGCCCATGACCCGCGGCAGTTTGCCGGCGCCGAACAACAGGACGACGATGACGAGCACGACCAGCCAGTGCAGCAGGCTGAAGGAACCCATGGTAAAACCTCGGAAAATGGTCCGGTTGAGGTAGCCTTAGCACCAAGATGGCGCAGACGTAACGGCCGTATGTCAAGCGAAAACCGCCCCGTCCGCAAGGCCTGGACCCGGCATGCCCGCAGCCTCGTGCTGCGCAAATGGCTGCTGGTCGCGCTCGGCGTCGCCTTGATCGGATGGGCGACGGCGGTGATCGTCCGACATCACCGAGCGGCGATTCAAACCGCTGCGGTTGCGCCCACCAACCCGGCGCCGAAGACGGAGGCGACCAAGTCGCCATCATCGCCGCAGCCGCAAACGGCGACCGCGGCGCCATCTGCGGCGTCGTCCGCAGCGGAAAGGTCGCCGGCTTCGGCGTTGCGTTCGGCGCCGAGCGGTGAGGCGGCCCTGATTCTAGCGCCGTTGCTGGCGCCGCAGGTAGAACTGCCGCCGCAGGCTGGTTCGTCGCCTGCCAAAGCGGTGCCGGATCTGCCGACTGTCGCCGTCGCACCGCCCGGCTTCCATGTCGTGCCCAGCGACCGGGATACCAAGGCGTTCGGCGCCGTAACAATGAGCGATCGCAATGGCCGGACGTTCACTATCGTGCCGGCCGCGCCGGTGTCGGCATCCTCGCCGCAGCAGCAGCGGACCGCATCGGTCGCGCCGCCGGCTGTGTCACCAGCGCCGCGGCCTGAAGTGTTCGCGCCAGTCGGGAATCCAGCCGTATTCAGCGGTCATGCGCGGGTGACCGGGCCGCTCACTCTCGAAGTCCAGGGCCAGACGGTGCAACTGTTTGGCATCGCATTGCCGGCAGCCGACGATCGCTGCGCGGCGTCCAACGGCACGGTGAAGTCGTGCGCCGCAGTTGCCGAAACGGCGCTGACGCAGAAGCTGGCCGGTCATTCGATCGTCGCCTGCCGTGTGCCACCGGGTCAGCGCGGCACTCTCGGCGCAATTTGTCTCGACGAGCAAGGCAACGATCTCGGTCGCTACCTCGTGATCGAAGGACTGGCGCTCGCGGATTCAAACCAGAGTTACGATTATCTTCCGGCCCAAGGCGCGGCGCGATCGGCGAAACGCGGCCTATGGCATTTCCGTTGAAACGCGGACGCTCCCGGCGTTGCCGCCGGGAGCGTTCGGTTGACCTGCCTCAGCGCGATTCAGGCTGCGTTGTGATTCTTCGGCCGCACATACGCCATCGTTGCGTGCTCTGCGCAGTACGGCTTGCCGGCGAGCGTGCGCTTGCCGCAGAAACCAAAATCCTTGTCGCCGGGATGTCCCGTCGGCCAGGAGCAGTTGCCGCTACCAGTCGCGGCCGCCACCGGTGCGGGCCGACGCATCGGCGGACGCTTCAGCGGCGATGGCCGCGGCGTTAGCGCCAGCCGATGTGCCTTCCCCACCACGGCATTCTTGCTGACTCCGAGTCGGCGGCCGATTTCGGCCGTCGAATGCCCTTCATCCCAGAGTCGGGCAAGGTTCTGTACGAGTTCAGCCGTCCAAATCGATTCCATAAGCCGTCCCCCCGTATATCGTGGTGACAGATCGTCCAACCACTAAATACAGTAGCATGGCGACCCGAACCGGCCAATACCTGCGATTCGGATATCCCCGGGATTCACAGCAAGAGCGGGATTCGAGGTGCCGCCCAAAGCCATGATCGCCTTGATCGCCACCCTTGCCGTCCAGGCACTGGCTACCATGATGGTGCTGGCACCGCCCGTGTTCGCCGGCCTAGCGGCGCCCGACTTCGGCATCAACGCCAACCACATCGGTGTCTTCACGGCGGTGGTTTACGCCGCAGCATGTCTCTCGACCGGCATGTCAGGCGGACCGGTGCGGCGCTACGGCGCCATCCGCATCAGCCAGGCGGCGCTATTGATCGGTGCAGTCGGCTTGGCGCTGCTCGCCAGCGCGTCGATCTGGCTGGGCCTCATCGGCGCGGTGTTCATCGGCGTTGGCTATGGACCGATGACACCGGCGAGTTCCCATATCCTGATCCGGCAGACGCCGCCGGCGCGACGCGCGCTCGTGTTCTCGATCAAACAGACCGGTGTGCCGCTGGGCGGCGCACTCGCCGGTCTTATCGTGCCGCCGCTGGCCATTCGGTTCGGCTGGCGGGGCGCGGCGCTGGCCATTGCCGCAGTCGGCGCGCTGGTCGCGATCGCTTGCGAGCCGCTGCACAAAAGCCTCGACGACGATGCCGATCCGAGCGCGGCTGGTGGCAGCCATATCTTGGCCGCCGTCAACCTGGTACTCGGCGAGCCGGTGCTGCGCCGCCTGGCGCTCGCTTCAGTGGCCTATTCGGCGATGCAGCTGTGCGTCAGTGCCTTCGTCGTCAACTTTTTGACCGAGCGCGCCGCTATGGCGCTGGTTGCTGCCGGCCTGGTGATGGCGGTGCTGCAGGCGGCCGGCATCGTCGGCCGTATCGTCTGGGGCTGGGCCGCCGACAGGCTCGTAAGCGCACGGCAGGCATTGAGCCTGCTCGGGCTGGCGATCGGCACCACTGGCGCCTTGCTGGCGCTCATCGGTCCGGGATGGCCGATGACGCTGGTGCTCGTCGTTGCTGCGGCGCTCGGCGCCGTCGCGTTGGGCTGGAACGGCGTGTTTCTTGCCGAAGTCGCGCGGCTGGCGCCGCCGGGCGGCGCCGGAATGGCGACCGGTGGCGCACTGGCCCTGACATTCGTCGGCGCACTGCTCGGACCGCCGACGTTCGGCGCCGTCGTCGATTTCACCGGCAGCTATCGCATCGCGTTCTTCATCGCCGCGGCGGCAGCGGCAATATCCGGCCTCGTGGTCGGCCGGAGGCCATGACGCAGAGCGTCAGCCGTTGTGCGGCAGCAGTTCGACTGAGGAGGCCTCGCGCCCACGGCGTGCCTGCGACACCATCATGCGCACCGGCTGGCCGGGCTCGAGACCGTCGATGCCGGAACGGCGCAGCGCCGTCACGTGCACGAAGATGTCCTTGCTGCCGTCGTTTGGCAGGATGAAACCAAAGCCGCGCGCCGGGTCGTACCATTTGACCACGCCATCGAGCGATTCAGCCGGACCGGCTGGCATATCGTTGCCGCCACCGCCATCGCGCGAACGGAAGCCGCCGCGTTCGCGCGGCGCCCGCGGCGTTGCGGTAGAGGCATCGAGGTCGAGCACCTGAGTCGCGGCGCGGCCTTTTGGTCCCTGCACCCATTCGAAGCTGATGCTGGCGCCGTCGGGCGCTTCGCTGAAGCCCGAACGTTCGAGGACGGCGAGCGGCAGGAAGACGTCGCTCGTGCCGTCATCCGGCACGATAAACCCGAACCCCTTGCTGCGATTGAACCATTTGATTTTACCGGACAGCCGCACGGCCTCGCCGGGCGGCGGCGCAAATGCGTTCATGGATGCACCCATCGGACAATAACCCCCCACATTCCATCCGAGACCGACGGTTGAGATCCGTCTTTGGACTGGTGAAATGCCCTCAACCTCGGACTTATCTAGTCCGGGACTCGGCACAATACATAAGATTATTTCCCCGCCGGTTTGCTGGCAAATAGTAAATAATTGACGTCCGGTCGGCCGCCGAGCCGCCAGCCGCTGCCGTCCGGACGGTAGTTCAGGGCCGTGACCGCCTGCATATCTAGGCGGTTTTTCTGAAGTATTTCAGCGACTTCTGAGGGGCGCACGAATTTCGACCAGCGGTGGGTGCCGCGCGGCACCCACCGCAGCACATACTCGGCCCCAACGATCGCGAAGAGAAAAGAACGAAGCGTGCGATTGAGCGTCGAGAGGGCAAAACCGCCGCTGGGCGCAACCAGCGAAGCGGCGGTCGCCAGAAACAGCGCCGGATCGGCACTGTGCTCGATCACCTCGAGCGCCAGAACCGCATCGAAACGCTGCCGCCGGCGCACCAGATCCTCTGCCGCGGCTTGGCGATAGTCGATTGCAAGGCCGGCGTCGGCCGCGTGGGCGCGTGCGATGCGGATGGCGGTCGCGTCGGCATCGATCGCAGTCACCACGAAGCCAAGACGTGCCAGTGGCTCAGCGACGATGCCGCCGCCACAGCCGATGTCGAGCAGCGACAGACCCTTGAATGGACGCGTCGATGTCGGGTTGCGGCTGAAATGACGGGCGAGTTGGTCGCGCAGGAAGGTGAGCCGCACCGGATTGAGGCGATGCAGCGGACGGAACTCGCCGTCCGGATCCCACCAGGCCCGGGCCACCGCCGCGAAATTGGCGACCTCGCCGGCGTCGACGGTCGACGGCCGGCGGAGCACCCGCGACGGCCGACGGCGTCGTGCCCGCTGTCCCGGCTTGCGGCGCGGCAAAGCGGTCATTGGTTCCCCGCGCGCGCCGGCGTCGTGCGGTTTCTGTCCATGTTGCCGTTCCTGCGCCGCCTTGCCCCGATCTTGCGGGAAAGAGTATGTATACGCGCCCTTTTATCGGCAACCTCCCAACCCACGGCCTTTTTCGTCATGGCGCGCATCGTTCAGAAATTCGGCGGCACCTCGGTCGCCGGGATCGATCGGATCAAGAACGTCGCCCAGCGCGTCAAGCGCGAGGTCGACGCCGGCAACGAGGTTGCCGTGGTGGTTTCGGCGATGGCCGGCGCTACTAACCAGCTCGTCGACTGGACCAATCAGATTTCGCGGCTGCACGACGCACGCGAATACGATGTCGTCGTCGCTTCCGGCGAACAGGTGACTGCCGGATTGCTGGCGCTCGCGTTGCAGGATCTTGGCATCGACGCGCGCTCATGGCTCGGCTGGCAGGTTCCAATCCAGACCGACGGCATGCACGGTCGCGCGCGCATCGCCGAAATTCCCGTGACCGAGCTGAAGGCTCGGCTCGGCCGCGGCCAGGTCGCGGTGGTCGCCGGCTTCCAGGGACTCGGTCCCGATTCGCGGGTAACGACGCTTGGCCGTGGCGGCTCCGATACCTCGGCGGTGGCGCTGGCCGCGGCGCTCGAGGCCGAACGCTGCGACATCTTCACCGACGTCGACGGCGTCTATACTTCGGACCCGCGCATCGTTGCGAAGGCGCGCAAGCTCGATAGAATAACCTACGAGGAGATGCTGGAATTCGCCTCGCAAGGCGCGAAGGTCCTGCAGACGCGTTCGGTCGAGATGGCGATGAATCATCGCGTGCGTGTGCAGGTGCTGTCGAGCTTCGAGGATTCGCCGGGCACATTGGTCGTGGACGAGGACGAAATCTTGGAAAAGCAGGTGGTGAGCGGCATCGCCTATAGCCGCGACGATGCCAAAGTAACGCTGGTCAAGGTTCCGGATCGGCCGGGCGTGGCTGCAGCGATCTTCGGACCGCTGGCCGAGCACGCGATCAATGTCGACATGATCGTGCAAAACATCTCCGACGACGGCCGCACGACTGACCTGACCTTCACGGTCAGCAAGGCCGATCTCGCGCGCACGGTGAAAGTCCTCGAGACGCAGCGCAAGGCGCTCGCCTATGCCGAGCTCAAGCCGGATCCCAACGTCGTCAAGATCTCTGTCATCGGCGTGGGCATGCGCAGCCACGCTGGCGTGGCGCAGAAGATGTTCTCGACCCTGGCGAACAAAAACATCAACATCCAGGTGATCTCGACCTCGGAGATCAAGGTCAGCGTGCTGGTGGCCGAGGAATACACCGAGCTCGCCGTCCGCGCGTTGCACACCGCCTACGGGCTCGACGCCACATGACCGCTGTTGACCGGAACCGCGCCGCAGACTGGCTCGACCGGCTGTGGGCGCGTGGCCGGCGCTTTCTCGGCACCGAGCGCGCGATCATGGGCGGCGCGATGACCTGGGTGTCGGAGCGTAACCTGGTGGCTGCGCTGTCGAACGGCGGCGGCTTCGGCGTCATTGCCTGCGGCTCGATGAATCCGGCGCAGCTCGACGCCGAGATCGCTGCGACGCAGGCGCTCACTGCGAAGGCGTTCGGCGTCAACCTGATCACGCTCCATCCCCAGCTGCTGGACCTGATCGACGTCTGCACGAGACGCCGTGTCAGCCACGTCGTGCTCGCCGGCGCCTTGCCGCCAGCGCCGGCGGTCGCGCGCGTCAAGCAATCGGGCGCCAAGCTGCTGTGCTTCGCGCCAACGTTGTCGATCGCCAAGAAGCTGGTGCGCATGGGCGCCGATGCGATCGTCATCGAGGGCATGGAGGCCGGCGGCCATATCGGGCCGGTCGCGACCAGCGTACTGGCGCAGGAAATCCTGCCGCATGTCAGCGAAGTGCCGGTCTTCGTCGCCGGCGGCATCGGCCATGGCGCGGCGATCGCCTCCTATCTCGAGATGGGTGCGTCGGGCGTACAGCTCGGCACGCGCTTCGTCTGTGCACATGAATCGATCGCACATCCGAACTTCAAGCGGGCCTTCATCCGTGCGGCGGCACGCGACGCCGTGCCGTCGGTGCAGCTCGACGCGCGCTTCCCGGTGATACCGGTGCGCGCGCTGGCCAACGATGGCACTCGCGCCTTCATGGAGAAACAGCGCGACGTCGTCGAGCGTTTTACCAAAGGCGCCTTATCGCAAAAAGACGCGCAGCTCGAGATCGAGCACTTCTGGGTCGGCGCCCTGCGCCGTGCCGTGATCGACGGCGACGTCGAGACCGGTTCGCTGATGGCGGGGCAAAGCGTCGGCATGGTGACGCGCGAGCAGTCGACCAAGGAGATTCTCGACGAGCTGGTGGCGCAGGCAATCGACGCACTGCTGACGCGAACCGGCGCGACTCGCGAATGCGATACTGAGGGAGAGCGCGCGGCCGCTTTGCGCTCTCGGGCGGAAGCCTGATGGAACCCGGCGCGGCGGCCGCTGGGTCCCGCCGCGTCCTCCGTCGCTTGCGCGACGTGATGGCCGGCGAAGGAACGGCCCAGCAGAAACTCGACAAGGTGGTGCGTATCGTCGCCGCGGACATGGTGGCCGAGGTGTGTTCGTGCTACATCCGCCGCGCCGGCGATTTGCTCGAACTGTTCGCGACCGAAGGCCTGCGGCCCGAAGCCGTGCACCGCACGCGGCTGCGCATCGGCGAAGGTCTCGTCGGTGTCATTGCAGCGACGGCGCGGCCGCTGGCACTGGCCGAGGCGCAATCGCATCCCGACTTCGCCTACCGTCCGGAAACCGGCGAAGAGGTCTACCACTCGCTGATGGGCGTGCCGATCCTGCGCGGCGGTCGCGTCCTCGGCGTGCTGGTGGTGCAGAACCGCACCCAACGGCACTACAGCGATGAAGAGATCGAGGCGCTGCAGACCATAGCCATGGTCCTGGCGGAGATCGCGGCCTCGGGCGACCTCGTCAGTCCGATGGAGCAGCAGCCCGGCGAAGGCAATGTCACGTTGCCGACGCGGCTCGACGGCGTCCGGCTCAATGCCGGCCTCGCCGTCGGCCAGGCCGTGCTGCACCAGCCACGTATCACCATCCGCCGCATCGTTGCCGAAGACATCGCCACCGAGCTCGAACGGTTGCGGCAGGCGACGGCCGCGATGCAGACCGCAGTCGAAGAGCTATTGGCGCAAAGCGATATGCCCGCATCGGGCGAGCACCACGATGTGCTCGAAACCTACCGCATGTTCGCCGCCGACCGTGGCTGGTTGCAACGCATGGCCGAAGCCGTTCGCGGCGGCTTGACCGCTGAAGCGGCCGTGCAGCGCGTTCTCGAGGATACGCGCGCGCGCCTGTTACAGGCGACCGACCCTTACATCAAGGAACGCCTTGCCGATCTCGAAGACGTCGCCAATCGCCTGCAATGGCACCTGACGGGCAATCCGATCACGGCGGCGCGCCAGGCCGAGCTGCCGGATGAATTCGTCGTCGTCGCGCGCAACATGGGGCCCGCAGAGCTGCTCGATTACGACCGGCGCCGGCTGAAAGGCGTGGTGCTCGAAGAAGGCTCGCCCGGCGCCCATGTCGCGGTGGTGGCGCGTGCGCTCGACATTCCAGTGGTCGGCCGGGTCAAGGATGTTCTGCTGCGGGTCGAAGCCGGCGACTATGTCGTCGTTGACGGCGACGACGCCGTCGTCGTGCTCCGGCCGAGCGAGGATCTGCTGCAGGCGGCCAATGCCCGCATCCAGATAAGGCAAGGACGGCAGGAGCAATACGCCGCGCTCCGTGATCTGCCGGCGCAAACCAAGGATGGCGTACAGGTCGAGCTGAGCCTCAACGCCGGCATGCTGATTGATCTGCCCTATCTCGACGAAGCCGGCGCACAGGGTATCGGGTTATTTCGTACCGAGCTGCAATTCATGCTCCGTGACGATTTTCCGACCGTGGCACAGCAGTCGGCGCTCTACCGTCGCGTCCTCGACCAAGCCGGCGACCGGCCGGTTACTTTTCGCACCCTCGATATCGGCGGCGACAAGCTGCTGCCGTACATGGAAGGCGAACCCGAAGAGAATCCGGCAATGGGCTGGCGCGCTGTGCGCATCGCGCTCGACCGGCCGGCGCTCTTGCGCCAGCAGTTGCGCGCTTTCATCCGCGCGGCATCCGGTAAGCGCCTGCGCGTGATGTTCCCGATGGTTGCGGCAATCGCCGAATTCGAGGCGGCGCGCGAAGTGCTCAATCTCGAGCTCGACCGCGTCCGCAAACGCGGTGGCGTGCTGCCGTCTGCGATCGAGGCAGGCGTGATGCTCGAAGTTCCGGCGTTGCTCTGGCAGCTGCCCGATCTGCTGAGCCGGGTCGATTTCATCTCGGTCGGGACCAACGACCTCGTCCAGTTCCTGTTTGCCGCCGACCGCGGCAATGCCCGGATCGCCGAGCGGTACGACTATCTTTCGCCGGCGGTGCTGCGCGTGCTTGCCGACATCGCCCGCGAATGCATCAGCGCGGCGAAGCCCTTTGCCCTGTGCGGCGAGATGGCGGGCGACCCGCTCGGCGCGATGGCCCTCATCGGTCTCGGTTATCGTAACCTGTCGATGGCGCCGCGCTCGCTCGGGCGCGTCAAGGCCATGATCCGGTCGCTCGATTGCCGGATTTTGTGCGACTTTCTTGCGACACTCGGCAGCGGCCACGCTGACAGTCTGCGTGTCAGCTTGCACAACTTCGCTCAGGATCACGACGTCGCGATTTAACCGCGCCGCCAAGCGGACGATGGTTGCGGCAGGGAGCGCCTTAGGACACAATTCGGGCGAGGGTTCATGTCGTCGTCCCCTGGGCAAAAAACGCCGGAATCGGAAAGCCCTGCACCTGTCGTGGTCGAGGCCGAACCGGCACCGACGCGCCCGAAGCACACGATCGGCGCGCTGCTGCGCGAGACCCGCGAAAGCTATGGCGGCGACATCGAACGCATTGCCAACGCGCTGCGCATCCGCGCGCAATATTTGGTTGCGATCGAGGAAGGCCGGTATGACCGGCTGCCGGCGCCGGTCTATGCGCTGGGATTTGTGCGTGCCTATGCCATCCATCTCGGTCTCGACGGCGACGAGGCCGTGCGGCGCTTCAAGCAAGAGGCCAGCGGCTTCGAAATCTCGCGCGATCTGGTCTTTCCGGTGCCGCTCGGCGAGCGCGGCATTCCACACGCACGCATTCTGGCGGCCGCGGTGCTGCTCCTGCTCGCAGCGTATGGTGCCTGGTATTACCTGTCGTCCGGTGGTCGCGTTCGTCCGGAGCGCGTCAGCGCCGTGCCGTCGGCGATGTTGCCGCCGCCGGTGACGCAACCAGCCGCGAACTCGTCACCGGGTGCGCCGGCGAATCAAGCCATGCCACCGCCGGCTGCCACACCGGCTCCAGCTGCGACAACCGAATCGCCGCCGAGCCTCACGCCATCTCCAGCACCGCCGACGACCGTATCACCGGCACCTGCCGTAGCGCCGCCGCCAGCGGCCAATGGACGCGCGCCCGACTCCAAAGACGTCGCGCCCGTGTTGAAGCCGCCGCCTAGCATGAACCGGCCGCAGACTTCGATCATGCCGCCGACGCAAACCGCTGCCCTGTCGCCCAGCGAAGGTGATGGATCAGTGATGCCGGGTCCCGGAGACGCAAATGTTTTCGGCGCCACCGAAGCGCCGGCGCGGATCGTTATCCGGGCGAAGGAAGCGTGCTGGATCAAGGTGCGTGACCGGAATGGGGTGACGATGTTCGAGCGGCTGATGAAACCCGGCGACGTTTATCGCGTTCCGGAAAAGCAGGGGTTGGCACTTTACGCCGGCAACGCCAGCGGCCTCACGGTTGCCGTCGACGGCCAGGACGTGCCGCCGCTGACCGGTAAGGTGCGACACGATATCCGCCTCGATCCGGATCAACTCAAAGCCGGCACGGCTGTGGTGGATTGAGGGGTTTTCGGCCCCTTGGTTTGACGCGGCAAAACGCGCTATAAACCGCCCCAGCCGGGAGCCGATCCCGGAGGCTCATATCCTGGCATTGCAAGGGTTTCGAGAGGTTCCGTCATGAGCGTGCGTCCCTATCGCGACATCATCCGCCGCAAGAGCCGGATGATCCACGTCGGCTCGGTGCCGGTCGGCGGCGACGCACCGATCGCCGTGCAGTCGATGACCAATACGCTGACTCATGACGTCAAGGCGACGGTCGAGCAGATCCAGGCGCTCGAACGTGCTGGCGCCGACATCGTCCGCGTCTCGTGCCCGGACGAAGAATCCTCCGCTGCGCTCAAGGACATCGTACCCCAGGTCAAGGTGCCGATCGTCGCCGACATCCACTTCCACTACAAACGCGCGATCGAAGCGGCGAAGAACGGCGCAGCCTGCCTGCGCATCAATCCGGGCAATATCGGTTCGGCCGAGCGCGTCCGCGAAGTCGTCAAGGCAGCGAAGGATCACGGCTGCTCGATGCGCATCGGCGTCAACGCCGGTTCGCTCGAACGTGACCTGCTCGAACGCTATGGCGAGCCGTGCCCCGAGGCCATGGTCGAAAGCGCGCTCAACCACGCCAAGATTCTCGAGGACAACGACTTCTTCGAATTCAAGATCTCGTGCAAGGCATCGGACGTGTTCCTTGCCGTCGCGGCCTACCAGCAGCTCGCCGAAGCCTGCGACTATCCGCTGCATCTCGGCATCACCGAAGCCGGCGGCCTGATGACCGGCACGACCAAGTCGGCGATCGGCCTGGGCTCGCTGCTGTGGGCCGGCATCGGCGACACGATCCGCGTCTCGCTCTCAGCCGATCCGGTGGAAGAGATCAAGGTTGGCTATGAGATCCTGAAAGCGCTCGGCCTGCGCCGCCGCGGCGTCACCGTCATCTCGTGCCCGTCCTGCGCGCGGCAGAATTTCGAGGTCATCAAGACGGTCGAGATTCTCGAACAGCGCCTGGCGCACATCACCACACCGATGACGCTGTCGGTCATCGGCTGTGTCGTCAACGGCCCGGGCGAGGCGCGCGAAACCGACATCGGCTTTACCGGCGGCGGCAATAATACGCACCAGGTCTACATCGCTGGCATCGCGCATCATCGTCTCAAGGACCAGAACATCGTCGACCATCTGGTCGAGCTCGTCGAGAAGAAGGCGGCCGAAATCGAAGCCAAGAAGCAGGACGAGAAGGCCAACGAGCCGGCTGAGGCCGCCGCTTCTTGAGCCTGACAGAGTGAGCCGGGCCCTCCAGCCGGTCCGCGGAACGCAGGATCTTCTGCCCGCGGCGATGCGCCGCCACCGCGCCGTCGTCGACACGGCGCGGCTGCACGCGCTGCGCTTCGGGTACGAGGAAATCGCGACGCCGATCTTCGAATTCACCGACGTCTTCAAGCGGCCGATCGGTGAGACGACCGACATCGTGATGAAGGAGATGTACAGCTTCGCCGACAAGGGCGGCGAGGAAGTCACCCTGCGTCCTGAGAACACCGCCGGCGTGGTGCGCGCGGTGATCGCCAACGGCCTGACGCAAAGCCTGCCGCTGCGGTTTTTCTACCAGGGACCGATGTTCCGCTATGAACGGCCGCAAAAAGGCCGCTTCCGGCAGTTCCATCAGATCGGGGTCGAGCTGATCGGCGTCAAGGAACCGCAAGGCGACGTCGAAGTGATCGCACTTGGCGCGGATATTCTCGCCGCGCTTGGCGTGTTGGCGCGCAGCGAGTTGCATCTCAATACGCTTGGCGACGCCGAGAGCCGCGGCGCCTACCGCGACGCGCTGGTCAAATACTTTATGCAGCACGCGCACAAGCTGTCGGAGGACAGCCGCAAACGTCTCGAGCGCAATCCGCTGCGCATCCTCGATTCGAAGGACGATGCCGACATCGCCTTGAGCGCCGCCGCGCCGCATTTCGAGGAATTTCTGACGCCGGCATCGCGCGAATTCTTCGGCCGTGTCCGCGACGGGCTTGATGCGCTCGGCATCGGCTACAAGCTCGATCCGCGCCTGGTGCGCGGCCTCGATTACTATACCCATACCGCCTTCGAATTCGTCACCACCGAACTCGGTTCGCAGGGCGCGGTACTCGCCGGCGGACGTTACGACGGGTTGATGGGCGTGATGGGTGGGCCGGAGACGCCGGGCGTCGGCTGGGCGGCCGGCATCGAGCGGCTGGCGCTGATGATCGCCGAGCCAGCGGCGGCGGCTCGGCCGATCGCGCTGGTGCCGATCGGCGAGGCGGGCGAGAAGCGCGCCCTGGTGCTGGCGCAGGAGCTGCGGCGGGACGGCTTCAGTGTCGATCTCGCTTATTCAGGTAATCTGCAAAAACGCATGCGGCGCGCCGACAAGATCAGGGCGCGCGCGGCGGTGATTCTCGGCGAAGACGAATTGAAGCGTGGCGAAGCCGCTGTCCGCAATCTCGATGCTGGCACGCAAGAAGCTGTGCCGCTGACTGCGCTCAAGGATCGCTTGGCGGCCTTCCGAGGCTGAGATGGCAGACAAGACTCCGTTTGACGCCAAGCTCGATCGCCTGGTGACGCGCCACGCCGAATTGAGCGCCGCCATGGCCGATCCGGCGCGCACCGGCGAATTCGCCAAGCTCGCCAAGGAGTACAGCGAGCTGTCGTCCATTGTCGAAGCGATAACGGCGCTCCGCCAGACCGAGGCCGAACGGCAATCGCTCGAGGAGCTCGTCGTCGGCAACGACGCCGAGATGAAAAAGCTCGCCGAGGTCGAACTCGACACGGTGAAAAAGCGGCTCCCGCTCCTCGAAGAGCAGGTCAAGACGCTGCTCCTGCCCAAGGACGAGGCCGACGAGAAAAACGCCATCCTCGAAGTCCGCGCCGGCACCGGTGGCGAGGAGGCGGCGCTGTTCGCGGCCGAGCTCTTCCGCATGTATCAGCGCTATGCCGCGCTCAAGGGCTGGCGCGTTGAGCTACTGGAGCTGTCGGAAACCGGTCTCGGCGGCCTCAAGGAAGGCATCGCGTCGATCAGCGGGCGCGGCGTTTTCGCGCGCCTCAAATTTGAATCGGGCGTTCACCGCGTCCAGCGCGTGCCGGCAACCGAAGGCTCTGGCCGCATTCACACATCGGCCGCGACCGTCGCCGTCCTGCCCGAGGCCGAGGAAGTCGACGTCAAGATCGACGACAAGGATCTCCGCATCGATGTGTTCCGTTCTTCGGGGCCAGGCGGCCAGTCGGTCAACACCACCGACAGCGCCGTGCGCATCACGCACATTCCGACCGGCCTCGTTGTCTCGCAGCAGGACGAGAAATCGCAGCACAAGAACAAGGCCAAGGCGATGAAGGTGCTGCGTGCGCGGCTTTACGAGCGCGAACGGCAGGCGCGCGAAGCGGAACGCGCCGCGTCGCGCAAAAGTCAGGTCGGCACCGGCGACCGCTCGGAGCGCATCCGCACCTACAATTTCCCGCAAGGCCGGGTCACCGACCATCGCATCAATCTGACGCTCTATAAGATCGCGCAGGTGATGGAAGGCGAGGCGCTCGACGAATTCATCGACGCGCTGCTGGCCGAGGATCGCGCCGCCAAGCTGGCGGAGGCCGAATGACCGTAACCGCCGAAGATCCGATCGTTCGCGCGGCACGCAGTCTCGCTGTTGCCGGCATCGCCAATCCACGGCACGAGGCGCGGCTGCTATTGGCGCTGGCGGCGGGCGATGAAACGCGGCTGGCTGACTACGTGCGTCGCCGCATCGCGCATGAGCCGTATTCGCGCATCCGCGGCGCGCGCGAATTCTGGAGTCTCGATTTCGCGCTGTCGCCCGACACGCTCGATCCGCGGCCCGACAGCGAAACGCTGATCGAAGCGGCGCTGGCCGCGCTGCCGGACCGCCTCGCGTCTCTGCGCATCCTCGATCTGGGTACCGGCACGGGGGCGTTGTTGTTGGCGTTGCTGAGCGAATGTCCCAACGCGACGGGAATCGGCCTCGACATTCTGCCGGGTGCCGTCGCGACTGCAGCGCGCAATGCCGCTGCTTTGGGATTGGCCAATCGCGCCCGGTTCGTTACAGGTGATTGGTCGGCGATCGATTTGACCGCGGCAGACGTGATCCTCGCCAATCCGCCTTATATTCCATCTGGCGAAATTGCCGCTCTGCCGCCGGAAGTCGTGGGCTTCGATCCATGGCGTGCGCTCGATGGCGGCAACGACGGGCTGGCGGCTTATCGCTCGCTGGCGCCATTCGTGCGCAAGACATTGCAGCGCGACGGCTGGGCGTTCTTTGAACTCGGCGCCGGTCAGGTCGACACAGTCGCCGCTATTGTCACTGCATCCGGATTGCACGTTATCGGCGCGCGCCGCGACTTGGCCGGATACGAACGTTGCCTCGTTTTCCGTCAAGCGGAATTCGGCGAAGGCGGCGCGGAACCGTCAAAAAAACAGGTTGGCTTCGGCTTCCATCCCGTCTAGGGTACCCACGCCAAAAGCCAAGGAGCTACGTGCTCCGCGCCACAGGCGCATAAACCGCCCCTTTTTCGATTAACCGCCGGCGTCTTTGCCGCGCGCGAACGGTTAATACAGTTTGGGGTTTGGGGCGAAGCCGAAAAGGCACGATTGAAACTGCTACCGATGACTTCGACATCAAGGGAATCATGAGACCAGGCCAGAAGAATCGTGGGCGTGGTGGACGCAATATGATGGGCGGCCATCCGCAAAACCGGCAGGGCGGCGGGCGTCCGCCGCATCGTTCACAGAGCTTCGACTCGAGCGGGCCGAGCGTGAAGATCCGCGGCAACGCCTACCAGGTGTTCGAGCGCTATATCGCAATGGCGCGCGAGGCGGCTTCGGCCGGCGATCGCATTGCGGCTGAAAATCTCTACCAGCACGCCGAGCACTACTACCGCATCATGCAGGCGAACGGCGGCTACGATAACCAGGGCCAACGGCCGATGACGCCGGCGGACAATGAGATGGCCGGCGGTGACGAGATGGACGGCCACGGCCAGCCACAGATGCAAGGTCAGCCGCAGCAGCATCAACCGCAGCAGCATCACCAGCCGATGCCGCAGCAGCATCAACCGCATCAGCATCAACCGCAGCAACCGATACAGCCGCAGCAGCATCAATCGCAGCAGCAACAGCCGCAACCACCGCAGCCGTCGCACCAGACATCGGTGGCGCCAGGCGGTCCGGGCGCGCAGCAGCCGATACCGCCGGTCGACCCCGACTACAACGCCTAGGCGACGCGGCGCGTCCGCGTATCCCTGAATTGGGCTGATTGACAGGCCCGGCCGCCCTTGTCGGCGGCCGAAATTACCCCATATTTGTGTCGGAAGGTGCTGCCGCTGCTTCCAAGAAGGGCGGTTGCGTCGGTCACAAAGAGGGTCCGATGGACTTCGAAAAATATACGGAGCGCTCCAAGGGCTTCGTTCAGGCGGCGCAGACGCTGGCGCAGCGTTCCGGCCACCAGCAGATCGTTCCCGAGCACCTGCTCAAGGTGCTGCTCGACGACAAGGAAGGGCTTGCGGCCAATCTGATCCGCGCCGGCGGCGGCGATCCGGCGCGTGCACTTGCTGCTACCGAAGCTGCGCTGGCCAAGCTGCCGCGCGTTGAAGGCGCC
>Ga0187805_10000194_pt1 | contig 18713 bp, 13 predicted proteins | sample NC_wetland_sal_i_6_FD_132965 | JGI IMG/M metagenome (GOLD analysis project Ga0187805, IMG submission 132965) | Wetland sediment microbial communities from Neuse River Estuary, North Carolina, USA - Control_5 | ecosystem: Environmental > Aquatic > Freshwater > Wetlands > Sediment | place: USA...
CATCTTTCCTGTCCTGAAACCAGACCCTCTCCTCCCCCCAGTTCTGGCGGTAGGAGATGAGGTCGAATTCTTGTTGGTATAGCGGATGGTGGGGATGAGTTACTCGGAAACGTCGATTCTCACTGTCGCGATGCGGCGCATTTGATTGCGAAGGCCAATGGAAAGCTGGAACGCTGGCACAAGTCATTGAAAAGTGAATGCATTCGGCCGGGGACGCCGCTTTCGCTCGAAGATGCAAAACGCCTGATCCAAGAGTACGTGGACCGTTATAACTACGTCCGACTGCACAGCGCGATCGGCTATGTGACGCCCAACGATATGCTTGCAGGCCGACAGGTCGAGATTCACACTGAGCGCGACCGCAAGTTGGAAGCCGCCAGACAGCAACGTCAGAGTCGCCGCCAGCAAGCTGCGTGAAGAGCGAAGTGGCCAGCCGCCGCGATGTCGGATAGCCGTGAAGTGGCTAGGTTCCGGTTTGCCGACCAACTATCGATTAGCCTCAGTTTTTGTCGCCTTGATACTATGTTGAACCAAGTTCCGATTTGAGATATTCGCTGTCCACAACTGAAAAGAAAGAGTGTTCGTGCGCAAAATCATCTTTTTCATCTTATTGTCGGCGTATGGGATCACATCGTTGGCACTTGCCCAAGATCTTGCGGGCGATTGGATCGGCCAGATGAACGGAGGTTTCAAGGTCCGCATCCACTTCGAAAGGATCGGCCCCCGCTTTAGCGGGAAGCTTATCAACCCCAGCGGCAACGAAACTGTTCTCGATCAAATCACGTCCGACGGGACACATTTGCACTTTGCAGTGAACAAGCTCAGCTTGAGCTACGACGGGATATGGAATAACCAAGAGAAGGTCTGGAAGGGCAATCTGACGTTTCAGCAGATTTATCCGCTAGTTCTGAAACGCGCCACCGCAGAAGACATGGGCCCGACCGTTCACAAGCGGCCGCAAGAAGACGCGATTAAGGCCGGAGCAGCACCTTATGTGCAGCGAGAAGTCCAGTTCAGCAACCTCGCCGCACACAACCAGCTTGCCGGTACCCTGAGCGTGCCTAGCGGGAAGGAGCCATTCCCGGCCATTGTGCTGGTCTCGGGAACTGGACATAACACGAGAGACGAGGACGTTTGGGGTCACAAAGTATTCCTTGTTTTGGCAGACGCGCTGAACCGCAATGGTTTTGCCGTTCTCCGCTACGATAAGCGCGGCGTTGGCGGCTCTTCAGGCAACTACGACGCTGCGACGACCGCTGATTTTGCCTCCGACACCGAAGCCGCTGTAGCTTGGCTTAAGGCTCAACCTCAGATCGATGCCAGCCGCATCGGTGTGCTCGGCCATTCTGAAGGTGGCATCATAGCGCCTGCTGTTGCCGCCTCGGATAAAAGCGTGGCCTTCGTCGTTATGATTGCGGGTCCGTGTATTCGCGGCGATAAATTGTTTGTCCTGCAATCGGCAATGACCGCGAAAGCTTACGGCGCGCCGGACGACTATATCGCCAGACGCATGCTTTTCGATCAAGAACTCTACAGCGCCATTATCTCGGCGCCGTCGCAATCGGCGGCCCTCGATCGCGCCAAAGCTCTCATTGCCCGAGGTGTCGCCGACAAGCTCGTCGATGCAAACGAGGCGGAGTCCTTACCCAAAGACGATACGAGCCTATGGGAGCGCTACTTCCTTGCCTATGATCCCGCTCCAACGTTGGCCCGGCTCACAGTGCCGGTTCTGGTGCTCAACGGATCATTGGATGTGCAGGTGCCGGCCAAGGAAAATCTTGCCGCCGCACGCGAAGCGTTAAGAAAGAACTCAAACGCCACGGTTAGAGAATTGCCGGGAATGAATCATCTCCTGCAGGACGCCAAGACTGGTGCGCCCAGCGAATACAATGACATCGAAGAGACGATCTCGCCAACCGCTCTCAAAATCATCACCGATTGGCTGAGTAGGAACGTTCTCTCGCGCCGCCCCGAAGCAACTGGTTAGGAAATACCACATCACCTCTTCCCTAAGCGCTCCGCTCTTTCAACATGCATTCCGGCCGAGTCACTGACTACGGCATGGCGCGGCGGAGCTACAATGACTGTCACCAGATGAAACGGAGGCGGGCTCCGCAGGGATGCAACCATGCTGAGGATAATCTGGTGGGCTCATCGAGCCGATGTCTAGCGGCGCGGGAGCCTCTTCTCTCGCGCTGCACAATAAAGCGAGTGAGGCATCGGACGATAGACCCGCATGCCTTGAAAATCCCCGCCCCGAAGGGGCGGAATCTACACTACCGGGGAACGCTGCCTCTCCATTTCCCGCTGAGCCAAGACAACCCCTGAGAGAATGTGACAAAGCTGGATCCGGCATTTCCCGTAACTCTCGCGACCCGTTCGCGGGCCTACCGCCGACACTCTGTGCATGTTATCGTACTGACCGGCTAGTTTGGTCTAGGTCATACCGAACCAATGGTTACGATTCGGGAACTCGCAAAAGAAATCGGCCTGTCGCCAACCACCGTTTCCATGGTGCTCAATTCAGCTCCCCTGGCGAAAAACATACCGGAGGAGACGAAGAAACGGATTCGCACGGCGGCAAAAAGGCTTGGATATAGTCCCAATCCGTTCGCACGTTATCTCGGGACTGGCCGCAGCGCCACAGTGGCTATTCTTCTTTCGGACATAACGGATCCCTATTGCGCGGCGGTCTTAAAAGGCATTGACGCTTCTCTGTATTCCTCGAACTACATCCCTGTGCTCCTTGACATTGAAAATAGCCGGGCCAAGTTTAAGCGTAACGTTCAGAAATTAGTCGATCGCAGGATCGAAGGGATCATTGGGGTCGCCAATTCGATTTTGCTGCAAACCGAACTGCTGACAACAATAAAGAAGCACAAAATTCCGATAGTCTTGATCGGGCGAGATATGGAGGGCACGGAGATCAGTTCCGTCTCAATTGAGAACGAGGAAGGGGCATATCTCGCGATGAAGCATTTGTACGATCTGGGGCATCGTGCCATTGCACTGATGAAGGGACCTAAGGACATTGTGGACAGTGCTCGACGATGGGACGGAATAGTGCGCTTTGCCCACGATACTGGCTTCACGATGGACCCGAGGCTCACAGTGCAACTGAAATTGCCAGGAACAAGCTATGAGGCTGGTTTCTTGGCGGCCCGGGAACTCCTTGAGAGCAAACGACCATTCACCGCATTGCTGGCTTTCGACGACTTAGCGGCTTTTGGTGCTGTCCGAGCGTTCACCCAAGCTGGTAAGAACGTTCCTGTGGATTGCTCGGTGATAGGTTTCGATGACGTGACTACCGCTACGTTTTACAACCCTCCGCTCACGACGATTCGTCAACCGATGGAAGCGCTGGGAGCTTCTGCGGTGGAGATCTTCTTCGAGTTGGCAAGCGCGTATTTCGAAAAAAGAGGAATGACCCCGGTGCACCGGAGGATCAGACCCAAGCTTGTAGTGCGAGATTCCACTGCCCCTCGGCCTGCGCAATGAAAAGTAGCGCTCTTGTTGGCATGACTTTAACCTGTTCAGACTAAAATCTAGGCCCCCGACCGATCGCCCGCCCGCCGCTGCTTTCTTGAGGCCTCCACCGACTGGTGTTGCCGTATCGAAGGGCAGACGAACTGCCCCGCCAAGAATTCGCTTGACAAACATCCCGATGCCGTTGTAAACAATCGGTCAGTAAACAGGTTTACTAATCGCGTTTACTAGCGTTGCTGCTGCGGAAGCCAATCTTTTACGCGGCTCGCTTCACAGGGGAGGTACTACCATGCGATGCCATCACCCGATAATCAAAATAATGATGTTGACCATGATTCTGTGTGGCGGAGCTATGGCCCAGGATACGGGTTCCATCACAGGAACTGTTCGAGATTCTTCCGGCGCTGTCGTCCCCGGCGCGACTGTGAAACTCATGAGCAGCGCCATCGGGGTGGAACGCGCGGCGACGACCAATGCGGAGGGCGACTATCTGGAAGCAGCCTTGCCCATTGGAACATATGATCTTTCTGTGACGGCCCAGGGGTTCAAGGCCTTTGATGCCCGGGGAATCATTCTGCGGGTATCACAAAAAGTACGCGTGGATGTGACGCTCGAGGTAGGGCAGGTAAGCGAAAAGGTAGTTGTTCAAGGCGAAAATGTCGCCCAAGTGCAAACAGCATCGTCAGATATGTCGAGCGTCGTGACTGGAAAAGAGGTCGGTCAACTCGAATTGAACGGGCGCAACTTCGTGCAGCTCATCAATTTGGTCCCCGGGGTGAGCGATCAAAGTGGGTCAGATTCGGGCACATTCGGCTACCATCAACAGGTCCAGTACAGCATCAACGGCGGGCGCGGAGAGTACAACAATTGGCAGGTGGATGGTGCCAACATGCTGGATACAGGCGACAACACTACTTTGGTTGCCTTTCCCAGTGTGGACGCCATCGCCGAATTTACAGTCATGACTTCCAACTACGGCGCCCAGTACGGGAGAAACGGCTCCGGTACCATCGAAGCTACAACTAAGTCCGGCACGAACCAATTCCATGGCGACGTCTACGAATTCGCCCGTAATGACTTCTTCAACGCCAACGACTACTTCGACAATCTGGCCGGCAATCGCAGACCTTCATACAAAAAGCACGACTTCGGTTATACGATTGGCGGGCCTGTCGTGTTCCCTGGCTATAATAAGAAGCGCGACAAAACCTTCTTCTTTTGGTCGCAAGAATGGCGGCGCGAAAGAGACCCCTATTCGTTCTTTCAGCAAGTTCCATCGCTGGCCGAACGCGGAGGTTGCCAGTCGGCGACCACTTGCACCGGGCCATTGACCGCCGACTTCAGTGATATCTGCACTAACACTGACCCAAATATTGCCGCTGAGTGCCCCCGTGTCTTCAACTTTGCCGCAGTTCCGATCGATCCGAACGCCTTGACGATGCTTTCAGCGCTCATCCCGGCGCCCAATTCTGGCAGTGGCGCTCAATCCTTCTTTAATACCTCAGTCACAGAGCCGGCGAATTGGCGGCAAGAACTGCTACATCTGGACCACAACTTCACCGCGAAACTGCGCGCCTCATTTCGCTATATTCACGACTCGTCCACGGTCGTCAACCCTAAGGTTACGTTCATAAGCAACGCTTTTCCGGCGATTCAGACGGTCGAGAATGTCCCCGGGACCAGCGCTGTGCTACGTCTGACGGCCACACCGTCAACCACGGTGATCAATGAGGCCGTCTTCAACTATTCAGCCAACCACATCATTCTAAAGAACACAGGTCCGTTTCAGGTCGGGCCAGGCCTGACCATGACTAGCCTGTTCCCTACAGGACCCTCCAGTTCGTCCGGTTCACAACGGGCCCTTGCCCAACTGCCCGCCATCTCTCTCGCCAATGGCTTGGCCTACGGCGGTGGCTTCACGGAGAACCCCGGCTTTATGCCTTGGGAAAATGCAAATCCCGTTTACGATTTTCACGACAACGTGACCAAGATTATCGGCCCGCACAACCTTCAGTTTGGAGGTGAATTTGTAGCTGCCGAAAAGAATGAGCCTAATGCCCCGACCAGCGTCGGCTTGGGGGGCACACTGACTTTTGACGAGAGTTCCGCAGTCTCCTCGGGAAATTCCTTTGCTGATTTTCTGTTGGGGAACATCGCTCAATACCAACAAACAAGCGCTATTGTAAAGTACTACTATCGGTACAAGATCTTCGAGCCCTACTTCAATGATGACTGGCGCGTGAACCCGCACCTGACTTTGAACCTAGGGCTTCGCTTCAGCTTGTTCGGGACTAATCGAGACCGCACGAAGACCTCCTTCAATTTCGACCCGAAGCTGTACAGCCCGGCTGCAGCCGTACCGGTCGACACGACTGGCAGCATTACCGGCGTGCCGGGAGCTCTGATCCCCGATACTAACCCGAATGGAAATGCGAATGGCAACCCGTTTAACGGATTTGTGCAATGCGGGGGCCCAGGTGGGAAGAATGTTGTTGCGACATTAGTTCCCCCTTTCATCCTTAGTTCTTTTCCGTCGGCAAGGGTCGCTGGGACCTCCCTCCCGGGCTGCCAGAGCGGGCACCTGTTCAATCCGGCCCCACGCATCGGCTTTGCATTTGACCCCCGCGGGAACGGCAAGATGGCCATTCGTGGAGGCTACGGGATTTTCTTCGAATACGGGAACGGAAATGAGGCGAATGCAGAATCGCTTGAAGGCACTCCTCCGCGGGTACTCACTCCCGGTCAGAGAAACATTAGTGGGTATACATCGATCGGCGGAGGAGGCGGTGTGCTCACTCCGCTCGCCATCAACAATGAGCCGCCAGCTAACATTGAGACCCGGGCCATTTGGCCTTACGTACAGCAATGGCATCTCGATTACCAGTTCCAAGTGGCGCCCAATACGGTAGCCACAGTGTCTTATGTTGGGAGCAAGGGAACCCACCTGACCGACGCGCGCGATATAGGTCAGCTTCACTCAGTTCCGACTGCTCAGAACCCTTATAGCTCGGGTCAAACGATCACAGCTGCCGACTGCAGTAGCGTGACGACCGCTAGCAATGGCAGTCCGACCGGCGCCACTCTCTCTAATGGAACGATTCTAACGGCATCGAGCCCCGGCCTTGTGAACCTGTTTGTTGCCTGTGGGAATAATGCCGATCCATTCCGTCCGTATGTGGGGTTCTCGACGCTCGAATTTCTCGAGACGCAAGCCAATTCTCATTACCATGCGTTCCAGGCCAGTGTGCGACGCTCCGTCGGGTCTCTGGTATTGGCCTTAGCCTATACGTACAGTCACTCCATTGACGACTCATCGGACAGGGCTGATGCCCGGTTTGTGGATTCCTACAACTTGGCCGCCAACAAAGCCAGTTCCAATTTCGACCAGCGCCATATCCTTAACTTTGATTATGTGTATGATTTGCCGCTTTTTAAGAAGTCCTCAGGCGTGAAGAAAACTCTACTGGGAGGCTGGCAATGGTCGGGGATAGCTAGTTTCCAGAGCGGAGTTCCCATTGACGTTACGAACGGAATCTTTGGGGATAATGCCGGAGTCGGCAACGCAGTTGGCACGGGCTCCCGTCCCGATCTGGTAGGCGACCCGAATTCGGCCCACGTGCCGAGTAACATATCTGGCGCTGGCCCCCTGCTTTTTAATGACGCCGCTTTCGCAGCGCCGCAGGGCCTTACCTTTGGAAATGTCGGCCGGAATATCCTTAACCTGCCCCACCGTACGAACTTTGATATGGGTATTTACAAACATTTTGTAGTCACGGAATCCAAGGCCGTCGAGTTTCGCTGGGAAACCTTCAATACGTTTAACCACACTCAGTTTAACGGCGTAGACAGTGCCTATACGGGAGCGGCCCCCGGAACCGGGACATTTCTACACGCTACGAGTACGCATGACCCGCGCGTCATGCAGTTTGGCTTGAAGTTTCAGTTTTAGCGCCTGACTAAGAGGTTTGAGCGGACGACTGAGGGTTGGCAAACGTAAGCTTCAACAGAGTTCGGCTGGAGGAGCGGCGCACGAAGGTTCGTTGGCCGGTCATGCCTCTGCCAAGCTTATTCGTGGAGCGCTGAGCAGGCTTCGCGGAGGTTGTGCCCTGATGATACGTACACGCGTCCGCGCCGGCTGCTGGAGGCGCTCGTGAAAGAGGTGCCCGTGAAACAGGATCACTTGGAAGTAAAATCAAGCGGCCGAGCTAATCTGCCCACAGGTGCAATCGTATTTGCCGTTTTCTTCTTCGCAATTCTCTGGCAAACACCGTGTCTAGGAGCGCCTTCCTCGCGAATCGAACTACACGAAGGATGGGCTCTGCAGTCTTCTTGTAAGGCGACCCAAGGAGGATCAGTTTTTTCTACCGTCACGTTCAAGCCGCGGGGCTGGTATGCGACGACTGTGCCCTCTACCGTTTTGGCGGCACAGGTGGCAGCGGGAGAATTGGAGGACCCTTACTATGCAGAGAACCTGCGAAAGATTCCTGGCACAAGTTATCCCATCGGAAGAAACTTCGCCGAGCTGCCGATGTCTGCCGACAGTCCTTATGCGTGCTCGTGGTGGTACCGCACGGAGTTTCATTTGCCGCAAGACTACAAGGGGCAAAATGTGTGGTTACACTTCAATGGGATCAACTACCGCGCCAACATTTGGCTAAACGGACACAAAGTAGCTGGCGACAACGATGTTGCGGGTGCGTATCGAATCTACGAATTTGATGTGACCCCGTATGCGCTTCCGAACCAAATCAACGTGCTGGCGGTGGAGACCTTTGCCCAAACGGAGAATGATCTAGGGGTCAATTTCGTGGATTGGGCCCCCATGCCTCCTGACAAGGACCTTGGACTGTGGAGAGATGTATACATTACTGCGAGCGGACCTGTTACGGTCCGCGATCCCGAGGTGATCACCCACTTTACCGACGATACGCTACAGCGAGCGGACCTAACGGTAAGGGCTGAGCTGCATAACGCATCCAGCCATCCTGTAGAGGGAATTCTGGAGGGAAAATTCGAAAATCACCGCTTTCATAAGGACGTGAGTCTCTCCCCCGGCGAAGTTCGCTCCATTAGCTTCACTCCCGAAGACTTTGTTCAGTTGCGCGTAAACGATCCGAAGCTCTGGTGGCCTGTGTCGCTAGGTCCACAGAATCTTTACTCCTTGGGCATGCGGTTCCTGATCGGTAGCGAAGTCTCTGATGAGCAACAGATTCGGTTTGGGATTCGCGAAATCACTGCCCAGCTTAACGGTCCATCCCCCAAGCCCGGAAAGATGTACCACATCGGGTCTGGAAGGTTGGTTGACACCGATACCCGGCCTTTGTTGTTTCGTGTCAATCACAAGAACATTTTGATTCGCGGTGCGGGATGGGCGCCTGACTTGCTGCTTCGTAGTTCCAAGGAGCGTATGCGCACAGAGCTACAGTACGTCCGTGACATGAACTTGAACGCTATTCGTCTGGAAGGAAAGCTTGAGACAGATGAGTTTTTCGATCTGGCGGACGAGATGGGAATTCTGGTGATTGCGGGATGGTGCTGTTGCGACCACTGGGAGAAATGGGATACGTGGCAGTCGCGCGATATGAGGATTGCAACCGAGTCATTGCGGGCCCAAATCTTGAGACTGCGTAGCCATCCGAGTTTAATGCTTTGGATGAACGGCAGCGATTTCGCGCCACCTGCGAATGTCGAACAGGCTTACATAAAGGTGTTACAGGAAACGGGATGGCCCAATCCCTACGTCTCGTCCGCATCTGCGATGCCAACTACAGTGACCGGCGCATCCGGCGTGAAGATGACTGGACCGTATGACTATGTGCCACCGTCATACTGGTTAACGGACACCAGCAGGTACGGAGGAGCGTTTGGATTTATGACGGAGACAAGTCCTGGACCCGCAATTCCGCTCAAGAGTTCCTTGCAAAAAATGATCCCTCCCGACCATTTATGGCCCATTGATGATGTATGGAACTTTCATGCGGGTGCGGGAAGAGATTTCAATAGCCTAAAGCACTACAACGACTCGATGGACGCGATTTATGGAGCCCCCACAGGGTTGGATGATTACATCAAGAAGTCGCAAGCCATGGCATACGACGGCGAACGTGCCATGTTCGAGGCGTATACCAGGAACAAATACCGTTCCACGGGGGTGATCCAGTGGATGCTGAACAATGCCTGGCCGTCCGTCGTTTGGCACCTTTACGACTACTTTTTGCAGCCAGCGGGTGGATATTTTGGCACCAAGAAAGCGTGTGAGCCGTTGCATGTGCAGTACTCATATGATGACCGAAGCGTGGTTGTGGTGAATAACCAATATCGCGACGTGGCGGGCCTCAGTGTCACCGCCGAGGTTTACGATTTCGCCTTGGAGAAGAGGTTCTTCCGGCAGGTTAGCTTGGACTCGCCGGCGGATAGTGTCCGGCAGGCACTCGTCCTGCCTGAGATTTCTCCCGTGCCGAACGTGTCCTTTCTCAACCTGACCCTCAAGAACAGCTCCGGCGAGGTGCAAAGCTCTAATTTCTACTGGCTACCGGCAAAGCTTTCCTCTTTCGACTGGGATCTGGATCGAACCAATGAGCATGCGTATTACAGCGCAGTTACTTCTTACGAAGACCTCACAATGCTTAACCAGTTGCCGAAAACCAGATTAGAAGCATCTGCAAACATAGAAGATACTCGAGACGGCGATACTGTCCGAGTGCTGCTGCATAATCCCAGCGATCATCTGGCTTTCCAGATCAGGGTGGGCATCCACGAAGAAGGGCATGACGAGGAGATAATACCCGCGTTTTGGCAAGACAACTACGTCTCGTTGCTGCCAAACGAATCGCGCGTCATTGTCGCTCACTACCCGGTGCACAAACTCGACGGTCATCCAGAGCTAAACGTGGAGGGATGGAACATTGATACTTTTGTGGTTCCACTCGCACCGTCCGGACATGGAGCCGGGAACTGAGCGAGGGATGTCTCCTACTAACTGACCAGCCGCTCGACCGATGCCGGATATAAGCATTTCAGATCCCGATACGAAACCGAAGCTCAGACGTTCCTTGACCTTGTGGAACTTGATCCTGTACGGGGGTCGTAGTCATTCAGCCCACCGCTCCCATGCCAGTGTTCGGTCTCGTCTGCGCGAGAGCCCATGGACATGCGGTGACGGCAATTCTTATCGCCATGTTCGCCGTGCTCTTCACCGCCATCAGCTACGGTCGTATGGCAAGAGCATATCCAAGTGCGGGATCCGCATTCACTTATGTTGGGCAGGAACTCCATCCCGCCCTCGGATACGTTACGGGTTGGGGAATGGTGATGGATTACCTCCTGAACCCTCTCATCTGCACGATTCTTTGCGCCCAACTGGCAGGAAACTTCGCTGCAGATGTGCCCTACCTTCTATGGGGCGTATTTTTCGCTATGTTATTTACCAGCATGAATCTCGTCGGCATTCGGACCTCGGCGCGCATTAATGACACTTTGGCGATCGGCATGGGCATTGTCATCGCAGTCTTTTTCATTGCGGCCGTGCACTATGTTTTTCAGTACCCTCATGCCGAGGCTGGATTTTTCTCTCGGCCGTTTTATGATCCGAAGACCTTCGAATGGAAGTCTGTGCTGGGCGGAACCTCGCTGGCGGTGCTCACCTACATCGGATTCGACGGAATTTCGACACTCTCAGAAGAAGCCAACAATCCGAAACGGGACATCTTGGTGCAACTGTCTTAGTCTGCCTCATCATTGGAGTTCTGGCATCCTGTGAAGTGTATGCTGCGCAATTGATCTGGCCTATCTCCAAGCCATTTCCCAATGTTGTCACCGCCTTCGTCGACGTGGCGGGCCGTGCGGGTGGCAGTTGGCTCCTCCAGTTGGTAAATGGAACGCTACTTGTTGCGACCATTGGCTCCGGAATGGGCTCTCAACTGGGCGCGGCTCGGCTCTTGTATGCGATGGGACGCAGCAACGCCCTCTCGCGCTCGTTTTTTGCAGCCATCGATTCCAGGCACCACATTCCCAGGAACAATGTCCTATTCTCGGGAGCGCTGGCGCTCATCCGTGCCATGGTTATTGGCTATGATACCGGGGTCAGTTCATTGAACTTCGGTGCGTTGATCGCCTTCATGGGTGTGAATGTTTCCTCGCTGGTCCGCTACTATGTTCGGGGGCAAGAACGTAGACTCAGAGACCTTTGCCGCCGTTTTGTGGATTTGCCATATGCCTATTGTTATGGTGGAATCTGAGTCCTAATGCCAAGATCGCGGGGACGGTGTGGATGCTGATAGGGCTGGTGTATGGAGCCTATCGAACGGGAGGTTTTCGCGCGAAGCTTATCAACTTCGAGATTCCACCAGAGGAAAAATGACTCCAACCCACAGTCAGGGGCACTAATGTTACCGGCAGACCCAATGCAGTTTCTTTACTGCAGTTTCCGTTGCCAGAAGAAATATGCCGGTAGACCCGATGCGAACAGCGCAACCGCAATCGCGATGTGAGCGAATCCTCTGGGGTTATGGAACGCGAGGTACAGGGAATTACCAACCAAAGCCGCAGCAGCAAGCACCACGAGCATGGGTGTCGCGGGATATCCTGGGACGCGATAGGGGAGCGCATCGATCTTAGCTGTGCGCCGTAGTGGGAAGATGCTCGCGGCAGCAAGGCCATAGAAAATCCAACCGACGAAAACAACCCCGCTGATCAGTTCAGTAAAGCCTCCCGCACACGCCAGCACTGCGGACCATGCACCTAGCGCCATAATAGCCGGTGCAGGAGTGTGGAATCGCGGATGAATGCGGGCGAGGTCGCGGAAAAAGAGGTTGTCGTTCGCCATGGCAAAGAAGACGCGAGATGCTGTCAAGATCGTACCGTTAGCCGCACTGAACGTGGAGATCAGAATAGTCAATGAAACGATCCGCGCCGCCTGCGGGCCGAGCACGACCGCCGCAGAACTCGCGGCAATGGTTTCGCTAACTTGAGCCAACGTCGGGCCAAGTGCGGCAAGAAATGCGATCACCGCAAGAACATAAACGCCTACAAGTATCAGCGATCCCGCAAGAAACGCGTGGGGGAAGTTCTTTTGTGGATCGATGACCTCTCCCGCACTGTACGTACCAAATTGCCACCCTTCATAAGCCCATAGCACCGCGATCATCGCCAAACCAAAACTCGAAAGAAATGAGATGCCGTGCTGCGTCATGGCAATCGTTGACCGTAGGTCACCGGAATGCCGACCACCGGCAAGCAGCAAACTGGCAAGAAGGACTATGACGGATAGTTTGATTAGGGTAGTCCAGTTCTGGATGGAGGAGCTTTTGCGCGTACCCCACACGTTAATGGCAGTCAGAGCGCCAATCATTAATACTGCGATGACGGTTGAACCGGATGCCGAGACGGGGACAAGTTGGGCCGCGTAACGACTGAAGGCGCGTGCCAGCGCCGCGACAGATCCGCTTGTAATTACGAAAAAAAGGGACCATCCATAAAGAAAAGCTGGCAGACGGCCGAATCCGTCGCGGATATAGCAATATAATCCGCCGGCCTGGGGACGAGAGGCTGCCAACTCAGCGTAAGTAAGCGCTCCCAGAAGTGACAGCACTCCGCCGGCAATCCAGGCCAAGATACAGGCCACTACCGACCCTTGTACTTGACGGAGGATGAGACCTGGCGTTAGAAAAATTCCGGATCCGATCACGGATCCCAGAAACAAGAACAGAAGATCTTGGAAGCGCAGGGTACGGACGAGTGTGCTCATGGGTTCCAGGAGCCATGTCTTCTGACTACTCGTAGATACATGGGAAACCAGCCTCTCAGAGCACTGCTCCCCTGCCTACGATCGGCCAAAGCGCTTCAACGCGACGGCCGCGGATAGCAACATACCAGTCGTGCAAGTTCACCGTTGGATCGCAGTGGCCTGGGATCAGCTTAATTTTGCTACCTAGCGACAGCGCATTGGGAGCTTCGCTCAGATCCAGCATTCCGTGCTCATCGGAAGGATGACAGTATCGGATATTTGGAAAGTCTTGAAGAACTGGCATCCCCGAATCGAATGCAAGTGCCTTGAGTCCCGCATCCACAACGGCATAGTCCCGCCTGGCTATGCTCATGACCTGTGTGTAAACAAAGAGGCTTTGCCGGAAGTCCGCGAACTCTGTTCCAGTTTCCGTGAGGTTACGTCGATAATCGGCATCCATAAAAATGTAAGAACCTGGTTGGACCTCGTTATATATGCCGGTTTCGGCCTCGAACCGATAGGTCCCGGTGCCACCACCAGTGACCACATCGCAAGCGAGTCCCCGGCTTGACAGCAAGTCTATGGTTCGCCGCACAGACTCAACTCCCCGATCGATGAGAGATTTGCGAGCGCTGTGTGCACGAACGTGCTGTGCCAGCCCCTGGTAAGCTTGCAGACCCTTGAATTGAAGATTGGGCAACGAGTGAGCGCGCTGGGCGAGGGTTAGGGCAGCCTCCCCGTCCGGAACTCCACAACGGCCGCCTCCAACATCTAATTCGACAAACACTCCAATGTTTGCGTTGAGGCTGCGGGCGACCGTACCCAGCTCTTCCAGATTCTCCAGATTGTCAACACATACGGCTACACTAGCCCGTTCCGCGAGCGAAGCTAGTCGGTCGAGCTTGTGTCGACCTACGACTTCGTTGGTAACGAAAACGTCCCCTACACCTTCGTTAACGAGTGCTTCCGCCTCGCTTATCTTCTGACAACACATGCCCACGGCTCCTTGCGATATCTGCTGCGACGCGATCACAGCACATTTATGCGTCTTGGCATGAGGACGCAACCGCATGCTCTTAGCGGAGGTTTCCTTGGCCATCTGCTCGACGTTCCATTCGAACGCGTCCAGGTCTACGAGCAGCGCAGGAGTATCCACCTGTTCGAGGCTCATCCCGGGTTCGGCGGGCAGCTCTTTGATCGGCAAAGGGGCTCCTTTCGTAGCTGTTGTGCAAACTCAATGCGGACGTCTGGCCAGCACGAGGCAGTCTTGCGAGCTCTGCCATTTTCTAGACGCGGGTCAGCAGTCCAATACCTCGTAGAATTCAACCCACGTATCTTGAAAGTAGTTCACTTGCTTCTCGAACAGTGCGGTGTGCTCTGGACTCGTTTCAAAGAGTTTGAGAGCCTTTTCGGCTGCGCCAAGGTTCGGAAACTGCCCCTCCCAGATGAGCGTGTTCCCGGGTTCACGACTGGAGATGGGTGTCATCCGCTCTCCCCTCGGAAGAATGCCGCGATGTTCGAGCTGGGCGAACTGTTTTTCGAGTTCCATGAATTGTTGCTTTTTCGAGGATTGGAATTGCTGAATAAGCCTCAGCACAATGGCCATAAGTTCTCCTTTAACTGCACCTGCACAAGATTTGACTTCTGACGCTCCGCCTCCCTCAGTCGGGGTCTGCTGCAGGATGGGGACTCAAACCTACAACAGCCTGCAGGCAGCTCGGAACGATAAAACCGTTTGTCGTCGCAAATTCCGCAATTTCCGCCAGGGTGCCAAACCCTGGAATACTTTCCCGGATGGTTACGGCCCGCGCCGCCGTAAGACACCCAAAACTCGCCGCATCGACGATTGAGGCGCCGTAGTAGAGACCAAATGCAAGACCTGCGGCGAAGGCGTCTCCCGCACCGGGTGTGTCCACCACATCGACCTCGAGGGCGGGAACCGCTCGAGCACACGCCCCCTCTGACACGAGCACGCCCTTTTCGCCGAGAGTAATGACCACTCGTTTGGGGCCGAGCTGCGCTCGCAGTTCAGACGCTAGATGGGCAGGATCCTGGCCTACGCTTGGTTTACCCAAGAGAGTGCAGGCTTCACCGCCATTGGGCAGTAATAGATCCACTTCAGATAGCGAATTAGGGGCAACATACTCGGCCGGGCCTGGCGTGAGAACGGTAAATGCGCCGAGTTGTTTCGCGAGTTGCGCCGCGTAAAGGGCCGTAGTAACAGGAATCTCAAAGGTAATCAACGCCAGTCGAGCTTGGGCTAGAATCGGCCTGGCTCGATCAATGTCAGTGGCGCACAGTTCAGCGTTTGCCCCCATCGCAGTGGTTATGGCCGGGACACCATCGGGATTTATCATGACAAAACCGCAGCCGGTCGCCGTATGCTTGCTGTGCACTAAGTAAGTAAGATCTACGCCCGCCTCAGTCATCCAGTCAGCCCCAACTTTTCCCAATCTGTCTTCCCCGACGCGACCAACAAAATACGTTGGCAAGCCAAGGCGCGCGCATGCAATCGCTTGATGAGAACCCTTACCGCCGTCAAGCGCTTCTTTATAATCCCAGCCCAGCACGGTCTCATCCGGCCCAGGAAAGCGAGAGACACGCATGAACAATCCTTGAACGTGGCTGCCTATAACGACTATCCCTTGTCGCGACATCGTAACCTCGCCTTATGAGATTCCAAGTGGCGGACAAGCGGCAGTTGCAGCGTCCACCGTGATCACACAGTCGCCGTGTTCCTGCACATAGGTTGCTGGAACCTCCGGGCTGACATTGCCAAACAAAACGATGCGGATGACAGTCTGCTTCCAGGCCCCGGTTTCGCTATAGAGCCGTATTCTTTTTGCCGCGAGCAACTCTCGCATTCCGACCGTCACCACCATCGGCGGGATGACGTCAGAACAACCCCCAGCTCCCCGCTGACTTAGAGCAATCAATGTGTCGTCATTCAAGTGCAAAATGCGCGTCGTGGAGTTGCGAAACTCTTCTTTGCTGACTCTGTACCAGGGAGAACGAGGAGGTTCGTTGAAGGCAATATGGCCGCGATAGCCTATGCCGCCGTAGACAGAATCGATGCCCCCGACTTGCTCCATCCCCTCTGCCATTGCGTCCAGTCTGGATATGTCGGGAAAGTGGCGCTGCTCTGGCGGTACGTTGATGCTGGAATCAATTCGATCGTAGAAGTTCCTGGTCATCCAACCCCTGTAGCTGTACGGATGGACGAACGGAAGATGACGGCCTTGCCAATCAAGGTGATCATCCATGTGAAAGATATGCACATTCTTCAGGCTAATCCGCTCGCGATTGACCCGTTCGGTAAAGATGGGATATTGCCCGCGAGGCCCACAAGGGAGAATCCAACGCGTTGGTCTGTTCGCCGCGTTATTTGTTTTCAACTCCTCGATCATTGTGGTCGCTATGTCCACGTAGACGTCGCAGGGCATTGGCAGAATTCTGAGTTTCACCTTGGCGCGGCGATCTTTGGGCAGGTCTTCTGGGGGAATCTTGCACCATTCAAACAACTGCTCGGAGCTTTCGTAGGCTGACACTCGTTCCTCCTTTTGGCCGGCATTTGCCAACCTTCTGCAACGGCCCGAACTCAGAACTCTCTAACACACACTTTCAAGCATGCGTTGAAAGGCAACCATGCCCGGATCATCGACGCCAATCGATTTAGGTGCAAACATACGCGCGCGACCCGTCTTGCTGGGTTTGTCCCGAAAAGACATCAAGGTGTGGCGGGTAGAATCACGTGCAACCCGCATCAGATCAACATGCTCAGGAGCCTTGACGATAGCGGCTCCTACTGCGTGCACAACGTCAACTATCGTTTTGTCGCCAAGAGACGCCCCGCCCCGTCTGGACAGCGCCGCACTGACTTCCAGCAACATCTGCCCGACATAGCGGGGCGCAATTTCCTGATGTCCAGCACAGTTTCTTGCAGCGGTCAGGAACGCAATGGAAAGCAATGTGCCGAAGGTGGACCCTGAGGCCTTGGCACAGGCGGCAGAGCAGCATTCGAATAGCTCCGCGACGCCAGCATTTTCCATTCCCGGCAATGCATCAGCGATGTTGGAGGCGCATTTTTCCAATGTCGCTCCGAGATCTCCATCGCCAATCTGGGCGTCCAGAGAGTTCAATTCTGGTGCTACCACCTTCATCTGAGTGCACCAACTCCTAATCGCGGCCCTCAGAGTTGGCGCGTCCAACATCACTGGATACTCCAGAAAGGGGTAAACGACGGCGCCCTTAGTAGCGCTTCTAGCTCTGAATCGAGCGGCAGAATGGTGATCGATGCCCCGGCCATTTCCATAGAAGTCGCGAAGCGACCAATAAGTGGCATGACGGCAGTGATCCCTTTTTCTCGTAGCACATGCGCAACTTTCCTATAGATAATGTAGAGTTCTTCGAGAGGAGTAGCTCCCAGACTGTTAACAAGGACTGATAATCGGTCACCGCGCATCGGATCAAGGTCGGCAAACAAGCGATCCAACATTTCGGTCACAATTTCATCCGCCGTTTTCAGATGGCCTCGCCAGATGCCTGGTTCGCCGTGAATACCCATCCCGAACTCAATCTCGTCATCCTCAATTTCAAAGGTGGCTTTTCCCACTTCGGGTACAATGCACGGCGTGAGCCCGACACCAATGGTGCGACACGAGGCTGCCACTCTTTCCGCAATTGACGTCACATCGGCGAGGCTGGCTCTCTGTTCTGCTTTGGCTCCGGCGACCTTGAATGCATAGACCATGCCGCCTACCCCGCGGCGCAGTCCGCGGCTTCCACGAGGCGAACTGGCGATATCGTCACATACACGAACGGTGCTTACTTCGATCCCTTCGGCTTCCGCAGACTCCCGCGCCATTTCAAAGTTCATCCTGTCGCCGCCATAATTGCCATAGAGTTGCAGGACTCCTGCTCCTCCGTTCGCGGCATGCATCGCGGCAATGCAGTCAGCCGCTCGGGGCCCGGCAAAGATATTACCGACGGCACATGCGTCAAGGAGACCCCGACCGACATACCCGAGAAAGACCGGGAGATGCCCCGATCCTCCTCCCGTGGCAATCCCAACCTTGTCTCGGATCGGGCATGCTCTGCGGGCAATCACTCGACCGTCTTCGCCAAGACGGACATATAAATCTGCGTACGCCTCGCACAGGCCATCGAGCATCTCGTCGACGTATGCGTTTCTATCGTTTAAGAACTTCTTCACAATTCTCCCCGCGGAGGAGCGATTCACTGTATCGGCATCGCGCTCGGAAAGACCGATGGGAAGAACCGGCCGACCACCGACCTTCCTGGGCACCGGCGTATCCTCCTATCCCTCCCCTGTGCTTATCACGAACCCTTGGGGGCAGGCTCGGTGTTCCGACGACAAGGATTCCGGCCAATCCGCAGGCTGCAAGCGCTAGTAAACCGGTTTACTAAACAGGTGTAATACATTGGCGGGCTATTGTCAAGTTCCTGGTCAGGGATATTTCGATGCCTGAATTTGTTCTTAGCA
>Ga0187805_10000195_pt1 | contig 18664 bp, 15 predicted proteins | sample NC_wetland_sal_i_6_FD_132965 | JGI IMG/M metagenome (GOLD analysis project Ga0187805, IMG submission 132965) | Wetland sediment microbial communities from Neuse River Estuary, North Carolina, USA - Control_5 | ecosystem: Environmental > Aquatic > Freshwater > Wetlands > Sediment | place: USA...
ATCGATGGCTTCGTGCAGCATTACAACCGATCCAGTCGGCCCTTTGTCTGGACCGCAACCGCTGACTCTATCCTGGAAAAGCTCGCGCGACTTTGTTCACGTATTTACGGGACACGACACTAGTTATGCTAGCCAAAACTGCTTCTTACTCACTGTCGAGCTAAGTCTTTGAATTACCTGAACCCGGTCGCCTCCGCTAGACATCTGCATAGCAGTTATCTGCTATTCGGGCTCTAAAAGATCCTGGCAACCGGGATGATCATCTTGAACCAGACTTTGTCTCCGCCGAAGCGGTTCTGGACTAGGGTTTCGTGCTGCCACTGCGCTATGAAACTCATGTGATGCTTGTTGTTGTAGCCGATGCTAGGCCCGACGGCGAGTACCTGGCCTCTGCGTCCGGTGTCCCATAGACCCGGCACGGCCGCCATCGTTTGGCCATTCACCCTGTCATCGGTGACTTGTTTGAGGGCGTAACCGGAAGCGCCGATCATCCAACTGCCAACATGCCTGCCCACCAGATAGTCCATGTGAAAATCCTGTCCCGAGTGATAATTGGTAGCTGCGTTGGTGGTCTTGAGGTTGTACATGAGTTTCGTGGAGGCCTCCCAGCCAGCCTTCGGCATATAGCTGAAGGCAACTAGAGGCTCAAAGCTGTAGTAGTGTGCCCCGATGCTTACGCGCGGGTCGTTCTGGTTGTAGGCGCCGGTGGGGAGGTCAATGTCGAAAGCTGCCGCGGCGTGCCAATGCTCCTGATGCCAGCCCAGAATGAGTGGGTCGACTGTGATATCACCGACGCCGGTTGTGCTGTTTCTACCGTTCATGTTCATCGACTGGTAGACCACGGGAACGATGGCATGCACTCCGTAGTTCGCTCCGAGAAATTTGAATCGGGTCATCTCGAGGAAGCGGAAAGCGTCGAAAGTGGCGTCCACCTGAGGCGTTGCGCCGTAGAGGAGTGCTTTGTCCCCGGAACCATTTCTTAACTGGCCGCTGTAATAGCCGAAGTAATTCAAGAAATAGAGGCCCGGGGGTGGAGTCGCTCCAGCAAACCAATTCTCCGCCCCATTGGGGTATTGATCTGCCCCCTCCTTGGCCGTGGAAGCTGGAACGACAACGAGAGCAATTATCGAAGCGATGATTGTGATGTTGAGTCTGCGTATCATTTGTGCACCTGAATCTCGCAAGTTTGCCGGCTTCAGAGCCCGGCGAACCGATTTGAACCCATGGGTCACATCGGCTCATGGACAGAAATGTTGAGCGCACTCGCCAGACCGCCTTGTTACTTTCGTGCTGCTTTGAATAAGGTCATGAAGAGGGTACTGTGGTTATTCGGGACGCTTTCTGTCACACGTACAAACGGCGTCCGAAAAGAATGTAAGGGAGTAGCCATTAGAGACGAATCACGATTCGACTCAGCGGTATTGCCGCGCGTGTCTAGCCTTCTGCATCATGGAGAATTCGCCTCGGAGCGTATTCTGCACGGGCTCTCGCGCAAGGCCGGTGCAATTCGGCGGGAGGGCTTCAGGTTCAAGGTGTACCTAAAGGCTGGGGCTTGAACACCGCGTCCACCAAGGTCGTGATCTCCTCCATCGCTCCGTCAATGTCCATCGTCAGCCGGGCCAGATCCATTTTGGCAAGCGCGGGATAACTTGCGACGAGCGTAGACCAAGCATCATCGCCGGCGAGATCGATTCCCATGGCTTCGTAGTATCCGTAGCCAAGATCGCGCAGCCGACACAGCAGATCGCTCAGATGAACCAGGGCTACCAGGGGCCGAGCGGCGGTGGTTGCTGTCGTTTCATGGTGGAGCTCGATTACCGCCGTGACGTCGGGCGAAAATTTCCATTGCTGGGCGAGAATCGCTCCACTTTGGCAGTGAGTGAATCCCAGGCATTCGCGCTCACTCTCGTGCAGCCGGATGCGGCGTTGGCGCGCGACCTCGACGGTGTGGCGATACTCTTCCGTGCAGATGACCGTATTGACCAGCATTCCGAGATCGTGAAGCAAGCCGGCAAGATAGGCCTTTTCCGGATCGGGATATCCGATCAGACGCGCCATGCGGCTGCTGACCAGAGCACAAGCGAGCGAATGGCGCCAGAATGTCAGCGCGTCGAAGGCCCACTTGCCGGCGGGCACGATCCGGTTCATACAGCAGCCCATAACGACTGCCTCGATTCGCTTGATGCCTAACGCCAATACCGCGCCACGAACCGTTTCGGTATTGCTCCGTCCAAACAGCGGCGAATTGGCCAGGCGCAGGCACTGGGCGGCAACAGTCGAATCATGGGAAACCAACTCGACGACCTGGTCTAAATTGACGTTGTCGGGATCCTGGCGCAGCATGCCGGCGAGCGGCTGCACAATAGCCGGCACGCTGGGCATGGCGTCGAGCGCGCGAATGCGCGGGCGAATTTCATCGAGCAAGCTCATGATTTTCCTCCGGCCACGTAGCCCACGGGCGGCTTCCAGTAACCGATCGCTCCTGGAAAGTGCACCAGGTGAAAACGGTCGTCGACCTGATATAGCGATTCGGCATGCCCGAGGAAGAGAAATCCGCCGGGCAACAGGTTGGCGTGGAAGTGCTGCATGACTTTTCGTTTCGAGGCAAGATCGAAATAGATCAAGACATTGCAGCACAAGATCAGGTCCATACCTTTTAGAAATGTCATTTTGCTGTCATCGTTGAGATTGACGCGGTCGAAACGGATCAAGGATTTCAACTCATCGCCGGCCTGTAGACGGTCTTGGTCCTGCGGCTTGAAATATTTTTTTCGCAGCAGGTCGGAAGTGCTGCGCAGCGCATATTCGCCATAAATTCCCGCCTTGGCCGCGGCCAGCGAATTGTCGTTCAAATCGGTCGCGAGAATGTCGAACGTCCAGCCAGACAGCAGCGTATCTTTCAATTCCAGCAAGAACATCGCGAGCGTGTAGGGCTCCTCGCCGGTAGAGCAGCCGGCGCTCCATAGGTGGAGCCGTTTAAAGCCGAACGTGCTTTTGGCCTCGATAATCTGCGGGAGAATGACGCTGCGGAGCGCTTCCAACTGTTGCGGGCTGCGGAACATGTAAGTCTCGCCGATGGTGATCTCATTTAGCAGCAGACGCAACTCGGCTTCGCGGTTACCGCGTACGGTCAGATGTTCGAGGTATTCTGTAGGCGAGGCCATTTTCAGGGCGCTCATACGCCGGGCGCAGCGGGAGGCGAGCAGATACAGTTTTTCTTCGGGATGGTAGATGCCTGATATTTGATAGATCACATCGCGAATCTTCAAATAGGCGGGGTCTTTGAGATCCTGCGTATCGGCGGTCACGGATTTGGCGATCGCAGTATCCACAATTTGATCCATTCCTAAGGTATGACCGTCAGGCCTGAGTGGCCGACATGGCGCCGGTGCGGCTTCGGCTGGCTTTCACACGCCTGACAATCTCTTCGCTGATCTCCGACAGCGGGCAAATTCTGTCGGCCAAGCCCGAACTGACGACCGCTCCCGGCATGCCCCAGACCACGGAGGAAGATTCGTCCTGTACGAGGATTTCTCCTCCGACCTCGTGAATATGCGCGGCGCCTCGCGCGCCGTCCGAACCCATACCGGTCATCACGACCGCCAGAACGTTAGGACCGTAGGCCTGTGCGACGGAACGGAACAAAACGTCGACCGCAGGACGGCAGGAATTCTCAGGAGTGTCCTGGTTCAGCTCCAGAACGGCGCGCGGCCCCTTGCGTACCACTGTCATGTGATAGTTCCCGGGAGCTATCCATACCTGCCCTGGACCAAGCGCAGCACCGGCCTGTCCTTCAAGCACACCAAGCTGAGACTGGGAATTCAAGCGTTCGGCCAGCAACCGCGTGAACAACGGCGGCATGTGCTGCACGATAACGACGGGAACCGGAAACTCCGACGGCAGTTGGGGAATCACCTGGGCCAGCGCGTTAGGCCCGCCGGTAGAGGTGCCAATCGCGAGTATCTCGATCGGGTTGTTGCCGGAGTTTTTCTTCTGAGCATGGAGGATTCGCGAGACCCTCTCCCGGCTTCGGTTTACTAAGGAGAGAATTTTCGTTACCAACTCCCCTCGAACCTGTCCCATGGCGCTGGCCAGGCTGGAGCTGTTGGTCGGCTTGGTCATGTAGTCGGAAGCGCCAAGCGACAACGCTTCCAGTGTGACCGCGGCTCCCTGCTCCGTCAGGGTGCTGAACATGATGACGGGCAGCTTGGGATACAACCTTCGGATTTCCTTCAGGGTTTCGATTCCATTGAGGCCCGGCATCTCGATGTCGAGGGTGACCACATCGGGATTCACCTGCGGAATCTTGGATAGAGCAATGGCCCCACTCGAGGCGGTTGCCGCCAGCTCGATCCCGGCGGTGGACGCAAGTACTTCCGACAGCAACTTGCGGACGACTACGGAATCATCGACGACCAGAACACGTACCGCAGGCATGAGAGCTCTCACGGATCAGAGGCGGATACCGCAGCCAGGGCAGTATCCGCCGGATAAGAACGGTTTAGGCTCCCGCCTTTGCCGTTCTGGTTTTCGGGTTTGTTCCGCCCCGAGTCTGAGTGTCACTGTCGACTTTAAAGCGCGAGACCAAGTCACGGAGTTCGGTCGACATCTGAGCCAGGGCCTGTGACGCCTTGAGAGAATCGTTGGCGCCATGGCTCGTGCTCTTGGCCGCGTCCGCCACACCGCTAATGTTTGTTGTGATCTCACCCGAGCCCTTTGCGGCTTCGCCAACATTGCGTGCCATTTCGTTGGTGGTGGCGCTTTGCTCTTCTACCGCGGTGGCAATGGTGTTGGAGATGTCGTTTACCTGCTTGATGACAGTACTGATCTGGCCGATGGCAGTGACCGCGCTCTTGGTATCACCCTGGATCGCCTCGATCTTGCGGCCGATATCTTCAGTAGCTTTCGCGGTCTGCTTCGCCAGCTCCTTTACCTCATTGGCAACGACGGCGAATCCCTTTCCCGCCTCACCGGCGCGAGCGGCTTCGATGGTGGCATTTAGAGCCAACAGGTTCGTCTGCTGGGCGATTGAGGTAATGACCTTGACGACCTGGCCGACTTCAGTCGAGGAATCGCCCAACTTGAAGACGATCTGGTTGGTGTCTTCCGCGACCTTTACCGCACCGGTTGCAACCTTGGCCGACTCGTGAGCGTTCTTTGCAATTTCCTTGATGCTCGTGCTCATCTCCTCGATGCCGGTCGCTACCGTCTGCAGGTTTTTGTCCACCTGCAAGGCACTGGCAGAAACCACATTTGCCTGGGTCGAAGTTTCCTCCGCGTTGGCGCTCATCTGCTGGCTGGTGGCAGTCAGTTCCTCAGAAGCGCTAGCCAGCGCTTGCGCATTTTGGGCAATCGACTCCATGCTGGAGCGAAGCGTCCTCGTCATGGCGTTAATATGATCCTTAATAACCGCGTGGTCGCCGCGGTAATCCCCTACCACCTGTGCGGTCAGGTCACCTGCAGCGATCTTCTCCAATACGCCGCTGGCTTCGCGCACTGGGGCGACGATGGCTTCAATCAACTCGTTGATCCCAGCTACCAATTTTCGCCAGTCTCCTGCAAAAACCTGAACATTTCCGCGATTAGCAAGATTGCCGTTCAGAGCAGCCTCACTCAGGCCGCTGAGCTCTTTGGAAACGCGCAGAAGATTGTTCCGCAGGAGGTCCATCTTCTCATTGGCGAGTGCTTGCTTGCCCGGAAGCTTCTCGAGGACGGGGCCAAAGTCGCCTTCCGCATAACTGCCGATGACCGTAAGGACCTTCAGCATATTATTCACATGGAGCTTCACAGCCTCGTTGCATCCGGATGCAAGATCACTCCACGCGCCTTGGAACTTGTCGTCGGGAACGTACTCGTCAATGGCACCATTCCTATGCGAGTCTGCCATGGTCTTTATCGCTTCGACGAGCGCGCTGAGCGTATCAATGCAAGCGTTCACGGCTTTCTTAATCTCCGCGTGGTCGCCCTTATAGTCGCCGACCACTTGTGCGGTGAGGTCGCCCGAGGCGATCCTCTTGAGGACTGCGCCGGCCTCCTGCACCGGGCTAATTACGGCATCGAGCGTCTGATTGACGCCCTCGACGACCTTGCGGAAGTCGCCGCTGTGTTTCGAGGCGTCGGCGCGGGTCGAGAGTTTGCCCTCGACCGCCGCCCTCGACAGCGTTGCGGCATCGGCGACCAGCGCCTGGATGCTCGACATCATGGTAATGAAGGAAGGCATCAATTCGTCTTGTTCAGACCGGCACCCCGATTCCTTAAGTTGCGGCAGCTCTTCCAGATTTCCCTCAGCAATCCGTTTGACGGAATTAACCACGTGCTGGATCCGGTCCTGGACCGTATTAATGCTCGTCGCGAGGTCGGCGAAGATTCCCACGTACTTGCCGCTCATTCGTTTGGTCAGGTCGTTTACGGCCATTCTTTGCGAAACCGCACACCCCTCCTGCAGGCCCCCTAGTCCGTCGATGCAAGCGTTCAGGTTGTTCTTGATGACATTGAAGTCGCCGCTGTAGCTATCGGTGATCTTGGGAGGAATTACGCCTTTGCCGATCTTATCGACATAGTCGGCAGCGACGTTCAATGGACCGATCACCGCGTCTAGGGTCTGATTGACGCCCTCGATGACCTTGCGATAGTCGCCGCTGTGTTTTGCGGCATCGGCGCGGGTGGAGAGCTTGCCTTCGACAGCGGCCTTCGCCAGCATGGCGGCATCGGCAAGCATTGCGTTGAGTGCCGATTTTTGCGCCGTGATGTCAGTCGCATACTTGACAACTTTCAAGGGCTTGCCGTTGAGGTCGAGGATGGGGTTGTACGAGGCCTGAATCCAGACCTCCTTGCCGCCCTTGCCGATGCGCTTGAATTCGTCGGCCACGTACTCGCCGCGATTCAGCTTGGCCCAGAACTCCTTGTAGTCCGGACTGCGGCGGTAGTCTTCATCGACAAACATGCTGTGGTGCCTGCCCTTGATCTCGTCCAGCGTGTAACCGAGCGCCTTGAGGAAGTTTTCATTGGCAGAGATCACGGTTCCATCCATCTGGAACTCGACGACGGCTTGCGATTTGCTGATTGCTGCGAACACATTTGTAGACTCGGTCGTGTGACGTTGGAAAGCCTCGAATATCTGATTGAGTGCTTTGGCCCTTTCGAGATGGCGGCCGTGGAACTTGCTTTCATCGATGCGAGCGTCGAGCCGGCCGCCACCGACTGCTTCGCAAACGGCTGCCGTCTCACGCGCCAGGCCAACGTCACTGGCAGCGGGAAAGACAAGCTCGGTCACTCCTACCACTCGCCCCTCATCGTCGAAAAGCGGATTTGCGGTGACCAGCACCGGCACCTCTTTGCCTTGCACGGTTGGGGACGCCTCTCCTTCACAGAGCTTGCCTGTCTTCACCGCCTCTGACGCAGCACAAGTTCCGGCTCGGCAGCCCGGATTGTCGAAGAAGTCCCAAAATTTGCGGCCAATGCACTCCTGCCTTGCTTTTCCTGCCGCTTCCGCCGCGGGTTGGTTGAGATCCAGAATCGTGTGTTCGGTGTCCATAACGATCACCATTGCCGGGATTGCATCATAGATCATGGCTCTATCTGTTAACTTGGCGGGTGAACCCGTTTCAGAACCTCGGCGACGATTCCTCGCCGTGCTCTCGCCTACTTTGCCTCGTGCTGCTGCTGTGGATGACATTTGCTCTGCTCCTTAAGTTGCGGCTGTGCCGCGTGAAAACCTTAAATCTGATCGAAATTTCCTGTCGACGGTCTTTTGCTGACTTCAGCTAATTCCCGTTTTGCGCCATACTCTCTTCGCCACCAGTGACCGCGCGCTGGGCATCGAGCACCAGCATGAGGTGGTCTTCGAGCTTGTAGACGCCCTGCACCAAGTCGCGGCCGGGCCCCTGCAATGTGTCGGGAGGGGATTCAAAACTGTCTTCCTCGGCTTCCAGCACATCGCCGATCTCATCGACCAGAAAGCTGACCGCGCCGTCGTCGGTGCGCACCACCACATTCATGGGAAGCTCGGATTCCGGACGCTCCGGCATGCCAAAGCGGCGGCGCAGATCGATGGCCATCACGATTTGTCCCCGCAGATTGATCAGCCCGCGGATAACCGGGGGCACCAACGGCACGCGGGTCATCTCCTGAAAGCGGATGACCTCCTGCACCTGCTGCACGGGTACGCCGAAGAACTGGTCCTTTAGGAAGAAAGTGCAAAACTGCTGCGTTTTCGCCACGAGTGTTCCCCTCCTTTAGGCTTGCGCCTCGGTCAACAACTGGCTCTGATCGGCGGCCGCGATCAGGCCCGGCACATCGAGAATGTCGGTCACACGTTTCTGGATCACCGCTGAGCCCAAAATCCCCTTGCGCCCAGTGTGGCGCTCGATGACAAACGATTCCTCGACAATGTCTAGAATGCGGTCCACCACCAGCCCCACACTCCTCCCTTTGTCGGAGTAGACCACCACGTGCAGGGATTCCTGTCCGGTCTGGGCGGCTTGGCGGTGCCTGCCTTCGAGCACCTCGGAGACGCGAACCAAGGGCATGATTTGCCCGCGGTATTGCACCACTTCATGGTCGGCGGCAATCTCTACCGCATTGCGGGAGAACTCTTCCAGACGAGCCACCAACGCAAGGTCTACGGCCATCCTTCCGTTTTCCTGGTACTGGAACAGCAACACGGCGTTGCGTTGGCTCCCCGTGCCCGTCCCGAGCGATTCTTCCCCGCCTTTGTCACGCGAGGTCCGGTCGCGGACCTCACTGACCACCCTGGCGCGCTGAGCTAGGCCCATTACGTCAAGAATCAGGGCCACCTTGCCGTCGCCCATGATGGTGGCTCCGGCGTACGTGTTGATGCTCTTCAGTTGCTTGCTGAGGGGCTTCACGACGATTTCTTCGGTATCGTTGATCTCATCCACCACCAGCCCGAATTGCCGGTCGTCGGCGCGCAAGACGACAATGTTGACGTTCTGGGCTTCGGAAGTTTCAGCGTCCTGCCTTTTTGCGTTCATTTTCAGTTCCCGATTCAGATAAACCAAAGGAAGCAACCGCTCCCGCAGGCGGTACACGGGAGCACCGTTGACCTGCTCAATGCCCTTGCGCGCCTGTTCGCCTTCCAGGCGCACCAGTTCGAGCAGGCTGACCTGCGGGATGGCGTAGCGGTCGCCACCCGAGGCCACGATCAGAGCCGGGATAATCGCCAAAGTCAGCGGAATCTTCATGCGCACGGTCGACCCTTGCCCCGGCTTCGACTGCACGTCCACAATGCCGCCAATCTTTTCGATGTTGGTTCTCACCACGTCCATGCCGACGCCCCGGCCGGAGACGTTGGTGACTTTCTCGGCGGTGGAGAGCCCGGGCAGGAAGATCAGATGCGCGATCTCCCGCTCGGTCATGCGCGCAGCCTGATCGGCGGTGATGAGTGCCTTCTGGATGGCTTTATTGCGGATTTTCTCGTAGTCCAGTCCGGCGCCATCGTCCGTGATTTCGATGTTGACCTGTCCACCCTCGTGAAAGGCCCGCAGGAACAGCAACCCTTCAGGATTTTTCCCCGCTGCCCGGCGCCCTTCCGGGGACTCGATGCCGTGATCGACGGCGTTGCGTACCAGATGGGTGAGCGGATCCTTGATGGCCTCGATGATGGTCTTGTCGAGTTCGGTTTCCTTACCGTCCATCTCGATGCGCACCTGTTTGCCACAGCCCAAGGCCACGTCGCGCACCGTGCGGGGAAACTTGCTCCAGATGTTGCCGATAGGCTGCATGCGCGTCTTCATGACGCCTTCCTGCAGTTCGGTAGTGAGCAGATTCAGCCTCTGGCTGGTCCCCAGCAGTTCGCTGTCATCGGTGGAATTGGTGTATTGCACGATCTGATTGCGCAGCAGGACCAGTTCACTCATGCCGTTCATCAACCGGTCGAGCTGGCCCACGTCGACGCGGATGGTGCTGTCGCTGGCGCTTTGCCCGCGCGCTTGTTGCTGGATATTCAGCGCGTCGTCGACCCCATCTTGGGGCTTTACAGTTCCCTTTTCGACCAGAATTTCACCCACATGCCCCGGGTCGCCTGCGTTCTGCTGGGCCAGCGCCTCGACTACGTCGCTGGCCTTGGCCTTGCCTTCTCTAGTGAGAATGTCGCCGAGGTTCGGTCGAGGCTGAGGCAAGGCGCTCTTCGGAGGGTTCCCATTTACTCGCGCGGAAGCCGCACTGGGTTCTTCCCTGGTCTCGAGCAGACGCGTCAGGGTGGCGATCAGTTCCTGGTCGTTGCGCTCCCCTTCGTTACCGGTGGCTTCAATGCTGCCAAGCATTTGGCGGACCGCGTCCACCATGGACAATAGCGCGGTTGTGATTTCGGGGGCGAGCGTGAGCTGCCCATCGCGCAGGCGTGCCAGCAGACTTTCCCCCACGTGCGTGACCGCTTCGAGCTGGTTGAACGCCAGAAAGCCCGAAGTGCCCTTGATGGTGTGGATCGTACGGAAAATGCTGGCCATGGTGTCGCGGTTGCCGGGATCCTTTTCGAGAGCGATCAGATCCTGATCAAGCCGGTCCAGGTTTTCATAACTTTCCACTAAGAATTCTTTAACGATTTCGGCGTCGCTCATGAAACCAATGCCTTTCGAATGCTCAATCTTGTTCCACAACAAAATGTGTGCGCGCTAAAGCTGGATTATCGCTGCCTGATACTCAACCAAAGCGGAGACTCGTCGGACGTTAGGTTGACGCGAGTTAGACAACCAACGAGGCACCGCTCCCATCCGCGCAGCCCGAGCACTTTGCCGGCTTTCGCCCCTCGTTCTTCTCACTGGTGTCTCCTGACGCGCTACCAACACGCTTCCCTTCAGCGGCCGGTCTCTTCAAGATCAGAAATCTCTTAGACATCAGCGGAACGACATCTGATCTATGCACCTAGTCTTCCAACAAGAAGCGGGGCACAGTTACCGAATGACGCGTCCTTACAATCGCTGGGAAAACACGAGCTGCGGGAACCGGTCAAGGCCTATCGCTGGCATACATGCTGATCGTGAAGAAGCACTGCGGCGAAATCTGGTTTGAAACGGAGGTTGGGCTCGGCACGACCTTCTTTATTGACCTGCCGATTGAAGCGTGCAACTGAAGCACCAGAATTGGTGAGATCCCCGGATTGCACGCAGAATCCCCAACCCCAGCGAACCAAGGGCGCAGAGTCGTGAACGCCTTGATTTCGACATCTCTAACGACGTCGGTCATGTCAAGGGATTAGATGTTTTGCTTTTGTAGTTTAGGACACACCGCTTGCGTCAGCACAGACGCACTGGTTCCTTTCGAGAGAGTAACGGTGGTGCTTCTTCGATGTATATCCAACCGCATGGCTCGGTGGCGATTTGCAACAGCCGGAGTGAGCCCCAATTTATCTCCATGCGCCCCGCCCTCAGTTGGATGTAGACTTTCCTGCGCAGCAGCACCAGACCCCGATTGATGAATCTCTGCCCCTTGTGTGAGCGCTTCGTTTCGTGAAGTTCCAGTATCTTTCTATCGCGACGAAGGAGATTCCCGTGTTGGCTTCCGAAAATGCGGCGATAATTGGCACCTACGACTACGGCGAAGTGGCGCGCTCAGCGTTAATAGCCGTGGCCACGTCCTATGCCGCGCTCGACCTAGCGGAGCGCGTAACTGCTGCCAGCGGCAGGGTGCGCCTGGCTTGGTTGAGCGGTGGCGCCATTGCGATGGGCATCGGCATCTGGGCCATGCACCTCAAAGGAATGCTGGCGTTCCGCTTGCTGGTGCCCGTCGAGTATCACTGGCCGACAGTTTTGGCAGGGCTCTTAGTGGCCATCCTCGCGTCGGGAGTCGCGCTCTATGTTGCGAGCCGGCTCAAGATGGACCGGGTCGACACCTTGATCGGCAGCGTTATTATCGGTGCCGGCATTGCCGCCCCGCACTACATCCTAATGGCCTCAATGAGAATGCCCGCCATGACTCGGTATTCTCCCCTGCTGGTGATGTGCTCCATCCTGCTCGCAATCTTGTGCTCTCTAATTGCACTGCTGATGGCATTTGGTCCGCGAGAGGAGACGAGATGGAGCATCCGGCGTGGGCTTGGCAGTGCCACGGTGATGGGCGCCGCGATTTTGGCCATGCATTACACCGGAATGGCCGCCGCAACTTTCCTTCCGGCCCCACTTCCGAGCCTTTCCGACGCTATGAGCCTCTCCGGCATCGGTGGCTCTGGAGTTGTCATCGCCACCTTGATCGTGCTGGCGGCCGCCGTCGTCACATCATCGGTGGATCGGCGGGCAAGCGCCGAAATTCAGCGGCTCAATCAGACCCTCGAGCGTCGCGTCGCCGAGCGGACCTTGCAGCTTGAAGCCGTCAATCAGGCGCTGAGAAAAGAAATTGCCGAGCGCGAACGGGCAGAAGAGTCGGTACGGCGAAGTGCAGCGCACCTCCGGCTTGTAATCGATACGACTCCCGCTCTGCTATACAGCGCACGACCTGACGGCGGTCTGGATTTCTTCAATAAACGCTGGCTGGATTACTTAGGACTTCCTTTGGAAGAGATAGTCGGCTGGGGCTGGACCGCCGCAATTCACCCCGAAGACGTGGAAGAACTCCTAGCCAAGTGGCGTTCGTCGCTGGCCGCTGGTGAACCTTACGAAGCTGAAGCCCGGGTGCGGCGCGCCGACGGGAAGTATCGCTGGATGCTCCATCGCAAGGTGCCGGCCCGCGACGACCAGGGAAACATCGTTAAGTGGTACGGCTCGGCTACCGATATCGAGGACCGCAAGCGGGCCGAAGATGAATTGCGAAGGCAGAAGGAGGTTTTTCAGAAGATATTCGAGAATATCCCCGTGATGATAGCGTTCTTCGCCGCGGATGGCCGCATTGAACTGGTCAATCCAGAATGGGAGCGCACGACAGGTTGGGCGCTGCAAGAAATGCGGGAACACAATCTGGACATATTTGTCGAGCTTTACCCCGATCCCCAGTATCGCCAAACCGCCCGCGATTATGCTGCCGCGCCGACTGGTGAATGGACCGAATTTAAAGTAAGAACAAGGGATGGGCGGGTCATTGACATGTCCGCTTATGCCGTGCGTCTTTCCGACGGGTCGACCCTTGGTATCGGGCGAGACGTTACGCAGCGAAAGCGGGCGGAGGCGGAACTGCGCGAGAGTGAAGCACGCTTTCGGCTGGTGGCCGATAGTGCGCCGGTCATGATATGGATGTCGGCGCCGGACAAACTCTGCACTTACTTCAACAAGCCCTGGCTGGACTTCACTGGCCGATCCATTGATCAGGAACTGGGTAACGGCTGGGCGGAGGGAGTCGATCCTGAGGGTCTTCCGAGATGCCTCGATACCTACACACGGGCCTTTGATCGTCGAGAAGCATTTAGGATGGAGTATCGTCTCCGGCGCCACGACGGCGAATATCGATGGGTTTCCAACATCGGGGTGCCACGATTCAATCCGGACGGGTCTTTTGCCGGTTATATTGGCTCATGTATCGACGTGAGCGAGCAGAAGCGAGCCGAAGAGCAGTTACGTCAGGCGCAGGAGGATCTGGCACGCGTAACCCGCGTGATCGCCATGGGAGAACTCGCCGCCGCCATCGCGCATGAGGTGAATCAGCCTTTAACCGCGATTGTCACCAACGCTAACTTCTCTTTGCGCCAGCTCGAAGGTGCGATTCCGCATCCCGACGAATTACAAGCGGCAATCGCGGAGATTGTGAACGACGGCACGCGCGCGAGCGCGGTGATTTCCCGGATACGCAGCTTGTTAGCCAAAGCAACTCCCCGAACAACCGACTTGGATATCAACCGCATTATTCAAGAGGTAACTATTCTCCTGCACAACGAGTTCACCCGAAACCGTGTCCTCTTGCGCACAGACCTCGCGGCTGAGTTGCCACTCGTGCCCGGCGACGCGGTGGGGTTGCAACAGGTCTTGATCAACCTGATCATGAACGCCATTGAGGTCCTGCGGACGTCCACGGACAGGCGGCGCGAAATTCTTATTCGGTCGGCACAGAACCGGGATGGTGTTTTGATTCAGGTTCAGGATTCCGGGCCAGGAATTGCGCCCGAAGTGGCCGATCGTATCTTCGAACCTTTCTTTACCACCAAGCCTGAAGGAATCGGAATGGGGCTGGCAATCAGCCGCTCCATCGTCGAGTCCCACGGTGGGCGTCTATGGTCTGAATCCAGCTACACGGAATCTGGTTACAATGGTGCAATTGTGCAATTCACTTTGCCGGCCAAGTAATGTTTCCATGAGCGATACCGCATCCCTGGTCTTCGTAGTCGATGACGATCCATCGATTCGTCGAGCGCTCAAGCGCCTCCTCGAGTCTGTGGGATTGCGCGTGGAACTATTTGCGTCGGCGCAGGAATTTCTGCAGGCCGAGCGCCCGGATATTCCAGGTTGCCTGGTGCTCGATATCAGGCTGCCCAGGAAAAGTGGCCTCGACCTTCAGCGCGAACTTGCCGAGACTAGCCACCAGATTCCGATCATCTTCATCACGGCCCATGGCGATATCGCGATGACGGTGCGAGCCATGAAAGCGGGCGCCGTCGAATTTCTCACCAAACCATTCCGCGATCAGGATCTGCTGGACGCGATCCACCAGGCACTCGAGCGAGACCGCGTCCGGCGCCAACAAGAGTCGGAAGTCGCCGCGCTGCGGCAGTGCTTTGAATCGCTGACCCCGCGCGAGCAGGAAGTGCTGCCCTGGGTGATCTCCGGCCTGCTCAACAAACAGATAGCCGCCGAGATTGGCACTACAGAAGCAACCGTCAAGGTTCATCGCAGCCAGCTCATGCGCAAGATGGGCGCGGAATCCTTAGCTGATCTGGTAAGGATGGCAGAGAGAATCGAGATTCCTGTCAAGAAATCCTAAGCTGTAGTGGGCTGTTGTGAAATCACTGTGATTGAAGTTTGGCAAGCTCGGCTCTGATTTGTTCCAGTCGTTCGTTTCTGAACTCGTACTCGGCCTTTGCCGCTAGGGTCTGGGATTTCCCTTGCTTCCAGTACAGGCTATTGGCGCGGTGGATCGCGTCCATCTCCTGGTTCAGAGAGGCGGTCCTCGCCTTTGTTGTTCCATCCAGTTCCATGGCCCATGCCCCCTCTCAGTACATCGGCCATTTCCGCACAGGACTTTATTTGCGGCGAATTATATATGCGTCTTCTCCTACCAAAGACCAAAAATTCAGCACAGCCCACTAGCAGATTTTGGTAAAGCCCCTCCCTACGAAGGTGTAGACCAACCCTACGAACGACGAATAGATTCGCCCACCTTCCGCCCTGTACATTGCAACTGAGGGCGGAGGGCTGGCGGACGTTTGCCATGACGAAGGTTCGATTCATCTCGGTCATCAATGGTGCCGAACCGATTCGTACTGCGGTGGCGACATGCATTGGGTCGTGGGTCGGATCATCCGGCTTTGCCGTCGAGGTCTTCGCGTCGGCGGAGGAGTTTCTTAGGTCCAAACGCCTGGACGACACCGCGTGCCTGATTATTGACGCGCATATGCCAGGCATGGGTGGACTTCAGCTGCAAAGCCACTTGGCGTCCTCTGGCCGCCATATCCCTATCATCTTCATTACTGCCAGCCTTGATGCGACAAGCCGAGCACGCGCGCTTAAGGTTGGAGCGGTCGATTTTCTCCACAAGCCCTCCGGTGAGGAAGCCTTGCTCAAAGAGATTCGCTCAGCCCTGAGACTGAAAGAAGCAAAGGAAAAGACCTGATGACTGCGGTACAAGTCCCACCATCGGGATTGGAAGCCAGAGGACGGAATGTTCTTGTTGTCTCGGTCGTGGACGACGATGAATCAGTGCGCAGGGCAGTGGAGAGACTGATCCGGTCATTCGGCTTTACGGTTGTCGTCTTCGCGTCCGCGGAGGAATTCCTGGTTTCCAATCATTTGTACGATACGTCGTGTCTGATTCTCGACGTGTGGATGCCACGGATGAATGGATTGCAGTTGCAGGCTCATTTGGTGCGGGTAGGCTGTCGGGTGCCGATCATCTTCATCACTGCCCACCCCGATGAAACGTTGCAGGCACAGGCGTTCCAGGCTGGGGCCGTGGACTTCCTGCAGAAGCCGTTTAGTAACGATGCGCTGCTCAAGGCAATCCGCCGAGCCTTCAGATTTTTCGCTGTGGATGGACTACCCGGATGACTACTGAGTTCCGCTTCGAACAGGTCATTGGGGAAAGCGTTGCCTTCCAACGAGTACTGGAGGAAGCCAATACCGTGGCGCCCAGCGATTCAACCGTGCTCATTCTCGGGGAGACCGGTACCGGGAAGGAAGTGATCGCCCGCGCCATTCACCGCATGAGTGCACGCAAGGATTCGAGCTTCATCAAAATGAATTGTGCGGCCATTCCTACCGGGCTGCTGGAAAGCGAGCTGTTCGGGCATGAGAAAGGCGCATTCACGGGGGCGATGAACCAGAAAGTCGGGCGACTGGAGCTGGCCGACAACGGTACGGTGTTTCTGGACGAAGTTGGGGACCTTCCCCTGGAACTGCAGCCCAAGCTTCTGCGCGTACTGCAGGATGGAGAGTTCGAAAGGCTGGGCAGCACCCACACCATCCGGGTCAACATACGCCTGATCGCAGCTACGAATCGGGATTTGCCAGACCACATGGCCAAACGGCAGTTCCGCACTGACCTCTACTACCGCCTCAGTGTGTTTCCTATCCGCCTGCCGGCGTTACGCGAACGGCGGAGTGATATTCCCCTACTTGTGCGCCATTTCGTCGAGAAGTACTCCCGGCGCATGAATAAGGCTATTGAAACCATTCCCACAAAAACCATGAATGCGCTGATGAGCTGGGGATGGCCAGGAAACGTCAGGGAACTGGAAAACTTCATCGAGCGGTCCCTGATACTCTCCAGCGGGTCGATCCTCAATGCGCCGCTGGAGGAGCTAGTGCCTGGCGCCGAAGAGTCATATACAGGCACGATCGAAAGCATGCAACGTGAACATATTCTTCGCGTGCTGCGTGCAACCGGCGGAGTGGTAGGCGGGCCGCGTGGCGCCGCAGCGCGGTTAGGCATGAAAAGGACTACGCTGCAGTCCTTGATGCTGAGGCTTGGAATTTCCCGCAATCACTAACTTCCGTCGCTGGTCAAGGGGGAGAGATCACTTGCTGGCGGCCAGAGGCAAAGCTGATTCTCCTAGCATGCAGACTTTCGTTGCGAGGGCAGAATTGAAGGCGGAAACTTCCCTGCTTGAAACAAGTTCCAAAATAAGAGGAGAACGGCGATTCAAGAGAGCCGCCGAGATTTCGGCAATTGCCGACTAAGCGTCAAGGCGTGCGAATCAGCCATTGGCTCCACTGACACTACATGAGCGAGCCGCCCACCCACGCTAACCGAATCTTCTTTCGTCAGTTCGGAGTGGACGAACGTCACCGACAGAAAACGGCATACAGCGAAAGTGATTGAACCAACTGCGAATAGCTCTTACAATTCGCGGAACAGTGCCGCTCGATTTACGCCGTGATCTCGATCACGGCGCGCTTGGTTCCAGCCGGGTTAGTTTCTTTATAATCAGGCACGTTCTAGTCAGATTTCCCATGCGGAGGAAATATGGCCCGTCGCCGCTGTTCCCATCAACGCCAGGTCACCGGGGTCATGGAATGTGATCTGACCCGTTCGGACGGTCAGACCGCTCGCTACAGTGCAAAATTCAAGGTGATGATCTGCTCCAAGTGTGGCTGGATGGAGTTTTATTGTGAGTCCCATGACGCGGCATGCGCGTGGTTAGTCAGCAAAGTGTCAGAAGAAGCAAGGCCGACTGAGAACTAGCGGTTGTGTTGTTTGCCGGGGCGCTCGCCACAGTTGTCTTTCTCTAGGATGGCCGACATATAGGCTCGCTTCCAGTCAAGGTTCTCTGGCATAGCCATAATGCGCGGAGACACCATGGAATCTCCCAACTGTTCCTGTTGTATTGACAGGGAGGAGGAGGGCGAAGCCCGGTTACTTTCGCCCTCGTTTCTCAGCTCCGTGAGAGAGCCGAACAAAACACCCCAAAAGCTACAAACCGTGAAACGTGGCACTTTGATTCCAACGATCTGCACGCTGGTGAGGAGGGCCGCATTGTCAGGAAAGCGTCCGGAAATCTGCAACACGTATTCCGCAATGAAACCGATCCGCTTCCCAGGTGAAGCCCCGAGTCCAGAAGCGTGTCAAGAGGGTGCGGAACCCAGGGTTATGAAACCATGGATTTGAAAACATTGTTCCGGGTGTCTTCACCCCGGCAGACTGCAATCTCGGCCGGCGTTGACAGGAGGCAGCAAAACTTCGAGTCCATTCGAAAGAAAGTGGAAGCCCGGCGGAGAAGTAGTTGGCGGATGTCGCGGCGAAAGTGCTGGTGATGAAAAAAGTTTCCCAAAGCTCCTAAATTTTGTCTGTCCTATCCGCCCAGTAGGGTTCGCGAAGGATCCTCTTGAGTGTCTTACCCGCAGTGCTGCGGGGAAAGTCCTCCATGATCACGACTGCGCTGATGCGTTGATTCTTCGCATCCACATGCTCATTGATCCAATCGCGCAGGGCCTCTGCGGTAATCGCGTCCGGTTGGTTGAGAATCACCGCAGCGAGTGGGGTTTCACCCCACTTTTCGCTGGGAATGCCGAACACCGCGGCTTCGCGAATGGCGGGATGTTGGACGATGATTTCTTCGATGTCCTTGGGAAAG
>Ga0187805_10000196_pt1 | contig 18632 bp, 9 predicted proteins | sample NC_wetland_sal_i_6_FD_132965 | JGI IMG/M metagenome (GOLD analysis project Ga0187805, IMG submission 132965) | Wetland sediment microbial communities from Neuse River Estuary, North Carolina, USA - Control_5 | ecosystem: Environmental > Aquatic > Freshwater > Wetlands > Sediment | place: USA...
CCGCAGCGCTGATGCTAGGCAGCAACCGTTCTCGAGGCTACTGCCTGGAAATGGTGTGTGCCGATTTTCTAGCCGGGGCCAATTTAGACAATGGAGATCCGGAGACACTTCTGTTCTCGATGATGCGATTTTTCCGTTTTCTGCCAGAGGACCAAAAGCAGACGTTCCGGAAGACCTTGAGCGAGCAAAAAATATGACTGCCCCTCGCCGAAATCGGGAGCCGTTGCGACTCGATCCCCCGGCCTATGACGCTCTGCGGCAACAGGTCCTGCATCGCGACAATTGGCGCTGTCAATTGTGCGGAGCGATGTCGAACCTAGAGGTCCACCACCAACAATTTCGAAGCCATGCAGGCGAAGATGCCGAGCATAACCTGATCACCCTTTGTCACAAATGCCACAGGGAGATGCACAGCTAGTCCGTCGTTTCTCTAAAGCATCCTACCGCAGGCATGGTATTTGTTCGAGAGCGAATCCCGTCTATCTCAAAACGAATTTTCGCGAGTCTGAACCGTACCGGATCCTTAAGTTGCTTGATCGATTCTCTCGAGCCGCGCCGTAAGGTATCGGTTGGGGCCATGCTCGGGACTCAACCGGGGACAAAAGCCTTGCTAGGCGTGGAAGTTAGCGCAACCCTTTGTATTCTGGCCTGATCTCAGAATCGGCTTAGCCGCACTCGCGAGTCGTTGCCGAGCCCTTCGAAAGATAATTTGAAGTCCGCGGAATTGAGATACGCATGACATCCGTCTGCACCGGTGGGGGGAGGAACTTACCGGTTCAGAAAGATAGTTTTAAGGCGAACTGAATAATTCGTGGCGCGACAGTGGTGGTTGAAATTACACCAAATGCAGGATCGGGATTGAATCCGACCACGCCGTTCGCCGGGGTAGATAGACAATCCACTCCCGCCAGGCAGACTGAGCCAGCGTCCTGGATCGCCGGTAGCGCAAATGACGGCGTGTTAAAGGCATTGAAGAACTCCGCCCTGAACTCAAGAGAACGAACGTCATTGTGCCCGAGAGGGATCTTCTTAATAATTGAGATATCGAAATCCTGCTGCGCCGGGCCTTTCACATTCCCGATGCCGCCGTCGCCAAACGCCGTTGCAGCGCCGTCCGCTCCGATAATCGGTGGCGCGGTGAAGCAGGAAGAATTGAAATAGCCATTCAGCCTGCTGTTGACCGAGCCCTTGGTCACAAGTTGGCTGGTACTGCAGCCAGCAACTTGAGCGCGATCTTGATCCGCACCAATGATGCCGAATGCGTTCAGCTCATTACTTTCCAGGATGGTAAGCTTCTGCCCATTTTGAAAGGTAGTTACGCCGGCCACGGACCATCCAGATAGAACACGGCCTACGGCTGAGAAATGATTTGCTGGGGAGGGCAGATCATAGACATAGCTGACGACGAAGCGCTGCGGCCGGATGAAAGAATCGAATCCATAGTTCGAGCGATTGGTTTGATTTCCCTGAAGAGTGCCTCCCGCGAGCGTCCCGTTCACGTAACCGGGAGAAGTTTCAAGAGCAGACGCCCAGGTATAGGACGCGAGAAATTGCAGGCCATGGCTAAAGCGATGGTTCACACTGACACCCAGGGCGTTGTACCAGGATGCGCCCGCACTTTCGACCGTGTTTGCACCCGCCGAATTGAAGCCCTGGATGGGCTGCCGCAGCGTGAGATTGGCCAAGGTATTATCCGTTTGACCGTTGATCGGGGTTACGGTGGCATCCACTGCCTGATCGAAAGCGCGCTGTCGAATCAATTTCGATCCGCGCGAACCGTGGTAGCCGATGTCCAGCACGGTGTCTCGGGAGAGGGCGGTCTGCACGTCCATGCTGTACTGCTGGATGATTGGCGGCCTGAAATTCGCCGGGAAAATGGTCGGCGTTAAGCTTGTAGTTGGCGAGTAGGCGGGGAAAAAGGGAAGCGGAGGAACTGCCGGGAATGCATTAGCAATGCCGGGAAAGAAATTTTCTCGCAGCATTCCGTACGGTGGCGATGCGAGTAACTGGAAGAAGGGCTGTCCGGTCGTGCGCGTGTAATAGATTCCGTATCCTCCGCGCAAAACCGCGCGACTTGTACCCGGAAGCTGCCAAGCAAATCCGGCCCTGGGCTCCCACCCGTTCTGGCCAACGTTATTCAAAGCAGTGTTTGTGGAAGCTCGAGTCGGCATACTGCCATCCGGCCCGGTTGGAAGTGTGCCGTGGAAATTTGATGCGACCACATATCCTTGCAGGGTGCCTGCAGCGGGCGGAACCGGAATTGCATTTGCAATATTGAAGGTGGATGCTCGCCCCAGCATTTCACCCAACTGTCCCTGACGTTCGTAACGGAACCCCAAGTTAAGAGTCAGGCGCGGAAGCACCTTGTAATCATCTTGAACATAGAGATCTCCGTTCCAGGCGCGCCACTCACGCCCGAATAAACCTGGTACGTCGAGGCTGATGAGCGGATTGCCAGTGAGGAAATCGTTAAACGAGAGGTAGGCAAGTGCAGCCAGGAAATGAAAATTAGGTTCATTGATCTGAGCGCGATCGATTCCGCCGCCGAAATGAAACGAATGCCTTCCATGCACGTAGGTGACCGAGTCATGGAAATTGTAGGAGTTCTGAAACAATGACACTCCCTGGCCATTGCCGCCTAAATTGAAGGCCCCCTGGACCAGAACCTGTGGAACAACATTGTCAAAGTCCGGAGCAGGCACGCAGATGCTGGCCAGGGTTATCGGACCGCTGGCGGCACACCCTGCTGAGTTGGCAAAGCTGGTGTTCGGATAAGCTTGGTCCAAAATGCCGGTGGTCCGGTGATACCCCAATATTGCCTGATTGAGCAGATGATCATTGAACGCGTACGTGTGCGTGAGAGAAAAATCCCGGAATCCGTTGCTGATGGTTTGGGGAAAGCCGGGCACCGTAACCGTGGTGATGCCAACATTGTTACCGGGAAATGCGCTTGTCTGATTGCTATCCAGGAAGAAGAACTTGCCGGAAAAGTGGCTCTTGTCGGTATGATAAAAATCAACATTGCTGACAAATTGATTTTCGGTGTAAGGGCAAGGTGAACTGAAGCTAGCGGTACCGCTGGTGCTTTGCGGCGCCGGAATCACGAACTGGCCGTTCGGCAACTGCGCATTCAGGACGGCTAGGGCGGTTGGATCGATCGCGGGCACGCCAAAGGTACTTTCCAGAGCTGCCGCAGTGCGGTCGGCTGGGTTGTTAGTCAAACCGACAGGCAAGCTACCGCCGCTCAGGCAGCCACCGCTGACATCAAGGCCATCTTTTTCTCTGGTTCCTTGATACGACACGAAAAAGAAGACCTTGTCCTTCATAATCGGGCCGCCCAAAGTACCGCCAAACTGATTTTCGTTCAGTACGCCCCGTGGTTGACCGTGTGCCTTCAGAAAAAAGTCATTTGCGTTCAGAGCGGTATCTCGAAAATATTCCCAGGCGTCCCCATGAAGGTCATTGGTTCCGGACTTTGTAACTACATCTACGTTGGCGCCGGCATTCCGTCCGTAAGACGCATCGTATTGTCCGGTTTGCACCTTGAATTCCTGAATCGCATCCGGATTGGGCACGGGAATTCCGCCACTCAATGCTCCTGACCCCATAAGGTCGTTAACGTCGGCGCCATTCATCTGGAAATTGTTATCATTGACGATATTTCCGGACGTCGAATATTCGAGGCCGACGTTGCCACGACCGATGCTGGCAGCATCCGTGATCTCAGAGGAAACGCCGGGGGAGAGCCCGAGAATCTGCATGTAATTGCGAGTGACCAGCGGCAAATTTTCAACCATGCGCTGATCGGTGACGTTTCCGAGCGCGCTGGATTCGGTCTGCACCAGCTCGGGAATGTCCTGCACCGTCACTTTCTCCGTGATGGCGCCGATTTGTAACCGGATGTCCAAAGGCATGGTTTCAGTGACGTGCACTTCAGCTTTCTCGACTACGACCGATTTGAACCCTTTCGCCGAAATTTCCAGTCTGTAGGTGCCTGGATCCAGGTATGGAACCAGATAATTTCCGTTGCTTTGTGATATTGCCGTGCGGGACTGTCCCGTGGCGAGACTGGTGGCTGTTACTGAGGCGCCAGAAATAACACTTCCACTGGGATCAGTCACAATTCCCTTCAACGCACCCGTGGCTGCAGTCTGGGCAACCACTAATCTTCCCGGCCAGAGCAGAAGACAGAACAGGGCCGCCCCCATAACAAGACCGCGCGAAAGAGGAAAATAGAATTTGTGCCGGCCGGAATTAAGATGCGATGTAAACATGGCGGTCTCCGTTTTCGGGCAGCTTTGAGCCCCGTTTATCAAACGTTCTTACACCGAGCGCTGCTACACTTGCAAGAGAATTATCACTGAATGGTGATTCATAAATCGCCTGTGCACTATTTGATGCACAGCTGGACATGCCCAACGCCTGTATCGAAAAAACTGTGCGGACACAAGAACGTCCTTATGGTGCAGCCCGCCAAAGGCCTGCTTAGTAGCGCAGACTCCAATGCAGCATATTCCAGGTATAAACGAACCATACGAATGCCACACACGCGAGAGCGATCAGGGTGTCTGCGGACTTGCTCCAAAACCAGCGGCCCTGCTCACGCCACGAGAGGAACGCGTTATACACTGCCGCGAACGTTCCCAGAACGCCCAGCCAGCCTATGAGTTGAATGATTCTCAACATGGGGTTGAAGCGCGGACTCAGCACGCCAATATCCTTTTCTGCCATCGAAAAGAACACTGCCAGGCCCAGCACAAATAGCAGATCGAATAAACAGGCCAGACGCACGATGAGGCGAAGGCGGCGCTGTTGCGGCGTGAGATTCAATGTCTTGCCGTAGTGCCTGCGGATAAAAGCTCCAACCGGCCAAAGTAGCAAAGTGAGAAGCAAGAGTGCGATAACGCAGAGGATCAAAGGCACGTTCCATGCACTGTCTTCGTTCCATGGGGATCGTTGGAACACGAAAACGGGGAAGTCGGTGACGAGTACCAATTGCCCGCTTTGATCGCGCTTGAAACCAACGCGGTCCTGCCCATGAACCGCGCGGAACATCAGTGGACCAATCTCCTCGAGCTTCTTGGGCTGTCCACTTTCATCTTTTATTGAATCGACCTTGATCTTGCCGTCTGTATCAGACGAAACCTTTGTCTCGCCCAGGACGTTCGACACCTTAAGAATGGTCGTTTCCGCGCGGCGGCTGATCAGGTACCTGCCGGAAACCAGGCGGGCGTCCGCTACCGCGGTCGGCTGAGCCGGCGCAGCCGGAGGATCGTAGGGGAAGTAGCGGTCGAGAAAAGCATGCCATACCGCTTCGCGAGCCCGGGTCTCTCCTTTTCCGGCGCTGTTATAAGAAATGAAAAATCCGATCCCGGCATCCAGGATCAAGTGCAGGTCGCTATGGAAGTACTCGGTATCGCCAGCATGCCCGATAATCCTGTGCCCGTTCCTGGTCTCCTCGTAGAAGCCGAGGCACATCCCGTTCATGTCCGGCAGATTTGAAAACTGGCGGGCGTGCATCATTTGAGCTGTTTCCGGACGGAGAATTTGGGCCCCGTTGTAACGGCCGTCCTGCAAGTGCGCGATCATAAAATGCTGCATGTCCGCACCCGTAACCGAGGAACTGCCGGCCGGGGCGGCCTCTACGAATTCAAAAGGCTTCGCTGGTCCCGAGGCCACGTCGTAGCCGTTCGACATGAGCGGCTGCAGAGCTGGGGGCAAGGGCTGCCGCGTAGTGGAATGCGACATTTCGAGCGGCTGAAAAATGTGATGTTCAACGTAACTATCGAATGGCTCTCCGGACACTCGCTGAAGAATGTAACCGGCAAGAGTTGTGGCGTAGTTGGAATAAGCGGGTGTCGTAAATGGGGGGTAGATTCTGACCGGCAGATGCGCCTTCACGTATTGATCGAGCGGCGTCAAGTTCGCTGCGGTGGGCACGAAGAGTTCCTGGACGGTCTCTTCGAATCCCGGCGTGTGGGTCATGATGTCCCGCAATGTAATCGGCTTGGGAAAGGTTTGAGGAATCTTGAAGTCGAGGTAGTCATTGACGTCACGATCCAGGTCGAGCTTTCCCAACTCGACTTGCTGCATGATTCCAGTCCAGTTAAACAGCTTTGAGATGGAGCCCGGACGGAACAAAGTCGTGTCGGGGGAGACAGGAATTCTTTTTTCCACGTTGGAATAGCCGTACCCTTTGGCGAAGAATGGCTTGCCATCCTTGACCACTGTAATGACCGCACCTGCAATGTCTTCACGAGAAATCTGCAGCGGAACCATGCCATCCAGAAATGCTTCCAGATCGCTTTCAGTGAGTTCATGGGCCAGTTTCCCGTTCCGTCCGGGACCAGGCGATGCAGCCTGGGTCTTGCTCTCGCTCTTAGGAGCCAGAGGGTTCGTTTTCGGCTTTTGTGCTGATGCTGAACCGAGTAGAAGAACAATGAGAACGCTGAAGGCGCACCCACGAACCAGACAGGAATTCCGTTTAGTGCCGATAAACAATGAGCTCACGTTTGTACTCTCCTTGACGAATCCTCCGCCACTCAACCGGGAACATCCGGTTCAATATTTCAAGCTGAATTGCACGATCCTGGCGCTGAGGACAATCCATATATACAGAAACGACGCCAAAACCAGGCCAGCGTTATAGATGGTTATCCAAATGCCCCTGCTGCTGGTTTGCCAGAGCCGAAAAGAGGCGTAAATCATTGCGACAGCGTTGACGAGTCCGATCAGAAACAGCACTTGCAGGCAACGGAGCCATGGATCGAGCCGCTCGCTGAACAGGGAAAGGTTAGAGAATCCATAGACCAGAATCGCAGCGAAAGCGATTAAAGCGGCGAGATCGACGGCACAGGCAACCTTCACCAGCAAACGCAACATCCGCTGGAGCCGAGTGAGCATGAGCGGGTGTTGGTAGTGACGCCGTAACAGAGCGGCTACAGGCCAGAGCAAAAGGGTCAGAGCAAAAACCAGAGTGACAAAACCGAGAGCCATTGACCAGACAGTTTTATTCTCATTCCATCCCACGCGCTGGTAGATTTCTATCGGATCTTCGGTGAACATCTGCATGCGACCGGATGCGTCAGGTTTGAAGACCAGTAATTCCTGGCCGCCGACCTCGCGGAATTTCATGCCGCCGATTGGGCGCCAATGTTTGGCCTGGCCAGCAAAATCCTTCATGCTGTCGACCTGAATCGTGCCGTCTGCAGCCTGCGATACCGAAGGCTCGGCCAGCACCAACCACAGCGATTTCATAATCGTCGTCTGTGCCCGCCGACTGGAGAGGTATTTGCCTGAGACCGGCTCTACGGGCTGCTTTTCCGCGGCTTCCGCAGGTGGTACGGAAAAGGGGAAATATCGATTGAGAAATTCCTGCCAAAGCGCGGTACGGGGATCGAGGTCGCCCTTCCCGGTACTGTTATAGGACACAAAAAATCCCAGGCCTTTGTCCAACACCAAATGCATGTCGCTGTGAAAGTAGTTGAGATCACCACCGTGACCGATGATGCGGAGCCCATTCCGACTTTCCTCGTAAAAGCCAAACGCCATACCGTTGAGAGCCGGATCCATCCCGAATTGACGGGCGTGCATCATCTCGGCGGTTGGCTGCTGCAAAATGCGGGTGTCTCCGTACCTGCCGTTCTGCAAATGGGCGATCATGAAGTGCGCCATATTCTCGCCGGTGACCGATAGACTGCCGTCCGGGGCTGGTTCGGGTGGAACCAGTTCGAATGGCTTGGCATCTTCCGAAGCCACTGCGTAACCGTTCGACATCATGGGCTTGAGTGAGTCGGGCAAGGGCTGAACGAAGGTCGCGTGCGTCATCCCCAGCGGCCCGAAAATATTCTGTTGGATGTATTGCTCGAATGGTAGCCCCGACACGCGCTGAACGATGTAGCCAGCAAGATCGGCTCCGTAGTTGGAATATGCCGGTATCGTGCCGGGAGTATAAATCTGATTGGGCTCGTGAGTCTTTATGAATGCCTGCAAAGAAGGTAAGTCGTCTACCCGGTCCACCGAGAGATCTTTGATGACCTCTTCAAACCCGGCAGTATGGGTCATGAGATTGCGCAGAGTGACCGGGCGGCCGAAGGTGTGTGGCACTTGAAAATCGAGGTAATCGTTTATGTCGCGGTCGAGGTCGAGTTTTCCCTCCTCCACTAACTGCATGACCGCAGTCCAGGTAAACGTTTTGGAAATGGAGCCTGGTCGAAACAAGGTTGCGTCCGGGGACACCGGTGTTCTTTTCTTGACGTCGGCGAACCCGTAGCCCTTGCTGACGAGAACTTTTCCGTCCTTTACAACCACGATGACCGCTCCGGCGATATCCTCGCGTTGAAGCTGCATCGGCACTAGGCCATCGAGAAAAGCTTCGACATCGCTGGCAGTGAGTTCAGGGGTGGATGGTGCAGGCGTTTCGGAACGAGCAGAGGTCCCGGTCGTTGACTTGGGTTTCGGAACTTGCGGCCAGGCGGAGAGGGAGGAAAGCGCAAGTATGCAAAAAATGGTCGAGAAGCAACGCCTTGGCATCGCCATGATTGTCATCATACCGTTGCGCGCATCAAAGGCCGCCGTTGCTGCGCTCGCACCGATCGCTCCGTTATATTAAGGCGGTTGCAGTTCTACATCAGATAGTGCACAATGTCAACGCCGAGCATCACATGTTGCTTTTTCCCGTCGCCCGATACGACGGGTTCAAGAACTATTCTGGATTGATTTAGAGCGGGTCAAACCTTGATTACTTCCTCACCAGCAGCAACCTGCTCCGAACCCTTAACCAACGAAACGAAGCTGCGCCGCGTGCTGCGTTTGCCTGACCTTGTGCTCCTCATCATCGGCACGGTGATTGGCTCGGGAATATTTCTGGTGCCGGGTTTAGTCATCCGAGCCGTGGGGAATTCTCTGTTGGTCGCTTTGTCAGTATGGCTGGTGGGAGGAATCCTCTCGTTGCTGGGCGCGCTCACCTACGGGGAATTGAGCGCCATGAACCCGGCAGCGGGGGGCTTGTATGTCTATATCCGCGATTGTTTCGGCCGGTTCCCTGCATTTTTGTTTGGATGGATTCTCTTCTTCGTTGTCAGTACCGGCTCGATCGCGACTCTCGCAGTTGCCTTCACTAATTACCTTGCAGAGTTTGTCTCGCTTGCCCCTTGGACCGCGAGACTTGTGTCGGTTGCGATGATCGCTGTTATCGCGGCGGTGAATGTGCTCGGAACTCGCAAGAGCGCGAACCTGCAGGACGTAACCACGGCTATAAAGGTCTTAGCGATTCTGGCTATTGCCGGCCTGTTGCTCTGGCATGGCAATCGCATGCAGCTTCATTTCGCCCTGCCTCCCATGTTGCTGTCGTCCCGGGTTTCGGGCATTGGCCTGGCGCTGGTCAGCGTGCTTTGGGCTTATGAAGGCTGGCAGTACGCCACATACGCCGCGGGAGAAACAGTAAATCCGCGCCGCGACTTTCCATTAGCTTTTCTAGTGGGAGTCTTCACTCTCATCAGCATTTATTTTCTGGCGAACCTCGGTTATGTTGCGGCCCTCGGTACCGAAGGCGCCGCCAATTCCAACCGAGTGGCTGCAACGGCCCTGGCCACGGCGGTCAGCCCCGCAGTCGCCAGGATTGTTGCCATTGTGATTCTGATCTCCATCTTCAGCGCCGCGCATTCGATTGCTCTGACCGCTCCACGCGTTTATTACGCGATGGCCAAGGACGGTCTGTTTTTTCATTGGCTCGCGGAAGTTCACCCACGCTTCGGCACTCCCGCATTCGCGATCCTGGCAACAGCACTTTGGGCGTCGGTCTTGGCTGTAACCGGAACGTTTGAACAATTGCTGACCTACGTTGTCTTTGTTGGCTGGAGCTTTTACGCACTGGCGGCAGCCAGCATTTTTGTTTATCGAAAACGCGAGAGTACGGCATCGGTACGGTACAGGGTTCCGGGCTATCCGTGGACCCCACTGATTTTCATCGCGACGGTTGCCACATTCGTGCTGAACACAATTGTCGCGCAACCCGCGCGCGCCGCGCTCGGGATTGGAATTGTCCTCACGGGTATTCCCGGCTACTTAATTTGGCGAAGAAGGTGAAGCTAAAGATGAATGTGTTAGCGATATCAGCGAGCGACGAAACCAGGGCCGATGCTTCCCCACGACTTTCATCGCTACGGGAAGGGAAGAGAAGCTGGATTTCTCTCTTGCGACTGTTGTTCTTACTCGCGATCAGCCTGCCCGGCGCGGCGCAGACTACCCCAACCCAGCACGTGGCGGACCTCAACGATCTGGAGCAGTTCATTCCAGCGCAGATGCGAAGTTGGAAAGTGCCGGGTCTGGCGATTGCAGTTGTACAGAACGGCCGGGTGATTTATTCGCACGGCTTCGGCCTGCGGGATGTCAACCACAACCTTCCGGTCACAAGCAAGACAATCTTTGCCATTGGCTCCATCTCCAAGTCCTTCACCTCGCTTTCGATGGGAATGCTAAACGATGAGGGCAAGCTCGATTGGGATAAACCCGTGCGGCAATACCTTCCTGAATTCCAGATGTACGATCCAGTGGCCGGCGAACGCATGACTCCGCGCGATTTGATCTCGCATCGCGTGGGAATGGCCGGCCATGACCTGCTTTGGTACAGCTCCGATTTCAGCCGCGAAGACTTGGTGCGCCGTTTACGATTCCTGCAATCCGACCACGATTTCCGCAGTGGTTACCACTACAACAACATGCTCGTCATGACCGCCGGCTATTTGGTCGGCAAAGTCTCCGGTGGGAGCTGGGAAGATTTTGTGCGGCAGCGCATTTTCGAACCGTTGCAGATGAATTCCAGTAATTTCTCCGTGCTCGACAGCCAGAAGAGTCCTGATTTCGCCCATCCTTACCGCAAGGACGAACACAGCGGCGCGGTGTCGGAAATACCTTTTCACGTAATGAGCGCCATTGGGCCGGCGGGCTCAATTAATTCCAATGTCGATGACATGGCGCGGTACGCGATCTTCCAACTGGGAAAAGGAAAGATAGGCGATCGCCAGCTGGTATCGGAAGCGAATCTGAATCTGAACCATAGTGCGCAGGTGCCCATGCCGGGAGGAGCGCCTTCAAAGGAGATCGGCCCACGCAGTTACGGCATGGGCTGGGTGATTTCGTCTTACCGCGGTCATCCGCTCTGGTGGCACAACGGCGGCATCGATGGCTTCTATGCATTGCTGTCGCTGCTGCCTGACCAGAATCTCGGCGTGGTGATTCTGACAAATCTGCTGACCGACGATCCTGTCCCGGAGATTGTTCAGTATCACATTTACGACCATCTGCTCGGCCTTGACGCGGTCGATTGGGCCAAACAGTTCCAGGAGCTGGAGGCGAAACAGAAAACTGCCGAAGAAGAAGAAAATAAGAAAGAGCTTTCCGAGCGCAAGCCCAACACGCATCCATCGCACGAATTGAAAGACTACGCCGGACGTTACGAGAATCCCGGCTATGGCATTATCACGGTCCAGCTATTGGGCGATGGTTTTAGCGCCGCTCTCAATCAGCTGTCGTTTCCGCTGCACCACTATGAGTACGACGTTTTCGAAGCTCCTCCCAACTCCACCGGGGCTGTCGATATGGGCAAGCTGCGGTTTCTGACCAATATGAGTGGGGACATTTCCGGCATTGCAGCGCCATTCGAGCCGGATGCGCCAGAAATTGTTTTTGCTCGGGTGCCTGAGAAAACAGCGCCGGAAAAGAAATAAAGATCATGATGAACCGGAAGCTCTGCATGCGAGGCACGAATCGACTCCGAAAGATTCTCTTTAGCGCTGCCGTCCCTGTGCTCTTGCTGGCCGCACATCTAACTGCACAGGTTCGGGCCAACGTTCCGCCGCGTAACGATTACGCTCGAGTTGCCAACAGACTCGAATCCCTAATTCGCGAGGAAATGGCTGATAAGGATCTGCCCGCGTTCTCGATTGCTCTGGTCGATGGGAACGAGATCGTATGGGCCCAGGGTTTCGGTTATCAGGATCCCGAACACAAAATTCCGGCTACCGCTCACACCGTCTATCGCGTCGGCTCCGTTTCGAAATTGTTCACTGATATCGGAATCATGCAGATGGTGGAAGCGGGGAAGATCAACCTGGATACCCCTGTAAGCCAATACATTCCCGATTTTCATCCGCAGAATCAGTTCCCGAGCCCGATCACTTTAAGAGAATTGATGTCCCACCGTTCTGGATTGCTGCGCGAGCCGCCGGTAGGCAACTACTTTGATCCGACCGAGCCAACGCTCCAAGCTACGGTACGCAGTATGAACTCGACGGAACTGGTTTACGAACCCGGAACACATCTGAAGTATTCCAACGCAGGCATTGCCGTGGTCGGCTACACGCTACAAGAACTGAATCACCAACCCTTCCCCCAGTATCTGAAGCAAGCGGTGCTGGCTCCGCTCGGGATGCACGAGAGCTCCTTTGCTCCCGAACCTGACCTGACCCGCAATCTCGCCAAAGCGTACATGTGGAGCTACGACGGGCTAAAGTTTCCCGCCCCCACCTTCGAGTTGGGGCTGGCGCCCGCAGGTTGCATGTACTCGACCGTGACGGATCTCGCTCAGTTTCTCATGGTGCTTTTTGATCGCGGCCAAGGTCCGAAGGCGCAAGTCCTCAAATCCGAAACTTTGGAGCAGATGTGGACGCCCCAGTTCGCGAAGCCAGGACAAAAGAGGGGCTATGGTCTAGGGTTCGCAGTATCAGAACTGGACGGTCATCGCGTGATCGGACACGGTGGCGCGATCTACGGTTTTGCAACAGAAGTGGTCGGGCTGCCGGAAGATAAGCTCGGCGTGGTGACGGTAACCACCATGGATGCCGCGAACGCGGTCACCAACGCGGTTGCCCGGCACGCTTTGCAGCTGATGCTGGCCTTGCGATCCGGCAAGGTTCTTCCCACTTTCGAAACTCCGAAACCTGTGCCACCTGAACTCGCTCGCAAGCTCGCGGGCCGCTATGGTGAAGGGGATGACGCGGTTGATCTGATGGAGCGCGAAGGTACGCTCCACATGCTTCCAGTGCAGGGCGGATTCGAGTCCAAGTTGCGGATGTTGGGAGACGGGCTGGTTGCCGATGGCCGACTCGATGAGAACTTTGAAATTACGATTGTGCCCGTGGATGGCGGCATTCGCATCGGCAATAAGCTCCTCAAGCGAGTGGAACCACGGCAGCCAGCACCAGCTCCAGGGCAATTTGATGGGTTGATTGGGCAGTACGGATGGGACCACGATGTGCTCTACGTTCTGGAGAAGGATGGAAAGCTCAACGTTCTGATTGAGTGGTTCGAGGACGATCCGCTGCAACAGCAATCCAGGGATGTCTTCAAGTTTCCCGAACACGGTTTGTACGAAGGCGAAAGCGCCGCCTTCACCCGTGATGCGAGCGGTCGAGCAACCGAAGTCAAAATTGGCGCAGTCGTTTTCAAACGCCGCGAGATAGCGACTGGGCTTCAGGTGCATCCCACCGAATCGATAGCGGAGTTGCGGCGGCGGGCGCTCGCGGCCAAGCCGCCGGAAGAGAGCGCGGCTTTGCGGCCTCCCGACTTGGTCGATCTGACCACATTAGACCCCAGCATAAAGCTTGATATCGGGTATGCAACGCCGAATAACTTTCTAGGCACGCCCGTCTACGAAGAAGCGAAAGCGTTCCTGCAACGACCCGCGGCTGAGGCATTGGCGAGGGTTGCGCAAAAGCTTTGGCCGTTGGGATATGGATTGCTCATTCACGACGCCTACCGTCCCTGGTACGTCACCAAGATCTTTTGGGATGCGACACCCCAGGACAAGAAAATCTTTGTAGCGGATCCTCAGCAAGGTTCGCGTCATAACCGGGGTTGCGCCGTCGATCTCACGCTCTATGACCTCAAGACCGGAACGCTTGTCGTGATGACCGGCGGCTACGATGAAATGTCGGAGCGGTCCTATGCGTTTTACCCGGGCGGAAGCTCGTTACAACGCTGGCATCGCGCCCTGCTTCGCAATGCTATGGAGGCGGAGGGCTTCGCGGTTTATCCGTACGAGTGGTGGCACTTCGACTACAAGGACTGGCAGCAATATCCGATTCTGAATCTCACGTTCGACCAGCTATCGCATTCTCGCGGAACTGCTGAGAGATCGGAAGCACATTGATTGGAGTTTTATGACCATTGAAACTATCGTGCTGCGCGAACTTCGAATGCGCCTCAAGGCACCCTTCGAAACCAGCTTCGGCGTCACCCAAGATCGCAGGATTCTTCTGGTCGAGGTCGTTGTCGATGGCGTCAGCGGCTGGGGAGAAGTTACTACCATCGAGAGCCCTTCATACAATTCCGAGACGACCGACACGGCCTGGCACATCATTTCAGATTTCATCGCGCCGCGATTGCTAGGCAAGAGCCTTACTAAAGCCAGCGACGCTGCCGCATTGTTGTCTGCGATCCGTGGACACCAGATGGCCAAAGCGGGCGTTGAGAATGCGGTTTGGGACGCGGAAGCGCAACTGCGAAACATTCCTCTTTCGAAGCTGCTCGGCGGAACTTTGCAGGAGATTGCCTGCGGAGTTTCATTGGGAATTCGCGAAAATCCAGAATCGCTGACCCGAAAAGTGGAAGAAGAACTCAAGAACGGATACCAGCGGATCAAGCTCAAAATCAAGCCCGGCAAAGACTTCGATTTTGTGGCCGCGGTTCGAAAGGAATTCCCTGACATCCGATTGTCCGTTGATGCAAACTCGGCCTACGACCTTAAAGATGCGAGCCACCTGAAAGAACTCGACCAGTTCAATCTGCTGATGATGGAGCAACCGTTGCAGTGGGATGATATTCACTCTCACGCCAAACTTCAGTCGCAGATTGACACCGCAATTTGCCTCGACGAGTGCATCAACAACGCCGCGCACGCGGAGGCGGCCATCGAAATGGGCGCATGTCGCATCATCAACATCAAATTAGGTCGAGTTGGCGGACACAGCTCGGCCCGCCAGGTACACGATATTTGCCAACAACATTCATTGCCGGTGTGGTGCGGCGGAATGCTGGAAGCGGGTATCGGGCGGGCTCACAACATCGCAATGTCCACCCTACCGAATTTCACTTTGCCGGGAGACGTTTCCGCCAGCCAGCGCTACTGGGATGAAGACATTATTGAGCCCGAGGTTGAAGTCAGTCCACGTGGAACGATTCAGGTTCCCACGCGCCCTGGGCTTGGCTTTACGGTGAAACGCCGGTTGGTGGATCAACTCACGGTTCGTGCAAGGGATTGGAAAGCCGGAGCGCTAATTCAGGTATAAGCCGACGGCCTTATTGGAACGATCTGCGGAAAGGACCGCATCAAGAAATGGAAACGTTGCGTGCCAAAATTGGAGTCATCAGTGCTGCCTTGTTGATTCTCTCTTTGGCTCCGGTGGTAATTGCGCAAGAGAATCAGAGCAATCCTTATGACGTCATCATTAAGAATGGGAAGATCATTGATGGCTCGGGCAATCCGTGGGTTTCAGGAGACATAGCCATTCGCGGTGATCGCATCGTAAAGATAGGGAAGCTGAATGGCACAAACGCCAAGCGGATCATCGATGCCCACAATCTGGTCGTCGCGCCTGGCTTCATCGACATGCTGGGGCAATCCGAGATCGCGCTGCTCATCGATAACCGCTCGTTGAGCAAATTGTCACAGGGCATCACCAGCGAAATCACGGGCGAAGGAAATTCTATTGCGCCGCAGAATGCACTTACCCTTTCCGATCTGCAGCCTGAACTCGACCACTATCATGTAACGGTGGACTGGACCACCCTGGATGGTTACTTCAATCGGCTCGAGAAAGCCGGCACACCATTGAACATCGGAACCTACGTCGGGGCCGCGCAGGTCAGGGTGGCAGTTCTGGGCGATGTTGATCGGGCCCCTACTCCGGAAGAGCTCGATAAGATGAAAGCTCTCGTTGCCGAGGCGATGCAGCAAGGTGCATTCGGCGTCTCGACCGCACTCATTTATCCTCCGGGGCACTACGCCAAGACCCAAGAATTGATCGAACTGGCTAAAGTTGCGGGTCAATACGGCGGAATCTATGCGACTCATATGCGCAGCGAGGGCCAGAGTGAAACCGCCGCCCTGGACGAGGCCCTGAGGATTGGCCGCGAAGGTCATTTGCCGGTCGAGATTTTTCATTTGAAGGTGATTGGAAAACCGCGCTGGGGCACGATGCCGAAGATCGTGGGAATGATTCAGGCCGCGCGCGACTCCGGCCAGGACGTCTCCGCTGATATGTATCCCTATGTTGCGGGCGGAACGGCGCTAGCTTCGAGCTTGCCGCCGTGGGTGGCCGACGGCGGTACCGAAAAGCTACTCGAGCGGCTAAAAGATCCTGCCACTCGCGCCCGGATCAAGCAGGAAATGGCCACTGAACATCCAAATTGGGAGAACCTTTATCTTGGCAGTGGGGGCGCTTCGGGAATCATCGTATCCGGTGTTGTGAATCCCGATCTTAAGAAATACGACGGCAAGACTCTGGCCTACATCGCGAAAGAGCGGAGGAAAGAACCACTGGATGCTCTTATGGACTTTGTGATCGCTGACAAAGCCCGAACCGGGGCTATCTACTTCATCGCAGGCGAGAACGATCTGCGTTATGGGCTCCAGCAACCATGGACCAGCATAGGCCTCGACGGCAGCGAAACCTCTCTCGATGGTCCGTTGTTCGATCCCCACAACCACCCTCGTGCTTTTGGATCGATGCCGCGCTTTCTCGGCCATTACGTGCGGGATGAGCATCTCCTTCCCCTGGAGCAGGCGGTCCGCAAGATCACCTCTCTTCCTGCTCAGCGCGAACGTTTGCGAGATCGCGGACTCTTGAAGGAAGGCTTCTTCGCCGATATCACCATTTTCGATCCGGCAACCATCATCGATAAAGCAACGTACGAGAATCCCGCTGAAATCTCCGAGGGCGTGAAGTTTGTTTTCGTCAACGGAAAACTGGAATATGAAGATGGGAAGCCGACCGGAACCACCGCGGGCAGGGCTCTACGCGGCCCGGGTTGGACAGGTTCCGAAAATATCTCCGCCGGAGCAAAAAATTAGAGTTACTCTTCGTTTTCCGAAGCTCTCTTGCCCGACTTCGCCTGAGTTGGCGTATACCACCGCGACCTGAATTCTTGCTCTTTTCGCCGCAACGCCTCCAAAGAGCGCTGCGGATGAAGCTGCGAACATGCCACCAGCAAGGCATTGATGGCAGAAACAACCGCGACGTACGAGCCATGAAACGATGGACTGGCAATTGAGGTGATCCAGGAGACGTCAGAAAAACGGGCGATGGGGCTCTTCTCGCTGTCGGTAAATCCGATGGTCGGAACACCATTGCCGTGAGCCCGAATCACTGAATCCACCGTATCTTGCAGGCAGCGGCCAAAACTGATGGCAATCAGCAAATCTTTCGGACCCAAAAGAAGAATTTTCTGCTGAAGGTTGCCCGCAGATCCTGCGGGTGCCTCCGCATCGTAGCCGACCGATACCAGTCCGTAGGCCAGAAGATTCGAGAGCGAAGCAGCGAAATCGATGCCCACGACCATGATGCGACCGGCCCGGTCGATGCGCTTGGCAATTTCCACCACCTGCTTCACGTCCAACTGAGAACGCAGAGCGTTGAGATTCTGTACGTCAATCTCCAGAGTGTGTTCAATATGGTTGGCAACACTGCGCTTGTCGCGCACTGCTGACTTCATCACCGCGTACGGCGTAATCCGCGTCACAAAATGTGATCGGAGGTCGGCTGCAAATTCCCCATAGCGCTTATAGCCCAGCGCCTGAACCGTGCGGACTATCGTGGTTGGATCGAGATCGTATCTCTTGGCCAAAGCCCGGGAGGAAAGAAAGTAAGTCTCTTCGGCGTGATCCAGAATGTTGCGAAGCAGTTCCTGACGGCTGGAGCTCAGATTCGGCTCGGCTTGCGCAAATCGGGTTTCCAGCGCCGTAAGCCACGGCTTTCGCTCATCATCGGCGCTGATCATTCCACGCCCGTCTGCAGCCGGTCTTATGGAACTGATCTGCGTCACGCGCTAACTCCTGGACCTTAACGAGAACATGAACGCAGTATAGCGTAATGAGTCCAGCCCCCTGTGCCACTCTTGGGACGTTTGCATTTCGACCCAGTGAATTCCAAGTGTGACCCTGAGGCTGGGACGAGACGGAAGCTACTCTGGCGACGGTTTTTGCTTCACTGCATCAGCGTTTCTCGGTCCAGTCGACTGATCCGCGTTTTTCTGGTTGGCAGCCAAAGCCTTCTCTGTCATGGTTTTCTTTATTCGCATGGTAGGTCTCCGTAGGCCATGAGGCCAGGAACTCCCTGACGCATCATCGCCAGCGGATTCAAGCCTGACCCGACCCAGTGGGTCAGCAACTGGTGGCCGAGTTTGCGAGTAGCGGCATGCGGCGGAGCGAGTTTGTGGAGTTGTACGCCTAAAATTGTCGGAGCTGGGTATCCCCTTCACTCAGGTAGACCCTACAGGTTGTGGTTTGAAGTGTTTTCGCTGAAGTCGGGTGAACCATGTGGTCGTAAGTTACAGGATCGACAGCCACAGCTTGCTGGGCAAGGCGGAAAAACAGTTTGCCCCGACTTCGGGATCGGCGGCGATTGAAACGGAAC
>Ga0187805_10000197_pt1 | contig 18622 bp, 15 predicted proteins | sample NC_wetland_sal_i_6_FD_132965 | JGI IMG/M metagenome (GOLD analysis project Ga0187805, IMG submission 132965) | Wetland sediment microbial communities from Neuse River Estuary, North Carolina, USA - Control_5 | ecosystem: Environmental > Aquatic > Freshwater > Wetlands > Sediment | place: USA...
AAGCTGACGATCGCACGAAGCGCCCCGCAAGGGAGGCTTTGAGAGCAGGTCGAGCGAGGGTCAAACGCGAGCTACTGGCCGAGACGAATGGACCCCACACCACCTCGGAACTCTCTTTGTTTTGGATCCAGCAGTGGTCGGTGGTCAGTGACCAGTTTTCAGTGATGGGTTCTCTTCCCTGCTTCATCTTCCCACCTCGACGTTTGGTGATTCCACTTGCAATTTAGTCGTGCCCTTCTCGAGTTGAATGCAGGATGTTCTTTCGCCCCTTTCGGGGCTTGCTCCTTCTACCGCTTCCCCACCCACGGCTCGCGCCGCGGGCTGCATTCTTTCGCCGCTTCGCGGCTGGACAGCCGAGGGTGGCTGTCCCCACATAGATCATGTCGCGGCGGTGTGTACTCGGCTAGTCCACGTGTTCGCCCTCGGCGAAGCCGGGTTCTCCGGGTGGGAGGACGTCGCGCTCGCCGGCGATCCAGACGTAGAGCGTGGGGAGCAGGAAGATACTCATGATTAACGCGGCCATCAGGCCGCCGACGATGACGATGGCGAAGGGGCGCTGCGAGTCGGAGCCGATGGCGTGGGACATGGCCGCGGGCAGCAATCCCAAGGTGGCGACGAGCATGGTCATCATGATGGGGCGCAGACGAAGAACGGCGCCTTCGACGGCGGCGTCTTCGATGGTGAAGCGGCGGACGCGCAACTGGTTGATGTATTCCAGCATGATGACGCCGGTCTGCACCGAGACGCCGAACAGGGCGAGGAATCCGACGCCCGAGGAGACACTGAAGTTTGTGCCGGTCAGCAGCAGGGCGAGCACGCCGCCGATGGGAGCGATGGCGACGTTCGCCATAATCAGCATCGACCACTTGAATGACTTAAACATCGTGTAAAGAATGACGAAGATGATGAAAATGGTGATCGGCAGAACAATGAGCAGGCGGGCGTTGGCGCGCTTCTGGCTGGCGTATTCGCCTTCCCATTTGAGGTGATATCCGGTGGGCAACTTCACTTGCTCGCCCACTTTCTTGATGGCCTCTTCGACGGTCGATCCAAGATCGCGGCCGCGAACGCTGTATTTGATGGCGATGTAGCGCTGGTTGCCCTCGCGGTAAATTTCAGAACCTCCGTCGGCGACCTCGACATTGCAAAGCTGGGCGAGCGAGACGCGTTCGCCGGAGGGCGCGAGCAGCCGAATGTTCTCGATTTCCTGCTTGGTGTCGCGGTACTGCGGGAGATACCGCAGGACGAGGTCGTAGCGGGCCTCGCCTTGCAGAACCTGAGTCAGGGCGTTGCCGCCGACGGCGGTCTGGATGGCGTCCTGCACATCGGCCACGTTGATCTGGTAACGGGCGGCGGCGTCGCGATTGACAGTGATGTTGAGGTTGGGCTGGCCGAGGACGCGGAACACGCCGAGATCTTCGATGCCATTGATCTGGCGCATGACGCCGACGATCTCGTCGGCCTTGGCTTCAAGAGTCTTCAGATCATCCCCAAAAACTTTCGTGGCGAGCTCACCTTTGACGCCGCTAACGGCTTCTTCCATGTTGTCTTCGATGGGCTGAGAGAATCCCCAGACGACGCCGGGCATCTTGTCAAGTTCGCGCTGCATGGCGGCGATGAGTTCATCTTTGTCTTCGTGAAAGATGGGACGCCATTCTTCTTTGGGCTTGAGGTCGACGAAGTATTCGGTATTGAAAAAGCCGGTGGTATCGGTGCCATCGTCGGGACGTCCAACCTGGCTGGTGCATTGCGGAACTTCCGGGAACGAGCACAGGACGATGCGGGCCTGGTTGGCGACGCGGATCCCTTCGTCGGGGCCGGTGCTGGGAGCGAGGGTGCCGCGGACCCAGAGCGCGCCTTCATCAAGATGAGGAAGGAATTCGGATCCGATAACGCCACTGAACGCGAGGAAGTTGCCCAGCAGGATTAAGGCGCCGGCGACGCCGACGGTGATGTAGCGATGGCGAATGGCCCAGCGTACGGCATGGCGATAGCGTTCGGTCAGAAACGACATCGCCGGGTTATGCCATTCCTTGGCGCCTTTGGCGAAGGCATAGCTGGCCAGCACGGGCGCGATCAGCATGGAAAAAATCAGGGCGCCGAGTAGGGCGAAGGCGACGGTCCAGTCCATGGGTTGGAAGAGGCGGCCTTCGACGCGCTGCAGCGTGAAGATGGGTAGATAGGCGGTGATGATAATGCCGATGGCGTAGAAGACGGGGCGCTGGACCTCGTGAGCGGCCTTGCCGATGCGCTCGATGGGGGTCTCGGTCTCATGGGCGAAGCTCATGTGGCGCACGATGTTTTCGATCATGACCACAGCGCCGTCAACCACCATGCCGAAATCGAGAGCTCCGAGCGAGAGCAAGTTGGCGGGGACCTGTTTCAGATCGAGGCAGATGGAAGCGAAGAGCAGCGAGAACGGGATGGTGGCAGCGACGATGATGGCACCGCGGACGTTGCCGAGAAACAGGAAAAGAATGATCGAGACCAGGATCATGCCTTCGGTGAGGTTGTGGAGAACGGTGTGGCTGGTGAAGTGGACGAGGTCGCTGCGATCGATGAAGGGGACTATTTTCACTCCGGGCGGGAGGATGTGATCGTTCATCTCCTGGATTTTTTCGTGGAGGGCGCGGAGAGCGGGATCGGCAGCGGCGCCTTTCCGCAGCAGGGCGATGCCGGAGACGACGTCGTCGTTGTCGATGATCTTCCCGTCGTCATGCTGGATGGCACCGTTGGGGCCGTAGGGACAAGCGCTGCACGCGCGGGCGAACTGGCCGAGGCGGATTTTCGGTCCCTGCTCGACGACGGCAATGTCTTTGATGCGAAGTGGGGTGCCGCTTTTGGTGTAGACGACGGTTTCTTCGATGTCGTGGACTCGGCTGACGAGTCCGACTTCACGGACGTTGATCTGCTGCAGGCCTTCCTGGATGAAGCTTCCGCCGGCGTTGGCGTTGTTGTTGGTCAATTGCTGCTCGATCTGGGCAAGGCTGAGGCCATAGGCCACTAGTTTGTTGGGATCGAGGCGAACCTGGTATTCGCGGGTGGGACCTCCAAAGCTGGCGACATCGACGATGTCGGGAACGGACTTCAGATTTTTTTCGACGACCCAGTCTTCGATGGATTTGAGCTCCATCGGGTCATACTTGGGATTCGTGCTGTGGAGGGTGAAGAAATAGATCTGGCCGACGGGGCTCCAGTCGGTGCCCATCTGGGGGAAGACGTTGGGCGGGAGCGTGACCTGGCTGAGGCGTTCGAGGACGCGTTCGCGGTTCCAGGCGTTGTCGGTGCCATCTTCGAAGATCAGCTTCAGATCGGAGAGTCCGAACAAAGAAAAGGAGCGCAGGTGAACGACGCCGGGAATGCCGTTCATCGCGGTTTCGAGCGGGATGGTGACCTGCTGCTCGATTTGCTCGGCGGAGATTCCGGGCCACTGGGTGATGATTTCGACGTAATTGTCGGCCACGTCGGGATAGGCCTCGATGGGCAGATTGTGGAACGAAATGATGCCCCAGACGAAGAGGACGAACGCCAGCCCGAGGATGAGCAAGCGGTTGCCGAGAGCGAAGTCGACGACGCGACGGATCATTGATTAGTCCATTTCGCAGTGGCCGGTGGCCAGTTGGCTGTGGCCAGCGGCCAGTTGTCAGTGCCGCAGTTTATTGCGGGCTTGGCTGCGGTGACGATTGCAGCGCCACTGTGCGGGAGATCCCTCGCTCCACCGGAAAAGCGGCTCCGCTCGGGATGAGGCCGGGCTAGAGAGTTGAGAGCGAAGTCCGGCAGAACATTCATCATCTATTGCTCCACCGTGTTCTGCAGGTCGAGGGCGTTGGAGACGACCTGATCGCCGGGCTTGAGTCCGGAGACAACTTCCTGTTGCTGGTTGGGCAGCATGATTCCGGTGACGACCGGGGCGCGGCGGAAGTGGCCGTTGCCGAGCGGCATATAGACCCACTCGCGGTCGTGCAGGTGAAGAATGGCAGCGGCGGGAACGGCGGTGTGAGCCTCGGGATGGCGTCCGTAGAATTTGGCCGTGGCGAACATACCGATGCGAATCACTCCGGGATTTTTCACTTCGATCCGGACTTTGGCGGTGTGGATGTTGGGATCGAGGATGGGGAGGATATTGTCGACGCGTCCCTTGAGCGTCTGGTTGGGAAAAGCATTCAGGCGAACATCGGCTGGATCACCGACGCGGACGGCATCGAGATCATTTTCGTAAACGTCGCAGACGACCCAGACATAAGAAAGATCGGCGATGGTGAACGGGTTGGGGCCGGATAATCCTTGCACGCCGGATGAGTTTGTGACCTGCTGGTCGGTGATCACGCCGGAGATAGGCGCTTTAACGTCGACGATGCCGGAGGGATGGTCTTTGTCGATGCCGAGAAGATGGAGTTGTTCGGTGGAAGCTTTGAGATCGGCGGAGGCATCGGCTTCGGTGGCCTCGGCCTGTTCGAGCGCGCTCTTGGCGATGGCCCCCTTGTCGTAAAGGAGTTTGGCGCGATCGAGCTGAATGCGGGCCAGGCGCTCGTCATTCTCGGCTTTGATGTAGATCTGATAGGCGCCGGAAATGTCCGCGCTTTGAACGCGGAGCAGGACTTGTCCTTTTTCGACGGCGTCGCCGAGCTTGGCTTTGATTTCGACGACGCGGCCGGAGGCAAGAGAGACGACAGGAACAGCGCGAACGATATCGGGCTGGACGACTCCAGTGACGTTGAGGGCGGAAACGGCCAAGTGGGCGACGGCGGTGGCAAGCGGGAATTGGTCGGGGTGATCGACTTTGAAGTTATTGGCGTCGAGGTCGGGTTCGACCTGAGTTTTGGGCGGAGCTTCCTGCTGAGGGTTGGCTTTGCCGGAACTGCAGGCAGCGAGGCTCAGGGCAAGGGCGCAGCAGAGTGCAAGCACAGGCAAACATATGTGGCGAGCAGAGAGCACTGTCGAGCTTCGCTCGACCGGACGGACGAATGCGTCCGTCCCTACATGCTCCGGGTACTTGTTTCTATTCATTGGATCACCTCGCGTCCTACGGCCTTGTTCAGTTGCGCGGCGGCGGTGAGATAGGCACCGACCAGGTTCACGTAACTGAGCTGCACGGTGCGGTAGTCGCTTTCGGCGTTGAAGAAATCGAGCAGAGACGCGCCGCCGTGCTGATAGGAGAAGAAAACGGTATCGCGCACGCGGACCGCCTGTTGCAGATACTGGCGCTTATACGGTTTGAGGAGTTCGATGTTGCTGACGACGGTGGCGTAGGCGGAGTCGACGTCGCTGTAGACCTGAGTCTCGACTCCGTCGCGCAACTTCTCATTGCGGTTGATATCGATTTTCGTGCGCAGCTTTTCTCCCTGATTGCGATCGAAGATGCGCAGCGGAATGCTGACGCTGGCGCCGATGGTGTTGAGCGCGTCAGGATTATTGAACGAGCCGTTGTGGGTGAACCAGACGCCGATGGTGGGGTCGGTGGATCCGTCGGCGACGGCGAGCTTGTAACTGGACTGGGCCTGCTGCACGGAAAGGACGGCGGCGCGCAGATCAGGACGCGCATCGAGCGCGTCTTTGCGGTAATCGTCGTCAGAAAGGATTTCCTCGCTGAAATCGAACGAGCCATCGACATCGAAGCTGTCGACGGGACGGCGATCGTCGAGCAGCGCGAGCAGATTGATTTTTGTAGTGCGCAGATTGACCAGGGCGGTTTGGAGATCGGACTCGTACTGCAGACGTCCGAGTTCGAGGCGGTCAAGATCGATGCGGGCGATATCGCCCGCGTCGAAGCGGTCGCGGCTGACTTTCAGGATTTTGTCGTAGTAGTTGAGGTTGTCTTGCGCGAGATGCAGGACGGCTTTGGCCTGAAGCACACCGACGAAGGCGCTGCGGACGTTGAAGAGCAGAGTGCGATCGGTGTCGGCGGCCTGGGCTGTGCCGACGGCGGTGCCTTCCTTGGCAACTTCGAATCGAAGGTTACGCTTGTTGCGGCGCTCGAATAGCTGGCTGATGCCGGGAGAAACAAAAGTTCCGGCAAAAGGCTGCCAGACACCGCGGCTGGGGATGATTTGTGTGCCGTCGGCGGTAACGGTGAAATCGGGGTTGGGGCGAAGATGGGCGGTGATTTCTTCGGCTTTGAGTTCGTCGATATTCAGCTTGGCAGCCATGAGGGTGGTGTTCTGGAGTTCAAAATTGGCTTTGACCTGATCCCAAGTCCAGATGACAGGGGCAGACGAAGGCCTCACCTGCGCAGGTGTCTGGGCGCAGAGGCCGGCAGAGCAAAGAATAGCGAGCACCAGATTCAGAGAAATCCACCGCATTCAAAAGACTCCGTCCCCGAATCGATGGCACGATTCGGGAAAACCTAAGTACGCCTAGCGTGTGGTCGCCGCGGTTTCAGCGGCCGACATCACTATCTCGTTTCCCGCATAAGAAGTTCGTAAAAAAGAGGCGGAATCGCCGCGGAATTTCAAATTGGAGCGATCAGCGATCCACAGGAATTACGCGAGGACAGGCCGAGGAGGAGCGCGGGGGCGCAGGTCAAGCCGGCGAAATTCTGGAGTAAAGAAGAAGGGGACGGGCACAGCGTGCCAGGTGGTATCGTGCACGACTAAGAAATCGGAAACCACGGCCAGGAGCGGTTGGCTGTGCCATTTGGCGGAGGATGATTTTTCACCACTCTTCTGGCAGACGCTGCGCTTGCCGGCGGGAGATTCCTCCATCTCGGTGCGCATGGCGCGAAGATCGTCGGTGGCAGAGATTACCGGGAAAAGGATGACGAGCATGCATCCCAGGGCCAGTAGGCATTGAAAGGAAGTGAAGCGGCGGCCGGGAGGCAGGGTTCGGGCATGGCGCCACAGCCAACAGGCCGGCAACGCCAGTAGCAGCCATGCGAGATTGAGTAAAAGTTCCACGAGAAAAGCGCGGTGACAGATTAGTTTTTCAGAAATGTTAAATCCAAGTCAATGTGACTTACGTTTTTCAGGAAGAAGATCGGATCAGGCTGAGGGCGCAAGCGGTCGTAAAGGGGCTGCGGCCCAACACGTCCGGGCCGCTGGACGGACGAATGCGTCCGTCCCTACATGAGCAGGAATGGGCCGCAAGGTATGGAACGTACGACATTCCCTGTACGGAGGCGTGGGTACTGTGGGAGAGTAAGGGTGAAGAACGGAGATCAGGCAAGACCGATGCCAAGAAATATCTAAGATGAGCGGAACGCGGCCAATTCGAACGTTGCTGATTGCTGTGACCTGCGCGGCCGGGATCGCGGCATTTTCCATCGGCATGTTGCAAGCGGCTGCGTGGGCTGCGAGTGGAACCAACGCCGCCGGAAGGCCGCAGAGCGAACCGGAGTTGCTTATCCAAAACGAGTCGGAGCTGCCGGACGCGTACCCGCGGACGCCGTACGAATATCAATTTCATGCGCGCGGAGGCGTGCCGGTGCTGCACTGGCGGGTGGAAAAGGGCGCGTTGCCTCCGAGGATGAGGCTGGACGATGATGGCCTTCTGCATGGCGCGGCGGCGCACAAGGGCGAGTTTCAATTCACGGTCTCGGTGCGGGATGGAGGCAGTCCGCAACAGGCCGTGCAAAAGGGATTCACGCTGCATGTGCTCTCGGCGTTTACGTTGGCCTGGAAGATTCCGGCGCACGTGAACGGGAACCGGATCGAGGGGAGCGTGGAGGTGTCGAATGCGACGCCGGAGGACATCGATCTGACGTTCATTGTGATGGCGATCGCGGGAAACGGGAGGGCGACGGCGATCGGGTATCAGCATTTTGTGCTGGCACGAGGAACGATCGGGAAGGAATTGCCCTTTGGCGAGACGCTTCCCCGTGGAGGGTATGTGGTGAACGTGGACGCGGTGGGCGAGTTAGCGGCGCAAAATCTGATCTACCGGGAGCGGATGCAGACGCCGTCGGCGCTGCAGGTCGCGGTGGGGCCGTAAACAAGGAAGGATATTCACCACAGAGGACACAGGGGAATCCACGACTTTTGCACCGACAACCCTGCACTGGAGGCTGCATTCTTACGCCCCTTCGGGTCTGGACAGCCGATGGCGGCTGTGCCCATAAAGACCTTCCGTCCCTCAAACATCTTAATCTTTACCTTGGAGATATCCCTCTTCCGTAACGATCCAGCTCGCGACAAGATCGGATGGGAACGTGATCTGGTTATCAAGGTCACGTCCGCTGGTGATCCAGATCACGCAGCGCTGTGCGGAAAATAACCCAAACTGAGGAAGTTGGGCGCTTTCACCCAACGGTTCCCGAATTGGACCGGGATCTATAATCTTTTATTTTCTATAACATACAAGGAATCCTCGGGAGACGCAGGCGGGGTGTGGTTTGGATCACAACTTGCGATAACCATGGCGTGCGAGGACGAGCGGCGGCTTCAGGCTCCCTCGCCGAGGAGGTTTCCAATGCGGGCTCCTTACGGTCTGAACATTCTCGATAACTGCCAAACGTGTCCGATCCGAGGCGAACATTTGTTCTGCAACCTATCGCCGCAGGCATCGCAACGGCTGAATGAAATCAAGTCGACGGCGATTTATCCGAAGGGCGCGATGCTGTTCATCGAGGCACAGCAACCGCGGGGCGTGTTTGTGTTGTGCGTGGGCAAGGTAAAGCTCTCGACCTCGTCGCGGGAAGGCAAGACGATTATCACCAAGATTTCGGAAGGTGGAGACGTGTTGGGGTTGAATGCGGTGATCTCGAACCGGCCGTATGAAGTGACGGCCGAGATGCTGGAACCGGGGCAGGCGAATTTCATTCCGCGGGATTCGCTGCTGCATATGTTGAAGGATCATCCGGAAGTCGCGGTGCGGATCGCGCAGCAATTGAGCCGGAATTACTACACGGCGTATGAAGAGATTCGAACCTTAGGGCTGGCGGCCTCGCCCTCGGAGAAGTTTGCCAAGCTGTTGCTGTCGTGGTCGACCAAGACCACGCAGGACGATGGATCGTCGCAAGTGAAGATGACCCTGACCCATGAAGAGATCGCGGAAATTATCGGAACAACGCGGGAGACGGTGAGCCGGTTGTTCTCAGAGTTCAAGAAGAAACAGCTCATGGTATTGAAAGGCGCGACGCTAGTGATCCGCAGCCGGATCGCGCTGGAGAAGATTGTTCAGTCTTAGGTCTTTCCGGATATTGTGGGTTGCTTAGAGTTTCTGCAGAATAACGCGGTCGGTTTCACCCTCGTGGTTGTCGAGTAGAAGTGGGCCGCAACGGATCTTGCCTTGGATCGGGGTGAAGGCGAGCAACGGGGCGGCCCAGCCTCCTGTCAAAGTGGTCCCAATCTTCAAAGTCTCGATCTTCTAACAATCAATGAAGAATCCACAAAAGGTTCAGGCGCAAAACGGCCCAAAGTAATCCATAATCAGGGTATGACAAGCAACGGATCGCTGAGGATATCTGCAGGGTTGGCGTTGGTGTGTCTGCTGTGCCTGCCTCCAAGCGGCCGCGCTCAGAGTAGTTCCGGCGGCGGATCGTGGACAGCTAGCAGTCAGATGGAAGACCCGGGAGGCAACGCGAATCCCACGCGCACCAGAGAAGTTCACACCGAATCGAATGGCCGCGTGATCGACAAGACCGTGACGGAAACGCTGGGGCCGGACGGACGGTACATTCCGTATTCGGAGACGGAAAAAGAATCGGTTCGAGTCAACGATACGACTGTACGAACGATCGAGCGGAACTACGGCACGGGGCCGGACGGCGAAAGGAAATTGATCCTGCAGAGGCAGGAAGAGACGCGAAGCCTTGCTGGTGGAGAGGAAAAGACGGAGCGCACGACCTCCAGTTCGGACGGAAACGGGGGATTGCAAGTGGTGCAGCGGGAACTGGTGGATTCGAAGCAGGTCAGCCCCGGCGGGACCGATACGAAGAGCACCGTGTATTCCGCGGATGGAACGGGCGGGCTGGGCGCGATGGTGCAGACAGAACTGACCGAAAGGAAGACGGGCGCTGGCAAAACGGAATTCAAAAAATCGACGATGCTTTCCGATGGCTCTGGGCATTGGCAGTTGAGCGAGGTCCGCGAGGGAACCACGCAACAGCAGGCAGACGGAGGACAGATCAAGCAAGAGAGCGTGCTGCGTCCGGATTCGAATGGGGCGCTGTCGGTGGCGGAGCGCACCGTGACCCGGGAGACGCAAGGCAGGGACGGGGAGAAACGTGCTACGACCGAAACGTACTCGACCAATGTTCCGGGGCTGGCGGGCGACGGCAGTCTGCAACTGGTAAAGCGTGAAGATACGGTTCAGCGCACGGGCACAGGTGGACAGCAGAGTACAACGCGGCAAGTGCAGCGGGTGAACCCGGGCGATCCTAGCAGCGGTTTGCAGGTTACCGGGCAAGCGATCGACATTGTGCGGACGGGGAGCAATGGCGTCGCGCAAAAACAAACGACGGTATCGACCGTGGGTCCGGATGGACTGATGCATGTGGTGTTGGTGGATATGGGAAAGAGCGACAAGCCGGGTACGGTGCAGGTCGATATGAGCAAGCCCAAGGCGAAGTAACGGAGGCTCGCGGAGCCGGGCCACACGCGAGCACCCAGCGAAAGGACCCCGCAAAAACTTTCTGGATCTCCTCTATTTCGGTGGCGTGTGTTCGAAGGGAAGCTTGGTGTAACGAGCTTTTTCCACGTCGATGAACAGAGCCACTCGTCCTTCGGGGCTGCGGAACGGGAAAGGCTTGCCCGTGTATTTGCGCGAAATCGGGTCCATCACTTTCAATTCGGGATCGGGACGACGTTCGACGACCCGGCCGCGAATCTGAACTTCTTCGTAGGGATTGGCGAAGCCGACGATCGATAGAGCAACGCGCGGATCGCGGCGTGTGTTCTTCGCCTTCAGAGAGTTCTCGCCGGTACAGATAATGATCTGATCGCCTTCCCGGCCAATCCAGACCGGCACGGACTGTGGCGAACCATCGGACATCAGCGTAGCCAAGTGCGCAAAATTGTGACGGTCGATGAGTTGCTGCACTTCAGGAGAGAGTGTGATGGGCATAAAGTACTCCTCTGTGAACTCAAGGTAAACGGTTGATGAGGGACGCGACGTATCCGGCGCCGAAGCCGTTGTCGATGTTGACTACGCTGACGTTCGAGGCGCAGGAGTTGAGCATGCCGAGCAGCGCGGCCATGCCCTTGAACGACGCGCCGTAGCCGATGCTGGTAGGCACGGCGATGACGGGAACACCGACCAGGCCTCCCACGACACTGGGCAGGGCGCCTTCCATGCCGGCGCAGACGATGACCACGCGCGCCTTCCAGAGCGCTTCACGATTGGCCAGCAGGCGGTGAATGCCCGCAACGCCGACATCGTAGAAGTGCTCAACCTCGTTGCCCATCAGTTCCGCGGTGACGACGGCTTCCTCGGCGACGGGAATGTCGCTGGTTCCAGCCGAGACAACGGCGATCACGCCTTTCCCGTACCGCGCGGGATCCTTTTTCAAAACGATGGCGCGAGCCAGTTCGCGATATTCCACGCCGCGAACTTTTTTCTTCACGGCGGCGAATTGCTTCTCGTTGGCGCGCGTGGCCAGAACGTTGCCGCCGTGTTTCGCCAGGCGCGCGAAAATTCCAGCTACCTGCGCCGGAGTCTTCCCTTCTCCGAGGATGACTTCGGGCATGCCGGCCCGCAGAGCGCGGTGATGATCAACTTTGGCGAAGCCGAGATCTTCGAAGGGAAGATGCCGCAGGCGATCGACGGCGGCGTCGGGAGTGAGCTTTCCTCGTCGGACCTGCTCGAAAAGTTTGCGGATGGAATCGGCGTTCAAGGGACAGTCAGCACTCGGCATTCAGCATTCAGCCGGTGAAGATTAGATTAGCACTTGAGCAATGAGCGATGAGCTGTGAGCTATGGGCCCTGAGCAATTAGCAGCGTGGAAGTTGCTCAATGCTCATGGCTCACCGCTCACTGCTCAGACATTTGCTGCGCGGGCCTGGGGGCGCGCGATGGAGCGCAGCTTTGAGATGACCGTGGCGCAGACTTTTCTAGCCAGACCGGGTTCGTCAAGATGGGTTAAGAATAGACGACGCAGGCCAGTGGGAGCGATTTTCCCGGCGAGATAGGCGTCATAGATCTGATTGCCGATGCGGTATCCCCACTCGCGCGCCGAGGACTCGAAGTTCCCTTCTTGGTCGCGGGCGGCCGCTTGGGCTGCTTTTTCGCAAGCGGCGCGAGACAGCGGCGAACAGCATCCGGACTCCGGAACCGCGCGCGATGGATAGAGGACGCGCGATCCGAAATAGGCGACCGCATGTTCCACGACGCGGGCGTAAAAGCGGTCGATGGCGGCGTTGCGCCCGTCGGCAGCAGCTTCGTCGGCTGCTGAATGTCCATTGAGTCGGTGCGGCAATCCCTGGCAAGCCTGATGCAGGAAGCGGGCGGCATCTTCGGCCGCGTGCATCATCTGGAATTCGCGAATGTAGAACGAGTTCACCTGCGGCAGGTAGGCGCTGCCGCACTGTTCGACGCGGGCGAGCATGGATTCGCGCTCCTGCTCGTTGATGCCCTTGCGCGAAAGCAGGCGCTGCAACATGGCGTCGGAGGATCCGCCATAGACCTCGGGTAGCATATCGACGAGGAACTTCGGTTGCGTACCGTTGTGCGGCGAGTAGCGGTTGATTTCGAGAAAGCTCGCGAGACTATCGATCAGGTTGTAGATGGTCGGAGCGAAGTCCGGGCCGTCATCGCAGCGGCTCCACTGATCGAGGAAGAGGCGATAGCTCTCGTATTTTTCGAGCGGCGTCGCGTTGAAGACGCAAACCACGTCCGGATTGACGCGGACCGCTTCGACCTTGTCGGCGCGCTCTCCGGCGGCGCGCCAGTAGAGCGCGTCGATATTCTGCAGGACTGTGAAAATCTTGGCGTCAGGCATTTGCCGGCGAACTTCTCGGGGCAGATGCGCGGGGGCGAGGTGCGACTCGCCGAACAAAACGAAGATGACGGCATCGGGGTGCCGCTGGCGAATTTCTGCCAGTTTGGCCGCAGCGTGACGATCGCGCGCTCCGATCTTGCGCAGGTTTTCGCGCGGCATGCAGTCGAGTCCATACAGAGCTTCGGCATGATCGCGGGCGGTTACCAGCAGTTCGTAGAAGGGGGGCCAATCGTATCCCCAATCGAGGTCGAAGCGAATGCGCTGGCGGAACTCGGCCTCGTCAATTTCGCGGCGCCACCATTCGTCGAGAATATGCTGGTCGCGGGCAAAGATGGTTTCGACGCCCAGAACAACGGGGCGATCTCCGGCGAGCGCGCGTTGCTCGAGGATCGAAGCGGCAAAACGCTGCGCGGAGGGCAAGGCGTGATAGTCGCCGATCAGGATCACGTCGGCCGGGTGCAGGCATTCGCGCAATTGTTCGGCGTCGAGCAAAGACTCATAGTTGCGGAATGATTGATTGAAGTCGCGCAGATATTTGCGGCGGCTGTGCGAATCCTGCATGCGAATTTCGCGTTCTACTCCGGCCAGTGCGTGGAGTTCGGCGGCGCTGCGGCGGGATCGAAGATTCGCGGTGGCAGACATGGTTAGTTCTCGGTTCTCGGTTCGTCTTGACTTCTGCTTCAGTGACTCCCTATGCTCCTGAGCGAACGTGCCGTCCCTACGGGACTCCGTTCTGCCTTTGCGTCTCTTCCCGGCACTTACGTGCCGGGCTATCTAATTCCGCCCCTGCGGGGCTGGCGTCGAGGCGATGAACGCTGCGCCTCATCCAGAGACCGCATCGGCTCACTGCTCGCCGGAGGGCTGTTGGCTCATCATCCGCCGAAAAATCTGACCATCGCCGCCACCGGGGCCAGCGGGGCTATCTTCCTGCGGCACCTGCTGCTTACGGTGGCCGGCGACGAGCGCGTCGAAACCGTGAATTTCATCGCTTCCGACAGCGCGCTGCGCGTCATGGCCGAAGAACTGGATCTCAAGGGCCGATCCAATCTGATCGGCCAGATCCTCGGTTCGTCCGGGGGCCGTGCCTCTCGTAAATTTCAAATACAAGCGAACGCTGACATCGGAGCCAATGTGGCCAGCGGTTCCTATCCCGCCGACGCCATGATTGTGATTCCGTGCAGCGTGGGCACTCTGGCCCGCATTGCCAACGGCGTCGCGGCCCAACTGATCGAGCGCGCGGCCGACGTTTCGCTGAAAGAGAAGCGTCCGCTGGTGCTGTGCGTGCGCGAGACGCCGCTCAACAAAATTCACATCCGCAACATGTACCGGGCGGCCGACGCCGGTGCGACCATCTTTCCGCTGATTCCGGCCTTCTATTACCGTCCTGCTTCATTAGATGAGATGGCGCGCGAATTTGCTTATCGCGTGCTGGCTCATCTGGGCCTTCCCCAGGCCGAAGCCTTCCGCTGGAAAGGCTGAGGGCTCAATCACTTGGACGCCTAGGGAAAACTCCCTCTTCCCTCAGGAATATCGGCACCTAGAGGGCAGGATTTCAGTGTAGAGAGCCAAAGGTGCAGGGGGCAGATATCCTCCGGACATGACCGGGCGGGGATTCTAGGAAGGCGGACTAGGGAGGCGAGCGGAAGCCACAATCTTCGCGACTTGCTGGTCGAGATCCTGTTCCGGGATATTGCGGCCCATGAAAAGGAAGGTCTGTTGAGCGTCGAGCACGTATTGATGGGACAGACTGTTGTTGTCGGCAAGTTCCTCGATTGCTGCTAGTTGCAAGTAGGTTCGCCCCGTGTCGATCAAGAGCGCTTGGTCGCCCTGTGCGCTGTGCAACCTGCGCATCGATCTTGAGAAATTAGTGAACGCCAGAAGGGCTTGGCGGGCATGTTCAGTGTCCGCCTGCTCATCCTGCAGAACGGCAAGTTGGCCGTATCCGGCCGCGGCTGACATTTCCCGGAGGGTTGACTGCCCGCCGGACACGGTTCCGCCGAGGTGCCAGCCAACGGCACCTCCCATGACTAGACCGACAGAGAGTGCGATGCCGCCGAATTTCAGTGCTCTCATGGTCGCCTCAAATGCCGTCGCGCTTGTTCAGCGCCTCCGCAATCTCTTTCAGGTGCGGCTCTGAATAATCTTTCCAGCCCGCTTGCTTCAATATGGTCTGCGCTTTTTGCATCCAGGACTGAGAAGCAGGAAGGTTACCTGCGGCTTCTTCAACCATTGCCAGCCGTACGTACGTGACACCGGTCTCGACGTCAATGAGCGTGAGCGCTGCCGGATCGACCACCTGTGTCCGGCCCTTTTGAGCGGCATCCAACACTAAGTTCAAGTATTCTCGACGGCCTTCCGGTCCGTATTTTGGATCCTGGAGCCTCGTGGCCGAGCCCATGTTGACAATCCACAGGCTCGCGATCGACTCGTAGGTTCTGAGAAAGGCTTTTTCTTCGGCCGTCCGGAAGGCGTGGAATTCTCGCGCGGATTCGAACGACGACCCGAGTTCCCATCCGGCGCCGGACCCGATAGCGGCGCCAACGAGGAACAACAGCGTAAAGAGTGCGACCTTCTTGAACACGCGTTTCGCCTCCGACTGACAAACCTTACCTTGGGCCGTGCCGCCCTCATGTTTGCGCGACGCCAGAAGACGCTGAACCGAGAGCACTTAAGTCTAGAGCCGTGCGGGTTGTGGTCCCAGATGCCCGCTGGACATGTACGGTGGCGTGAAGGTTGAAGGTTCGCCGCTGAGTTTATGACGAGATTTCCAAAGCTGCAATCCTGAACCCTTAGCGTAAAATGCGGCAACTTCCTCGGCAGGTGACTCATGTCTGGACGCTGGCGTGTGGGAATGATCGGGCTGGTATTTTTGGCCGTCGGAGCGCGAGGGGCGGATGACCGCAACCCGTTCGCGGGAGATGCCAAGGCTGCGAAGGCGGGCGAGTACGAGTTCCGGATTAATTGCGCGCTGTGCCACGGGTTGGGCGCGAAGGGCGGCGGGCGCGGTCCGGACTTAACGCGCGCGCAAAAGAGGTTCGCGCATACCGACGCGGAGATGTTTCAGACCATCAGCAACGGCATCGCCGGAACCGCGATGCCGGCGAACGGGACCAACGGCCAGGGCGTCGGCATGACCGACGAGGAGATCTGGCAGATTATCACTTACATTCGCAGCCAGGAGGTGAAGGCGTCGGCCAAATCGGCGGGCAATGCGGCTCATGGCAAGCAGCTGTTTTATGGCGACGCGAATTGCGCCGTGTGCCACATGGTCGAAGGCAAGGGCGGGAGGTTTGGGCCCGACTTGACGTCGGTGGGCGGATCACGTACGCGGGAGGCGCTCATCGATTCGGTGCGCAATCCCAGCCGGAGATTGGCTTGGGGATTGACCGAGGCGACGAAAGAGTTTCCGCAGGAGTACGAAAGCGTCACCGTGGTGACTGCTGACGGGAAAAAGATTCGAGGCGTCACGCTGAATGAGGACAGCTTCAGTGTGCAGATCATGGACATGGGCGGACAGATCCATTTGCTGGAGAAGGATCAGCTGCGATCGTTTCAGAAGAGCCGGGAGTCGATGATGCCGGTGTACGGCGCGGATACGCTTAGCGACAAAGAGTTGGAAGACATTGTGGCGTTCCTGGTTGGGGTGGGGGCGAAATGAGTTCTGATATTGGGATCGGTAAACATTTTAAACGCAGAGAACGCGGAGGACTGCCGCGGAGATCGCAGAGAAATTCTATGGTCCTTTCGATCGCTCTGCTCTTGTTTGCCGCCTCGTCTGCCCGTGCACAGGTCACCTTTGAGCGGATCGTCAACTCTGCGAAAGAACCGCAGAATTGGATGACTTATTCCGGGGACTATTCCGGGAAGAGGTTCAGCCGACTGGATCAGATCAACACTTCTAACGCGCATTCCATGGTTGCGAAGTGGGTTTATCAGATCGGCGCGACGGGCAAGCTGGAAACCTCGCCGCTGGAGGTCGACGGAATTCTCTACGCCACCGGGCAGGACGATCGCGCCTTTGCGCTTGATGCGCGCACCGGGCGGCCCATCTGGATGTACCAGCGGCAGGTGCCGTCTGACATTCGTCCATGTTGCGGGCATGTGAATCGCGGGCTGGCGATCCTGGGCGGCAAGGTCTTTCTGGGGACGCTCGATGCGCACGTGATTGCGCTGGATGCGAAGACGGGGGACGTTATTTGGGACGTGGCTGCTGCCGATTATCGGGTGGGGCACAGCTTCACCGTCGCTCCGCTGGCGGTGAAGAATCTGATTGTCATTGGAATCTCCGGCGGCGAGTATGGCGTGCGCGGATTCATTGACGCGTATGACGCCGATACCGGTGAGTGCAAGTGGCGCTTCTACACCGTGCCGGGGCCGGGCGAACCGGGACACGACACGTGGGCGGGCGATTCGTGGAAGGTAGGCGGAGCGCCGGCGTGGAATACGGGAACGTACGATCCCGCGACGAACCAGATTTTCTGGCCGACGGGGAATCCTTCGCCCTCGAATCGCGGCGCTGGGCGGGAGGGCGACAATCTGTACAGCAATTCCCTGCTCGCGCTGAATGCCGACACGGGCAAATTGAACTGGTATTTCCAGTTCACCAGGCACGATGAGCATGACTGGGACGCGACCCAGGTTCCGGTGATGATCGATGCGGGAGAAAAGCATCTCATCGCGCAGGCCGACCGCAATGGATTCTTTTACGTGATCGATCGCACGACGGGAAAGCTAATCTCGGCGACGGCGTACGGGAAACAGACATGGAGCGACACGAAAGATGCCGAGGGCCGTCCGGTGGCGAATGGCAATGCTTCGCCCACGCTCGCGGGGCATACGGTGTGTCCCGGGGCGCTGGGCACGACGAATTTCATGGCGCCAACCTACGATCCGCAGACGGGATTGTTTTACGTGACGGCGCGGGATCAGTGCGACATTTTCAGCGCGGCTCCGCAGCCGTATGAAGCGGGACATGCCTTCTACGGCAGCGCTTATTTTCCGTCGGAGGAAGCCGAGCCGTATCTGGGATTTCTGAAGGCGATTGATCCGGCGACGGGCGAGGTGAAACAGAAATTTCAGCACACGTCGCCGACATGGTCGGGAGTGCTGTCGACCGCGGGCGGACTGGTGTTCAGCGGCGATGCGGAGGGAAACTTCATCGCCTTCGATGCGGCATCGCTCAAGCCGCTGTGGCACTTCCAGATGGGCGGAGCGGTGTATGCGCCTCCGATGGCGTTTGCGGTGGATGGGAAGGAGTATGTGGCGATCGCGGCGGGGAGCGCGGTGTATGCGTTCGGGTTGCCGTGAAATGTAGGGGCGGACGCAGCCTGCCCTGAGCCTGCCGAAGGGTCCGCCCCGCGGCGCAGCCGCGTGGCTGGCGCATAATGCGTTCCGGTGCTTTACGGACTTAGGCTCATGGCGTCCTTAAGTCTCCCGTTCACATCCAACCATCTCATTGCGCGCTCTGCGCGCAACCCCGGACGAAGGCGTCCGGAGCTACATGTTTAATCCCTGATGTTGATTGCGGCGGTCCCCCGATTGACGTAGCGGCGCGTTTCGTACTAATCTGCGCTTACACCGGAAAGGAGGTGGTCGGATGACAAGTTCAGAAGGCAGTTGTAGAAGTACCCAAAGACCAGGTGAGGTGGCTGAGACTTAGAGCGGTTGCTCTAAGCGGGGCTTTGGACGCCGAATTCGCAAGAACTGCGTCTGGAGCTACAGCCCGCACACTACCGGTGATTTAAGGATTGA
>Ga0187805_10000198_pt1 | contig 18513 bp, 14 predicted proteins | sample NC_wetland_sal_i_6_FD_132965 | JGI IMG/M metagenome (GOLD analysis project Ga0187805, IMG submission 132965) | Wetland sediment microbial communities from Neuse River Estuary, North Carolina, USA - Control_5 | ecosystem: Environmental > Aquatic > Freshwater > Wetlands > Sediment | place: USA...
GCTTGCGCGTCCCCATCGCCATGCGCCGATTCTACAAACCAAGCCTGTGGATACCTCAACACTTTCTGCTCACGAATCCGAACTTGCACCACGGGCTGTTAGGTGCGCCCTGAGGTGAGGAAGCGGATTCCGCCAGACGACTTCCAAGCAGATGCCCTGCGTACGAGTCTCTTGGTCGTTGCCGGCTATCATCGCCAACTCCTAGATGGTCCCGTCGGGATTGTTCCTGTGACCGGGGCTTTTCTCTTGGCCTCTATTTCGTTCATAGCCGCCATCAGGAGGATTTCTGCGAAAGTGAAGCGATTTATCGTGTTCTGCGTGATCTTGAACATAACTGCCGCCATCTTGATGCACACCACCGACGTTGCAGATTGAATGCCAATCCGAGTTTTCACTAAGTGCCCCGTTACGTGCGCCGCGCCCGATCTCGTGTCACGTCGGCTGCCCGGTAACGGTCAACGCCTCAATACGGGCAGTTCCCGGAAGGATGCTTCCTCTTATGTCGTTGCTGAAAAAGCGGCTTGCTCCAGAAGTAATTTGGAGACCAGCTTGCGATGACGTGCTATGCAGATGCCCTGGTGAAAGCCGGTGCAAGAGCAGAAACCAATCAGGAGAGCACACAGTATGCATCGACTCAGGACGCTCTTACCGGTTTGTCTGGCGCTCGCCGGAACATGGATTCGGCCACGCATCCCGGCAGGATTGAAGCGCTTCGTGGCTAATCGGCGCAAGGTCACGGCACGCCGAAAGGCGACGCGACCTGGCAGCACGCGCGGCCGCTACGACCAGATACTGGCGGATGTAGTGCGCGAACTGAAAAACAGCCGGACAAATCCGAGACGTCGGTCGGGAAAAGTCGTCTGCTCTAATCGAAGGGCACCCCGTCCCTTCCCTTGCTTGGATGAAACCTGCTGTGAGCGATGAATCCATGCCCGGGAAAGTCAAAGCACTCTCGTTCGCCATCATTGAAGTAGGACCAGACGATGCAGGCCACTTCCAATTGCTCGCAGCATCCGAGGTCTGCGACCGCCGCGGCCGGAAGTAATGCTGAAGAGAGGAGAGAACCATGAGCAGCACAAACCGTACTCTATTGATTCACGAGAAGCATCAGTTGGAAATTCGTCGTGTGCTCTTGAAATGGGTGACTGTCACTGACACTCAGGGAAATCGACGGCCTCAGATGCGCTGGTGGGTTCACTGATGGCTGTGCCAACCGTAAATATCTATAAGCGATCGGCGTGGATTTGCGATCTGTTAGGCACGCTTGTGGCCATTAGCATGTTTTTTTGTTTTCATCCATGCCTTCGTGCGCAGACGTCAGACTCCCAAACAGCGGAGGAGCCGACCAAGTCGTGGACAGCCACAACGAACTCGAAGAGCGATGATCTGATTCCTGAGCGTCTTCCCGTGCGCATCATCGAAAGCCATAGCCAAAATGGCAACCGCAGGCTGGACAAGCGATCGGTGGAAATCCGCGGGACCGCTGGACATTTCGAACCTTATCAGGACATCGAAACGGAGACCCTGACCGTCGATGATTCCACCGTGAAAACCACGATGCGCACCTTCGCTCGGGACGCAAATGGGATGAAGGCCCTCGTGCAGGTAACGGAAGAGGAAAAACATACTTCCCCCGAAGGTGACACGAATGTAGTACGCATTACCTCCAACCCCGATGTCAATGGACGGCTTCAGCCAGTACAACGCGAAATCGTGGAGACGAAAAGAATCGGTAAGGAAGTGGAAGAAACAAACACGACGGTGATGCTCACCAATATCAACGGCGGTTTAGCTCCAGCTTTCAAAACGCGCGAACTCCGCAAGCGAGCAGCGAACGATACCGTGGAAATTGAAAAGACCACATGGCTTCCGGACGTTAACGGGAAGTGGCAACTGAGCGAGATACGGCAAGATGTTACGACGCAAAACGCCCAAGACCGCAAAATCGAGCGGAGAGTCTTCAGGCCCGATGAGCAGGGAAAGCTAAATCAAATCTCTCGTGTGGTGAGCCAGGAGTCGGAGAGCACTTCGGGGGAAAAGCGCAGTGTCATGGAAACATATTCCATCGACGCTCCGGGTACCACGCGGGACGGTAGCCTACATCTCATTGAACGCAAAACCGTTGCCGCCAGCTCGACTTCCACCGGTCAGCAAGCGATAGAACAACGGGTCGAGCAGACCAATCCCGGCGATCCCGGTGCGGGTCTCCGCGTGTCCGTATTCATCGATGGCAGGATGGTTCCCGGACATCCGGAAGAACAGTCCACAGTAACCATTCGGGCGCGCGACTCGAATGGGAATTTTGGAATCGTCTCGGTTGATACGACGAAGGCGGACCGGGTCCCCACTATTCGGATTCAGCAAATGCCTGCCGAGCAGTCGAAATAGATCAACACTCATCGATGTGCATCGCACGAAGGCAGCCAACGGCTGAGAAAAGCTCTGTTGCCGCCCGCATTCGGTCACTGCCCTTGGCATGTCACACAAGGCCTTGACTTGGAGAGTCCGATCTTCTTGATCTCCAGTCGTTTTAGCAGACTTCCGCGTGCTCACGTCTGGCAGCCGGATTGCGAATGCAAAGTGCGACCTTCAAATTCGCTCCAGGAAGTTGGCCATGCTGGGAGAACTGACAAACATCCCGACTGACACACTCGTTGACATGCTGTACACAATCCTCGCCGGTGAACTCGCTATCACTGCAAGTGATGCAGAGGAGATCGAACAAATTCATCGCGAGCTGCAACGTAGGGGCGGGGCGCCAAACTGGAGCTTTGCAACCGTCAACTGAGAGAAGCGAGCAGGTTTCTACATGGGTTGCCACACGTTGAAAGAGTGGGTACCTGCTGAAACCGATCACCCGAATAGCGTTGATGCTAGTGCCCAACGATGACGGAAGGACAGTGAAATATGACATTGCTCACACAAACTGAAGAATTAGTCGGATCTCTGAGCGCTGAAGGAAAAGCAAGGTCATCGGTTGCGGGTGCACCGCTCAGCTCAGATGAACTGAGCAGGATCGATGCGTATTGGCGCGCGTGCAAATATCTGGCTTTAGGAATGATCTACCTTCAGGCAAACCCCCTCTTACGGGAGCCCCTCAAACCAGAACATATCAAGAGCCGACTGCTCGGCCATTGGGGCTCAAGCCCAGGGCTCGCTTTCATCTACACCCATCTGAGTCGTCTGATAAAGAGAGACGACCGCGAGATGATTTTTCTCGCTGGCCCAGGACACGGAGCGCCGGGAGTGCTGGCGCCTATCTATTTGGAGGGCACGTACAGCGAAATCTACCCCGAGAAGAGCAAAGACGAGAAGGGCCTTCGCGAATTCTTCAAACAGTTCTCGTTTCCGGGCGGCATAGGAAGTCACTGCACCCCAGAGACTCCAGGTTCCATTCACGAAGGCGGGGAGTTGGGATATGTGCTGTCGCACGCCTGCGGAGCCGCGTTTGATAATCCCGATCTGATCGTGGCGGCAGTCGTGGGTGACGGCGAAGCCGAGACTGGACCGCTGGCGACCTCATGGCACATCAGCAAGTTCCTGAATCCAATCCACGATGGGGCCGTTCTGCCCATACTTCACCTGAACGGATACAAGATTAACAACCCGGCCTTGCTGGCACGGATCACTCACGAGGAACTGGAGAGTCTGCTACGTGGCTATGGCTGGAATCCGTACTTTGTCGAGGGATCCGATCACGACAGCATGCATCAGGCGATGGCTGCGACGCTTGAGCAGTGCATCGCGGAAATTAATGATCATCAGCAGAAGTCCCGGAAGACCGGCGTTGTAACCCGGCCACGCTGGCCCATGGTGGTATTGCGCTCGCCGAAGGGATGGAGCGCGCCGGCTCTGGTAGACGGGCATCACATTGAAGCCTTCTGGCGTTCGCATCAAGTTCCGCTGACCGACGTTAAGAGCAACCCAGAACACCTGCGCCTTCTTGAGGCCTGGCTACGATCGTTCAAGCCGGAAGAGTTGTTCGACGAATGCGGAAGAGTGCGCCCCGAGATCGCTGCCTTTGCGCCCAAAGGGGGGCGCCGGATGAGCGCTAGCCCGCACGCGAATGCAGAACTCAGGAAGAAACTGCGGTTGCCCGAGTTCCGCGATTATGCCATCAAGATCGACCACCCAGGAACTGTCGAGGTCGAGAACGTTCCACCACTGGGTCGTTTCCTGCGCGACGTCATGAAGTCGAATATGGACAGCTTTCGCGTGTTCGCGCCAGACGAGAACACGTCCAATAAACTTGACGCGATTTACGAGGTCTCAAAGAAATTCTGGATCGCTGAAAGTTTTCCTGAGGATCGTGATGGAACAGAACTGTCTTCGGACGGACGCGTTGTCGAAATGTTGAGCGAGCACACGATGGAGGGCATGCTCGAGGGCTACTTACTTACAGGCCGCAACGGCTTTCTATCGTCTTATGAAGCTTTTGTGCACGTGATCGACTCGATGTTCAACCAGCATGCCAAGTGGTTGTCGATCTGCAACCAACTGTCTTGGCGCCGCAAGATCGCATCGCTGAACCTTCTCATTACCTCAACCGTGTGGCGTCAGGATCACAATGGCTTCACGCACCAGGACCCTGGGTTCCTTGACGTAGTACTCAACAAAAGTGCAGACGTGACCCGCATCTACCTGCCACCTGACGCCAACTGTTTGTTGTCGGTAGCAGATCATTGCCTGCGCTCGGAAAACTACGTCAACGTCATTGTCTCGGACAAGCAGAAGCATCTTCAATATCTGGACATCGATGCCGCCATCACTCACTGCACAAAGGGTATCGGTATCTGGAATTGGGCCAGTAATGATGAAGGCCACGAACCCGATGTTGTCTTTGCTGCAGCGGGCGACATTCCCACCCAGGAAGCATTAGCGGCGACGGCACTGCTCCGGGAACGATTCCCTGACTTGAAAATCCGATTCATCAACGTGGTGGATTTGTTCAAGCTGCAACCGCATAGCGAACATCCACATGGTTTAACAGATCGAGATTTCGATTCTCTCTTTACGACCGACAAGCCGATTATCTTTAACTTTCATGGCTATCCGTGGCTGATTCACCGCCTCGCCTATCGTCGTACCAACCACCACAACCTCCATGTGCGCGGTTACAAGGAGAAAGGCAACATCAACACGCCGATGGAGTTGGCAATCAACAACCAGACGGACCGGTTCAGTCTCGCCATCGACGCGATTGACCGCATCCCGAAACTGCAGCAGATCGGCGCGCACGCCAAGGAAGAATTCCGCGATCGCCAGATCGCATGTCGAGATCATGCCTACGAGCACGGAATCGACAGCCCTGAGATTAGCGGTTGGAAGTGGCCTGGCGAAAAACAATGACCGCAATCGTTCAGTTTATCTTGAGGCACGGCTATCCCATACTGTTTGCCGCAGTCTTCGCGCGCCAGATAGGTTTGCCTGTGCCGGCGCCCGGTTTTGTGATTGCGGCGGGAGCGCTCGCGTGTTCCGGCAAGTTGCGCCTCGTACCCGCGCTTGCTCTATCTGTCACCGCCTGTGTCTTGGCCGACTGGTTCTGGTACGAGGCGGGTCGGGCATGGGGCGACAGAGTCTTGCACTTTATCCATTCTTTCGCAGCAGATCCTGATGCCGCCGAACGCAGATCGAGGAGGCTGTTCGCCCAGCATGGGCCTCCCCTTCTAGTATTCGACAAGTTCGTTCCCGGCCTCGACGCGGTCGTGCCGCCACTCGCCGGAAGTTCGGGTGCCGGGCGTATTCGATTCGTCGCCCTCGAAACCATTGGCGCCAGCCTCTGGTCAACCGCCTACGGCGTACTGGGGTACGTCTTTAGCCATGATCTGAATCGTGCAGCACGCTATGCCGGAAACGCAGGGACGCTGCTAGCAGCTCTTCTCGCAATCGCGGGACTCACCATTTACGCGGTCCGCAAGCTGATTCGGCGGCGTCGCGAGAGAGATGGGAGTGCAATGTGGATCGCGTCAGCGAGTCTACTGCCGTGTGGGCTGGACCGGCAACAATCGAAAATCCCCGAAGGAGTCAATAATGAGCGCTAGCGCAACAGTCAAACGGCCGACGTTGTCAGAGGAAGCGAAACGCCTTAGCAGCAAGTATGGATGTGGTCCGGTGCACTTCTCTGGAACGGATGAAGCGCTCTATGAGCGGCACCTGCTGTTCGACAGCGGAGTCGAGTTGGCGGAGGCAACGGCACGCGATCGCTTCGAGGCCCTTGCACGGTCCGTGCGCGACATCCTTTCGCAGCGATGGCTTCTCACGGAGAAGACTTATGAACAACAAAATCCTAAGCGCCTCTACTATCTCTCGATGGAATTCCTCATCGGCCGTTCACTGGCAAACAATGTTACAAACCTTCTGCTCGCTCCGCTCACAGACCAGTTTATACGGGACAAGGAACTGAACCTCATCGAGATCTTAGAGCAGGAGCCGGATGCAGGATTGGGCAATGGTGGTCTCGGACGTTTGGCCGCCTGCTTCATTGAATCCGCCGCAACCATGCAGCTCCCGGCCATGGGTTATGGGCTTCGATATGAATACGGCATCTTCAAACAATCCATCCAGAAGGGATGGCAACAGGAAACACCGGACAACTGGCTCCGTTCTCCGGACCCGTGGGAGATTGCCCGCCCGAACGAAAAGGTGGAAGTCAGCCTGGGCTGCTCATTCGAACTCAGCGGAGGCACTCTGCGCCCGGTGCCAGGGCGCCCAACAACTCTGATCGGCATCCCATTTGACCGCCCCGTGATCGGATACGGTGGCTCCACGATCAATACCCTTCGACTTTGGGCGGCGTCAGCGCCCGACTACTTTAACTTTGAAGAGTTCTCGCACGGGGATTTCATAGAAGCATTTACTCAGACCCTGGGTGCCGAAACCTTGACTCGCGTCCTTTATCCCGATGATTCAAGGGTGATGGGCCAAGGGCTACGCCTGCTGCAGGAGTACTTCCTGGTTGCTTGCTCACTCGCTGATGCGGTGCGCCGCTTTCAACGCTCCAACTCGGACTGGAGCGTATTTGCCGACAAAGTGGCAATTCAGATGAATGACACGCATCCAGCTCTGTCGGTTCCAGAACTCATGCGAGTTCTATTGGATCAGGTGCACCTCGAATGGGACGAAGCCTGGCATATCACCCAGAACACGCTGGCATACACGAATCATACTTTGTTGCCTGAAGCGCTTGAAAAATGGCCCGTGAAGTGGTTTGAAGACATGCTGCCCAGGCAGCTGGAGATCATCTACGAAATCAATCGCCGTTTTCTGGGAGATGTTCGCGGGCGGTTTCCTGCCGACAAAGAGCGCATTCAACGCGTGAGCCTTGTCGAAGAGGGTCCAGAGAGCAAGGTTCGCATGGCAAATCTGGCGGTCGTAGGTTCTCACAGCACCAACGGGGTGGCAGAGATTCACTCCAAGCTGTTGCGCGAAACGACACTGAAAGACTTAGCGGAAATCTTCCCCGAGCGTTTCAACAATAAGACGAACGGAGTCACGCCCCGGCGCTGGCTGCAATTATGCAATTCCGGGCTCTCTGGCCTCATCACTGAATCCATTGGAGATGGCTGGATCCGTGATTTAAGTGAATTAAGCAAGCTCAAAGCATTCACAGAAGACAATGGCTTCCGGGATGACTTCCGCAAAGCCAAGCGAAATGCCAAGCGAGAATTCTGTGATTGGCTTCGCTGGTCGACCGGGCAGACCGTTGATCCGGAGTCGATCTTCGATTGCCAGGTCAAACGCATCCACGAATACAAACGTCAGTTCCTAAATGCTCTGCGGATCGTTGTGCTCTACAACCGGCTGCGCCAGAATCCGGAGCTCGATCTGCACCCGCGTACGTTCTTTTTCGCCGGCAAGGCCGCGCCCGCCTACCGGCTCGCCAAGGTGATCATTAAGTTCATTAACAACCTGGCGGCGACCATTGACGGCGATCCATTAGTGCGCGGACGGCTGAAAGTGATATTCCTGCCCGATTACTGCGTTTCGCTTGCGGAGCATCTCATTCCCGCCAGCGATGTCTCCAACCAGATCTCGACCGCAGGCTACGAAGCCAGCGGCACAAGCAACATGAAATTCATGATGAACGGCGCATTGACCATAGGCACACGCGACGGAGCGACCATTGAGATGGCTGCAGAGGCGGGGGAAGAGAACTTCTTTCTTTTCGGTTTGACGGCGGAGCAGGTGATTGGCAGTCGCGGATGGTACAACCCGCGCTGGCATTATGACCACGACCCTGAGACCCGCCAGGCGCTGGACTTGATCTTCTCGGATTACTTCAGCCGTTACGAGCCTGGCGTGTTCGGTCCGCTGCGTGACATGTTGTTCACTCATGGCGACCATTACATGCACTTGGCGGACCTGAAATCGTACCTCGAGGCAGACGAGCGGCTGTGCGCGCTGTACGCCGATTCCGATGAGTGGGCGCGCAAGGCCATTTTGAATGTGGCAGGTTCGGGGAAGTTCTCTAGTAACCGCACGATCGCCGAATACTCAGCAGAAATCTGGAATGTAAAGCCGTGTCCAATACCGGAGAAAGCGTAAAAGAGGAAGCGGCACAAGAATACAAAACAATTAAAGGAGATAGTGGTGAACTTGATAAGGCCAATTATTTCTTCTGCGACGGCAAGGTTTGGTCCTGCATTGGTCCTGGCTGTTGTCGCGTGCTCTGTGATATCCGCGCAGGACGTAAGAACCAACTACATGCCAGGAACCGATTTCTCAAAATATCACACATATGCTTGGGTCAATGAGGTACAAGGCGTACCCTCGGTCGGCGGCCATGTCGACCAGATCTTGGACGCCCAGGTAAAACAGGCAATCGATTCACAAATGGCGGCCAAAGGCTTCACGAAGGTGGAGGACGGCAGTAAAGCCAATTTGCTCCTTGGCTGCCAGCTCGCGATCGATCCGGAGAAGCAGATAACCGGCTTCGGGGACAATTGGGGTGGCTGGGGCCCGGGGAGCTTCGGTACATTTTCGGCCAGTACTTCAAGCAATTACATCGGGACTTTCGTCGTCGGTATGTATGACCCTGTTGCAAAAAAGCTCGTTTGGATAGGCGCGGCCCAACATGCGGTTGAACCCAAAAAACAAGAGAAAAACCAGGAAAGGCTCAATAAGGGAGCGCAAAAACTGCTAAAGGACTTCCCTCCGGGACGCGGCAGATAAAGGAATGAATAACGATCGTAGGAACGTTGAGTCCTACGATCAAACAGTGCGCAGCGGACCGGAGTAAACCACACCCGTACTCCGCGACGCTCAAATCACTGCAAGGTCGCAGACTGGAGTTTCGAAAGAGCTGGGGGCAACCGTTTGGGTAAATTCAACGCGTGGATGCAATTTGAAGGGGACAAACGGCGGACAAAATGAAGTAAGAAGACAAAGACATGTTGATTCCAAATGTGCTTAGCGGCTTAGAGAAAGGGTCTGCAAAACCTTTATGCGTCGGTTCGATTCCGACCCGCGCCTCCAATTCCCTCCTCGAAGTTTTCTGCGATTACTGCTGCACTGTCTCCGTGACCGACGCCATGCTCCCGGCGATGTTCGAGTCTCCGTAATAGGTTGCTTTGACCTTGCTTGAGCCCACCGGCAACGTCGAAGTTGTGAACGTTGCTTTGCGGCCGCTGAGTTGCGCCGTTCCCAGCACCGTCGTCCCAACTGTGAACGTCACGGGCCCGGTCGGCGTGACCGTCGGCGACGTGATCGTCGCGGTGAACGTCACGATCTGACCCTGCGTAGACGGATTCGGTGATGCAGTAAGCGTCGCCGCGCTGGTAGTTTCTTTTACCACCTGCTTCATGCTCGGGGACGCACTGGGGCCGTTGTTGGTGTCTCCCAAGTACACCGCGGTCAGTGGGTAGGAGCCAGCATTCAGGTTTGACCTAGTCAGCATAGCCAGGCCCTTGGCATCGAGTGGGGCGGAGCCAAGCGAGGAGCCCTCCGACCAGAAGTTCACCCTTCCTGTTGGCGTGGCTGAGCCCAAGGTGGTCACCGTCGCAGTTAAGGTCACCTTTTGTCCGTACATGGAAGGATTCAGGTTCGAGGCAATAGCTGCGGCAGTCGCAGACTGGTTCTCGGTGTCGACCGCCTGCAGCAGCCCAGGCGACCTACTGGCAGCGAAGTTGGCGTCGCCACCATAGACAGCCGTGATGCTGTGCAGACCCGGATACACCAACGGAGTTGTCAGAGCGGCAACGTCAGAGTACAGAGTGGCAGTGCCAAGCAAATTCGAGTTCTGAAAGAACGTGATGTACTCCGACGCGAATGGCAGGGATCCGCCGGGCGAGCTCACAGTGGCTGTGAACGTTACTGCCTGATGGTAAACAGACGGATTGAGGCTTGAGACAAGCGTGATGGAAGTCGTGGCTAATGCATGATTCACTACCTGTGCAAGCGGTGCGGAGGTGCTGGAGCTGAACTTCAGTGTGCCTCGGTACACGGCAGTGATGGAGTGCGTGCCTGCTACGAGGGTTGAAATGGAGATCGAGGCCTTCCCGTTCACCATACTTGCGCTTCCCAGCGCTGTTGAGCTATCGAAAAACATTACGGTTCCCGTTGGAGTGCCAGACTCGGAGGTAACTGCTGCACTGAACTTAACAAGCTGTCCAAAGAATGAGGGATTGGGTGTAGAGGCCAAGGTCGTTGTTGTTGGCGTGGTTCCGACGTGCAGCAGTACTCCTACTTCACCGGGGCCACAGTCGGTGACCGGGCACATAGTTGCCGCCACGTCCGGCAGGCCGTCGCCGTTCAGATCTCCGACCGCCAGCCCGATGGGAGTTGATCCGCCGGAGTCGTAGGCAATCCCTGCCTGAAAAGTCCCGTCGCCGTTGCCCAGTAGTACTCTTACATTGGAACTACCGGAGTTGCCGTCTGTTGTCAGCAGGTCGAGTTTGCCGTCCCCGTTCACATCGGCCACCACCACCGATCCTTCGGTTTGTCCGCCCGAGCCCGTGAAGTAGTTTACCGCCGGCTGGAAGGTCCCGTCGCCATTTCCCAGCAGCACGCCCGCCACCTCGCCTGTAGTCAAAGCATCGAGGACGAGCAGGTCGGGCTTGCCATCACCGTTCATGTCCGCCACTGCGACCGAAACCGCTTCATACCCGCCCGAGTCGTAGGTCACGACTGGCTGGAAGGTTCCGTCGCCATTGCCCAGCAAAACACCTACGGATCCGTGTGATTGCTGACCCGTGAAACACAGGGTTGCGGGGGCACAAATGTTCAGCACCAGCAGATCGAGCTTGCCGTCGCCGTTCACGTCAGCCACAGCTACAGATTCCGCGGCCTCTCCGCCCGAATCGTAGGTCACCGCTGGTTGAAAGGTCCCGTCGCCGTTGCCCAACAGCACGCCGATCATTCCTTCCCCACCTGCGCTGCCACCGATGTGAGCGACCACCAAGTCGGGCTTGCCATCCCCGTTCACATCAGCCACAGCAACTGAGTTCGCACCGGACCAGCCTGTTTCGTAGACGGCAGCGGGGCGGAAAGTGCCGTCGCCGTTGCCGAGGAGGACGCCCACGACTGCGATGCCCGTTTGACAGCCGTTAGCCCCGATGGGCCCGCAATTGACTACCACCAGGTCCGGTATGTGGTCACCGTTGACGTCAGCGATAGCAACGGAGGTGGCGATTTCGCCGCCTGAGGCATAGTCCACCGCGGCCTGAAACGTCCCATCGCCGTTCCCCAACAACACGCCCACCACGCCCGCGCCGCCCGGGCAGGCGAAGGCGGCGTCACGGACACAAAAGTTCGCAACTACCAAGTCGAGCTTGCCGTCCCCGTTTAGGTCAGCGATTGCTAGCGACATAGGCGGGGAACCGCCCGACCCGTAGGTCACCCCCGGCAGGAAGGTGGAGATGTCTTCGTCGGGCACGGTGATTGGGAAGGACTGGGTGTTGGAGGCGCCGCCGCCAGGGCTGGGGTTGACTACCGTGACCGAAGCCGTGGACGCTTTGGCGATGTCGGATGCAAGGATGGCCGCGGTCAGCTTGGAACTGCTCACAAAAGTCGTGGCGCGCGGACTGCCATTCCAATTCACCACCGAGCCGGCAACAAATCCCGCGCCATCCACCGTTAGGGTAAATGCGGGCCCGCCGGGCGCAGTGGCGTCTGGGACCAGCGGCTGATCAACGAAAGGCACGGGATTCTGCGCTATGGCTGGCGCGGCCAGCAGAACTAAAGCCGCGAAAACTGCGAGGAACAGAATGAAGCCGCGGAGAACGCGGATCTCCACTTTAAGGGTAAGCTGGCGGGTCATGGGAGACCTCCTTAGCCGTCGACGTGCGAAAGACAGGCCAATTCCTCACAAAATGCGCTTCGAGACGGTTTACAGGAGGGGAGCCTGTGGAATGTTTTGGCCGTGGTCGAAGACGATCACCTTCGGACGCTACGCGCAACAAACGGCAATTTCCGTGAGTGCCGTCACAGCGGCGGCAAGAATCTTCCCGGGAATAATTTCTTTCCGAGAACTGCTGCAGCTAACCCGGCCAGCCCGGTTCCGAGCAATACGAGGGTGCCCGGCTCGGGAACGGTGCTGCTGAGAATCGTATTCCCGCTGCCGAGGGTCCCGGACACTTGCGTAAATCCGTTCGAACCGACCACGGCGTAACCCTGTAACGTGCTGCCCAGCCCGGACACCTGCCCTGAGATGTCGAAAATCTCCGAGCCGTCTGACAGCGTGCTTGAGTATGTCCAGGTAACGGTGCTGCTGAATGTGCCGCTGAAGATCGTGCCGCTCGGAACACCATTGCTGCCGTTCCCGGTGATCACAAAACTTCCACCACTGTTAAACACAGCGTCCGTCGCGAGGTTTCCCGACAGCAGGGAGCCCGTGGTGAAGCTTACGGTGCCCAGATCGCCCATGACCGGGCCGTTTCCACCGAGGCCCACCACAGCCGAGAGTTCAGAGCCGCTCAGAGACAGGCCTGCGGAACTTCCGGTAAGGGTGCCGCCGAGGTTGCTGAAATCCACATTGTCCGCGAATGCTGCCACTGGAAAAGCCAGAGCCAGTAGAGCCAGCAGAACGGTTCGCTTCATGACGGTCCTCCTGAAGCTACGCTGGGAAACAGGCCGAATTTCTCGGAGACTTTCGCGCCTGCTCGGGCCCGGGCAAAAACCTGAACGGGTAACCCTGAGAGCTCACCTTACGGGCAGGAAGGATCACAGCGGGCAAAAACCCAGGCCGGACGCACCTTAGCATTGAAAGGAAGCTACAGTCAATGCCGAATTGTGGCGTGTTCGGCGAGAAACTCGCGCGTCTGCTATTCCCCCTCGTGATTTCTGCTCAGGCTTGTTGGCCCTGATGCTTCCCTGTAAACTCGGGGACTTCGATTCCCATCGCGAAAATCATGAGCCCTCGCCTGCGTTTTCTGTTTATCGTTCATACAATTTGCATGCTTATCTCCGCCTGCTTGGCCCAGGGCCAAAACCCTGCATCCGCAGACCCTGTCGTTGAATACGTGCATGCGGAGATGCAGCGGCAGCACATTCCGGGCCTGGCGTTGCTGGTTGCTCGCGGCGGAAAGATCATCAAAGCCGAGGGATTCGGTCTGGCCAACGTGGAATTGCAGGTGCCCGTGAAGCCCGAGACGGTCTTCCAATCCGGATCGGTAGGCAAGCAGTTCACCGCGACCGCGGTGATGATGCTGGTGGAAGAAGGAAAAATTGGGCTCGACGACAAACTCACCAAATATTTCCCGCACGCGCCGGATCAATGGAACGAAGTCACCGTGCGTGAACTGCTCAGCCACACCGCCGGCTTTGGCGACTATCCCAAGAATTTCAATTTCCGCAAAGACTGGACCGAGGACGAGTTGCTGAAGATGGTTGAAGGCATTCCTCTGGCTTCCGCGCCCGGCACAAAGTGGGAATACAGCAACCTCGGCTATCTCACGCTGGGGATTCTGATTCATCGCGTGACCGGGGAATTCTACGGCGACTTTCTGCAGCAGAGAATTTTTCAGCCGCTGGGGATGAGTTCCACCCGCATCATCAGCGAGGCCGACATCGTCCCCAATCGCGCCGCCGGATACCGTCTGGTGAAAGGCGAATTGAAGAATCAGGAGTGGGTGGCGCCGATGGTGAACACTACCGCGGACGGAAGCCTGTATTTTTCGATCCTCGATTTGGCCAAGTGGGATGCCGCGCTTTACACCGAGAAACTGCTCAAGCGCTCGAGCCTGAACTTGATGTGGACTCCGGTCAAACTGAAAGATGGCCAGCCCAACAAAGGCAACTATGGATTCGGATGGTCTATTGATGAGCGCAACGGGCATCGATGCATTCATCATGACGGATCGTGGCAGGGATTCGAAACGGCGATCGACCGCTATGTGGACGATCAACTCACCGTCGCTGCACTTAGCAATCTCGCGGGAGCCGAGCCGGGAAAGATCACGCAACATGTGGCCGAGTTGTATCTGGCGGCTCACTGATCGCGTTCCGGCCAGGGCGTGCTTCGATCAGCATTCGCATTCCATATTTCGGACGCAACGTGATCAGCGGCTCAGGCTCAACTCGATGTCCCGGGACCAGAGCCAGCTTCCACTTCTGACCCAGCGTTGCCAGCAGCAGCACGCCTTCCATCCAGGCAAACGACTCACCAATGCATTGACGAGTTCCCGCGCCGAAAGGGAAGTAGGTGAACTTTGCGCGCCGTGCCTTAGCCTCGGGAATGAAACGCTCCGGATCGAAGCGCAGCGGATCTGGAAAAAACCGCGGGTCGCGATGAGTGACGAACTGGCTGATCAACACTGTTGTCTTGGCGGGCAGGAAAAATTCTCCGAGTCGAAAATCATTGCGTGCGTACCATCCCATGGCCCACGCGGGAGGATAAAGCCGCATCGATTCCGCCAGCACCATTTCTGTATAGCGCAGGCGCGGTACGTCTTCGAACGCCGGCTGCCGCCCCTGCAACTCACGGTCGATCTCAGCATGGAAGCGGTGCTCGCACTCCCGATTCTGCGAGAGCAGGTACCACGTCCAGGAAAGCGCGTTGGCCACCGTCTCGTATCCCGCGAGAAAAATCGTGATCACCTGATCGCGCAGCGACTGCTCTGAGGCGGGGCTTCGCTCGGGCGCAGCGGCCAGCATCAGGTCAAGCAGGCTGCCGCTGTTGGACCGTTCCCGCCGGTGCGCCTCGATCGTGCGATAGACGACAGCGTCGATGCGCTTGCGGGCACGCACAAAAGCGGCCAGACCAGGAGGACGCACGTGCACCAGCCACTCCGCCGCCGGCAGCATGACCAGAAAATTGTAGAGGCCCATGATGCGGTTGATGGCGTCGGCGAGTTCGTGGGCTTCTTCGCGCAGGTCGGTGGCAAACAGCGTCCGCGCCACCACGTTGAGGGTGAGATGCATCATGTCGACGGCGATGTCGCGCTGTTCGCCGTCGCGCCAGTTCTCGCGCACGCGGATGGCCTCGTCCACCATCGCGCTCGCATATTCCGGAATGCGCTGGCGATGAAACGCCGGTTGCGCCACCTGCCTCTGGCGGCGATGCTGTTCACCTTCGCTGGTGATCATGCCTTCGCCGAGCAGCATCTTGGTGCGCTGCACGGTCCGCTCCTTGATGAAATTATCGTTTTGCACGACTAGCACTTCGCGGATGTAGTCGGGATGATTCAGGAAGACGATGTGGTTCCAGGCGAGCTTGTAATGCGCGATGTCGCCGTAGGTGTCGGCAAGATGCTGAAACAGCAAAATCGGATTGGCCGGACGGAACTTGTGGAGGGCGAACCACAGCAGGTTGCGCTGGAAGCCGGGCGGGAAATGATAACGGCCCGAGCGTTCGCGTAAATCGTTTTGCGCAGCGGTTGCCATGTCGCTAGTTTACGATGACCGGCTTCGCGCGAGTGAGTTTGCACGCACGGTCTTAGCCGTGGCTGCAATTCTTCCGCCGCTTCGCGGCTGGACAGCCGATGGCGGCTGTCCCCACAAAATCTCTTTTCTTCTTTGATTGCGAAAGAGCGGTCACTCCATCGCATCCTCTAGGGTCTCGCGGGTTCCGTCTTTTGTAGATGCTGCAACTCCCCCAGAACCTCGGCGCTATGCTTAGTGGGATCGACGCTGGCGTATGCCTTCGCGATCTTGCCGCTGGGATCGATGAGAAACGTATGCCGCGCCGCGAACTTCACCACTCCAAGGTTGGTGAGCGAACCGTACGAGTCGGTCACCTTGTGTCCGGTGTCGGCCAGCAGCTTGAAGTTCAAGCCATCGTTCGCACAGAACTTTTTGTGAGACTCGACGCTGTCGACGCTTACTCCCAGAACCACGGCGTCAAGCGCAGCATATTTCGGCTGGTCGATCTGAAAATTGTGAGCCTCGCGCGTGCATCCCGGAGTCTGATCTTTGGGATAGAAATACAGCACGACCCACTTTCCCCGGTAATCTTTCAGACTGACCGGCGAGCCGTCCTGCGAGGGTAGAGTGAAATCGGGAGCGTTGCTGCCCGCAGCCGGCATCGCCGAGCGCGATACGAGCCGCGGAACCAGGAGCACTAGGACCGCCAGCACGACTATCAGCAACACGATCCGTAACATAGATTCCTCCGCGCCACAACGCCGCGAAAAGCAATTCTAAATCATTGGTACTACTGGGTCGGGCAGCAAAAATTCGTGTGATTGAATATGATGGAGTGTTGCGCATTCCTCTGGGGGAAATTCAGACGTGGCTCAAACCGAAACTGATGGGCTAGAAGTGTTGGAAACTAGAGAATGGGTCGATTCTCTGGATTATGTACTCTCGCATGGAGGCCCGAACCGGGCTGGCCGCCTGCTGCAGCAGTTGGCTCTGCATGCGCGGCGCGAGGCGGGAGTGAACCTGCCGTTCAGCGCCACGACTCCTTATCAGAACACCATTGCGTCGAAGCAGCAGCCTCCGTTTCCCGGCAGCCAGGAGATGGAACGCCGCATCAAGAGTCTGGTCCGCTGGAACGCCCTCGCCATGGTCGTGCGCGCCAACAAGATTCAGGAGGGCATTGGCGGGCACATTTCCACATTCGCCTCGGCCGCCACGCTTTATGAAGTTGCCTTCAACCATTTCTTTCGCGCGCAGACGGAGACCGGAGATCGCGACGTAGTCTACTTTCAAGGACACGCGGCTCCCGGAATTTATTCCCGCGCCTATCTCGAAGGCCGCATCTCGAAAGAAAAGCTGCAGAATTTCCGCCGCGAATTAAAGCCCGGCGGAGGACTGAGTTCTTATCCGCATCCGTGGCTGATGCCCGATTTCTGGGAGTTTCCCACGGTCTCGATGGGACTCGGTCCGATCCAGGCGATTTACCACGCGCGTTTCATCCGCTATCTGGAGAATCGCGGTCTGAAGCAGTCGACCGGCGGCAAGGTGTGGGCGTTTCTGGGCGACGGCGAAATGGACGAACCGGAGTCGCTGGGCTCGATCACGCTTGGGTCGCGGGAAAAGCTCGACAACCTGATTTTCGTGGTGAACTGCAACCTGCAACGGCTCGACGGCCCCGTGCGCGGCAACGGCAAAATCATCCAGGAACTGGAAGCGATCTTCCGCGGCGCGGGCTGGAACGTGATCAAAGTCGTATGGGGATCCGACTGGGATGCGCTCATCCAGAACGACCGCGATGGGCTGCTGGTGCGGCGTTTAGGTGAGATCAGCGACGGTCAATATCAGAAGTATTTCGTGGAGAGCGGAGCCTACTTCCGCCAGAACTTGTTCGGTACGGATCCGCGTTTGCTCAAGATGGTCGAGCATCTGTCAGACGAGCAACTGGCGCGCATGCGGCTGGGCGGGCACGATCCCATCAAAGTGCATGCCGCGTATCGCGCGGCGGTCGATCACACCGGATCGCCGACCATCATTCTGGCCAAGACGATCAAAGGCTACGGCCTCGGCGAAGCCGGCGAAGGCAAAAACATCACCCACCAGCAGAAAAAGCTGAACGAGGACGAACTGGAGATGTTCCGCTCGCGCTTCGGCATTCCGATTCCTGACGATGAACTGCATCTGGCTCCGTTTTATCGTCCGTCGGACGACAGCGCCGAGATCAAGTACATGCAGGCGCGCCGCGAGCAACTCGGCGGATACATGCCGCAGCGCAAACTGCGCGCCACGCCGCTCAAGCCGTTTCCCGAATCGCACTTCGAAGAATTTCACAAAGGCACCGACGGCCGCGAAGTCTCGACCACCATGGTGTTCGTGCGGCTGCTGGCCAAGCTGCTGCGCGATCCGGAGCTGGGAAAATATATTGTTCCCATTGTGCCCGATGAAGCGCGCACCTTCGGCATGGAAGCTTTATTCCGGCAAGTGGGAATTTATTCCAGCGTCGGCCAGAACTATGAGCCGGTCGACATGGATACTCTTCTCTATTACAAGGAAGCCAAGAACGGGCAGATCCTGGAAGAGGGAATCACTGAGTCGGGATCGATGTGCTCGTTCATCGCGGCCGGCACGGCGTATGCGAACCACGGGATTCCGACGATTCCCTTCTTTATCTATTACTCCATGTTCGGATTTCAGCGCATCGGCGATCTGATCTGGGCGGCC
>Ga0187805_10000199_pt1 | contig 18499 bp, 18 predicted proteins | sample NC_wetland_sal_i_6_FD_132965 | JGI IMG/M metagenome (GOLD analysis project Ga0187805, IMG submission 132965) | Wetland sediment microbial communities from Neuse River Estuary, North Carolina, USA - Control_5 | ecosystem: Environmental > Aquatic > Freshwater > Wetlands > Sediment | place: USA...
ATCCTGACTCTCGTGGTGTTGGCGGGCCAAATTCTGTATTCGCAATTAGGAGCCTACCTGCTCTACGACGACATCCACCATCGCGTTGCCACGATGGCGGACATCGCCGAGCACATTGCCGCAGCCCACCGAACACTGCCAAAGGGTGTGCCCCAAGCCGAATCGGAGTTCGTCCTTGCCGAACAGTCGAAACTGGTCCACAAGCAAGAACTTCCGGGGTTGAGCATCGATTTCTCAAATGATCCTGCTTTGTTGCGTAAGGTCGCCGGCACGGGGAAAAACGCGTTCGCGGGATTGGTTGAGGAAGGTGACAAGCTATATTTGATGAGCCTGAGAGAGATGCCAGAACCGCAAGGCATTCGAGTAGTCGCACTGCGCGTACTCGTCACGCCAGAATTCCTGGCTTCCATTGCTCCCGATCTGGGAGCCATTCAACTGAATCTTACGCGAAAATTTGAAGGCGGCGCGCGGCAGGGAATTCTCTACACCTCGGGCGATGCGCAATACGAGATCATAAAGCGAATTCCCGCGCAAAACAGGGTACTCCACCCTCCAATGCATTGGATTGACCCGGCAGTTACGGGGTTTTCCCGATTGGATGCGGTCTATGTCGGGACTGGCGGAATGCTTGATCCGCGGCGGCCCGTGCTGGTCACCTTCAATGCGCGGCCCTCGCGATTGAACGCGCGGATTTTTTCCTCACTGGGTGAGCTTGGCGGCTCTTTTTCGATTCTTTTTGTGGTTATAAGCATCGTTTTCCTTCTCATTGAAATCGCCGCGCTGATCACGGGCGTCGTTATGACTCGGCGGATCACTAAAGCGGTGAGCGATTTGTATGAGGCGACGCAATATGTGAAGGCCGGAGATTGGACGCACCGTGTTCGCATTGAGCGGCGCGATCAGTTGGGAGTGCTGGGCGAATCGTTCAATGACATGACCGGTTCCATCAGCGGGCTGCTGGAAGAGTCAAAGAAGCGGCAGCGGCTGGAAAATGAGCTTTCCATCGCCAGCGAAGTGCAGAATCAGCTGTTTCCGCAGAAGGTACCTTCGGTCGCGGGAGTCGAGCTGGAAGCAATTTGCAAAGCAGCGCGCACGGTGAGCGGAGATTATTACGATTTCATTCAGCTCAGCCCAACACACCTGGCGATTGCGCTGGCGGATATTTCGGGGAAGGGAATTTCGGCGGCGCTGCTGATGGCCAGTTTGCAGGCGGCGTTGCGCAGTCAACTGCTGGCTGCCGACAGCGAGAAGATGAGCACAGCGGAACTGGTAGCAATCCTGAATGTGCACATGGTGAGAAACACGGCGGACGACCGTTTCGCTACGTTTTTCATCGCCGTCTATGACAGCGCGACTCGCGTGCTGCGGTACACCAATGCGGGGCATTTGCCGGGATTCCTGATTTCCAACGGGAGCTCGAAACATCTCGACAAAGGAGGCATGGTCCTCGGCGTGGTGGAAGACTACGTCTACGAAGAGGGTTCGGTCCTGGTTCCTCCAAATGCTTTGCTGGTGCAATACAGCGACGGATTGGTTGAGCCGGAGAACGTCTACGGGGAAGAGTTCGGCATTCGCAGGCTGCAGGAGGCGGCGACTCGCATGCAGGGAGCTTCCCCTGCGGCCGTCGGCCAGGCGCTGATGGTGGCCGCGGAAGAGTGGGCGGGGACGCCGGAACAAGCGGACGACATGACCGTGATCGTGGCCCGTCTTCGTTAGGAGATGCCGCCGTGGACAGCCTGGAGTGGCGACGACTGCGGACTGCGGTAGTACGTGGTTTGTGAGTGGGCTATACTGACAAGCTTTCTATAGTTGGTACTGAGGACAAGGATGCCGGTTGCTGGCCGCGTGGCGCTGATTACGGGAGGAAGCCGGGGAATCGGGCGTGGAATCGCCGTCCGGCTTGCGCAAGAAGGAGCGCGTATCGCGATCTCCTATCTATCGAACAAAACGGCTGCGCAGCAGGCCTTGCGCCAATTGCAGGCGAGCGGCGCGGATTGCGTGGCCGTGGAAACGGACGTCACCGACCCGGTGCGGGCGGAGCAACTCGTTCAAGCCGTGGCGGACCGGTACGGGCGTCTCGATATTCTCATTAATAATGTAGGCGGATTTCGCTGGGGGACGCTGGCGGAATCTTCGCTGGAAGATTGGCAAAGCATTTTTTCTTCGAATCTATCGAGTGTTGTGTATGTGAGCCGCGCGGCGCTGCCGCTGATGCGGCGGGGGCGCTGGGGGCGAATCGTTAATCTTGGCGCGGTGGGCGCGGAGCGAGCGTTTGGCCAGGCGAAGATTTCGGCTTATGCGGCGGCGAAGGCGGCGGTGGTGGCGCTCTCGCGTTCGCTGGCGCTGGAGGAAGCGAAAAACGGGATTACCGTGAATGTGGTGAATCCCTCGAGCATCGACGAAAAGGAGCTGACACTGAACGAAGCGCGGCGGATTCGCGATGCGCGGTTTCCGATTGGGCGTCCGCCGACGGTCGAAGATGTGGCGGCGGCTGTTGCATTCTTTGTTTCGGACGAGGCCGAGTATGTGACCGGGCAGGTCATAAATGTCAGCGGCGGATGGATGCTCTAGTCGGGATGTTTTGAACTAAGCTCAATAGCACGCCGCGTGAAACAGGCATGAAAGCACTAACAGCAGCCGAGATGCGCGAGGTCGACCGGCTGACAACCGAGCGCTACGGCATTCCCAGCCTCCAATTGATGGAAAATGCCGGTAAGCAGGCGGCGGATGCCGTGGGTCGCGCCGTTGCCGGGAGGGAGCACGTCCGGGTGTGTGTCCTCTGCGGAAAAGGGAACAACGGCGGAGACGGGTTTGTTGTTGCACGCTATTTGAAAGAAGCCAAGCTGCCGACCCGAGCGATTTTGTTTGGCAGCCGGGCAGACGTGCAAGGAGATGCGGGGACGAACTTGGCACGGTGGGTGGAGAGCGGAGGCGAACTCGAAGTTGTCGAAGGGGAGGGCAACTGGGAACGCGTCTGGCCGGGAGTTTGCGCGGCAAACGTGATTGTGGATGCGATGCTGGGAACCGGCGTGCGCGGTGGGGCCGCAGGAACCATCAAGCAAGCCATTGGCGCCATAAATTCCCGCTCGCGAGGAGCCACGGCTACTTGGCCAGCGTTAATCCTCGCGGTGGATACGCCTTCCGGACTGCCGGCCGATGATGAACCTCCAGCCGGGTTGGTTCTTTTTGCACATCGGACGGTAACATTCACTGCTCCCAAGGTCGGCCAGTTAATCACTGCGGGGGCCGCGGCGTGCGGTGCATTGGAGGTGGTGGATATCGGGTCTCCTGCTGAGTTGATTGAAGAAACGGGGAAAGGCACTCTGCGCTGGGCCGGCCCGGATGAGTTCCGAGCGATTCAATTGGTGCGAGCGGCAGACTCCTATAAGGGCACTTTTGGACATGCGCTGCTGCTCGCAGGTTCGTTGGGCAAGAGCGGTGCCGCGATACTTTCTGGGCGCGCGGCTTTACGGGCGGGTGCCGGGCTGGTGACCGTTGCGACTCCGGAGACAGTGCAACCCCTCGTCGCGGGGGGAGCGCCGGAATTGATGACGGAGCCGATGAAAGCGACGAAGTCGGGCGCGCTGGCGTTGCGCGGCTTGGTGGACGGTACCTTTGGCGAACTCGAAGAGGGAAAGAATGTCTTGGCGATCGGGCCGGGGTTGGGAACGCATCGGCAAACGCAGGAGTTCATTCGAACAGTTGTGGCGCAGACGGAATTACCAGTGGTATTGGATGCGGACGGATTGAACGCGTTTGCAAATGCGGGACCACTCCTGAGAAAACGGAAGACGAAGTATTTGTGCATTACCCCGCATCCAGGTGAGATGGCGCGTCTGCTTGGAAGCTCCTCCGCGAAGGTGCAGCAGGACCGTCTGGAATTGGCCAAGGATGCTGCGCGGCGCTGGAATGCGCATGTTGTGTTGAAAGGCTTTCATACGATCCTCGCGGCGCCTGACGGCAGCACATGGGTTAACACTTCCGGAGGGCCGGGACTTGCCAAAGGAGGTTCGGGCGACGTACTTACCGGTGTGTTGGCTGCTCTGACGGCGCAATTCGGTACGAAGGATTGGATTCGAGTGCTCGCGCTCGGTGTGTTCCTGCATGGGAAGGCGGCGAATATATTGGCGCAAGAAGAGGAACCGTCCGGGATCCTTGCGCACGAGGTGGCCGAGAGAGTCCCCAAAGCTCGCGAGCAGCTGCTGCGGGAGATTCAGTACGGTGGCTGAAGAGATCATTACACACTCCTCGGAAGAGACTACGAACTGGGGACGCGAATTTTCCAAACGGCTTGCGGCGCCGGTCCTTGTTTTGCTCACGGGCGAGCTGGGCAGCGGAAAGACGACCCTGACAAAAGGGATCGTCGCAGGATTGGGAGCTGCTCGCGAAGAGGAAGTCACCAGCCCTACCTTTACGCTCGTGCATGTCTATGGGAATTCTCCCAAGGTTTATCACGCCGATTTGTATCGTATCGAGAGCTTCCACGATTTCGAGACGCTGGGGTTGGAAGACGTATTTGTCCAGCCGGCCGTGGTGATTCTGGAGTGGTCGGAACGATTTCCTCTGGCGTCACCTTGGCCGCAGGTGCGCATCCGGTTAGAACATTGCGGTGGAGACGCCCGGCGCATTTCAGTTTTGTAGCGCCTCCCGTAACTCGTCTGTTTCCATTAGCTTGCAGCGCGGTCCTAACTCTCTCGTTACCAAACCTGGCAGTCCCGTTGCAGAGCCCGGCGCGCACTGCTACGTTGATTACAGCCCCTTCTGGTGGAGTGCATGGCCGAAGAAATACTTACACTTGGCGTGGCAGAAGCGGCCCGGATCGAACTGAAGAGCTATAACGTAACGATCCCCATGGGATCGTTGTCTATCGGTGTGGATAATATCCACCACGATGTGTTCCTTAGCCCGAAGTTTGTCCAGGCCGCGCGTGACTATTTGTTTGACCTGATTCGCCAGAGCACCAGCGCCACGTATTTCTCGGGCATCGAGCTGCGATCGGCGAAGAGTCTGGATAATGCGGCATTCCGCAGACTCCTGACAGACCTACTGCAAAGCGCGCTAACCCAGGCCAAATATCATAAGAACATCGAGATAGACCTACTTTTCCGGCTTGGACTGCTGAAATTTCTCACCCAGGAATTGAGCAATCAATTCGCCAACCTCATCCTGGAGGGTAAGGAGTGGGTGCGGCAACGTGGAGAATTCTTTGAGCGCAGCCAGCAAGCACACGTAATCAAAGCGCGACTCTCAGAACTGCAGTCGGCCAGACGCAAGGTGGTCCGCGGCGTTGGGCAGCAAGTGGCGCAAATGGTGATCGACATCGAGGAGAACGTCATTGCCAAAACGCGGCGGGCGCTTTTCGGCGATGATTTCGCGCCGCTTTACGAAATGCTGAAAAACCGGCTGATCTTCCTGGACGGCGGCAAGGACGACGTTTTCTTCCTGGAACATTACGTCCTGCTTGGAAATTATGCACGTGACCCAGATCGCTTTGAGGCAATGGATGTGCTGTTCCAGGAATTTCTTTGCGAAGCGGGGCTCACCATTGGGCAAGACCCCGCGTTCACCGAGGCCAATCAAGCGCACAATGCGCTGCTCGAACAAGCCACGGCAATGCGCTCCGAAATCGCCAGCTTGGAAGAGCAGCGTGAAAACACGCGCAAAAAACTGGAACGCGGGGACAGTTTTTTCAATAAGTTCATCAATTCCTCCGATCCATCGAATCTGAAGGCTTCGCTGAGCGACATCGAGATGCGCCTGAAACACCAAGAAGTGAAGCTGGAGGAGATGGGACCGCAGATTGACGCCGCGAAGCAAAAACTGGACTTTTACAACAAAGACTACCGGGGCCGCCTCGGCGATTATCTGAATGATCCGGAAAACGCCAAAAGACTTTTCGATCCGGCAGGAACGGACGCTCAATCCGGCGAACAGGCGCGTTTGCTATCCCAGCTGGTCGACCGGCTGGAGCAAAGCGACGTGCTCTATCATGTGCTGGCAAGCTACGAAATCCGGCCCATTGCCAAGGACTACTGCCCACCTGTTCACCTGCAACAACTCCGGAAGGCCCTGGTCTCCAAGGAGGAGATGAAGCAGGTCGAGCAGGTGTTAAAGCATGTTCCCGCCAAACAGCTTTCGCTCAAGCCTATCGACGAACTCTCGCGAAAAATACGGCGTTACTCGCGGGAGGAGATGCAAGGGTTCGTTCTACGCTTTGCCATTGACTTCTTGCGGTTGCGCCGGGATCTTCGCGATGCGGAGCACTTGACTACGTGCATGGAACGCATTCATCTGGTAACCACGGAGCAAAGCAGAGAGCTTTCTCGTTTGAATAACCGTCTCTACGAATGCGTGCTGCAGGAAGAGGCCAAGCTTCAAGAGGATCAAGTCGTCTCGCATGTGATCATCAAAGCTGACGTGCGCGGTTCGACCAAAATGACCCAGGATCTGCTCTCTCGAGGTCTGAGCCCGGCATCGCACTTCAGCCTGAATCTGCACGAACCCGTCAAGAAGCTTCTCGACCGTTTTGGCGCCAAGAAAGTTTTCATCGAAGGCGACGCAGTGATCCTGGCAATCTTCGAAACGGAATCAACACGGACCTATGCCCGGGCCGTCGCAAAGGCCTGCATCCTTTCGCGCCAAATTCTGGCTGTTTGCAATTCCTATAACGATAGCGCAGTGGCCAGCGATCTTCCCGCGCTCGAACTTGGCCTCGGCGTCGCGTTTCAAGGCTCCGCGCCCACTTACTGGACGGATGGAGATTCGAAGATCATGATCTCCAAGGCGCTGAATCTCTCCGATCGCCTCTCCGGCTGCGCGAAACTCGCCAAACGCATGCTTTCCGGCCAGAAAACTCACTTCTGCGTCTACCAATTCCTCACGGCGATGGAAGGCGCGTCCGCCGAAGAGCTGGACGAATTCCTCGTGCGCTTCAACATGAACGGAATCGAGTTGAATGAAGAAGGCTTCCAAAAACTTTCCGAGGAAATCTCACTCGACTCCGTAGAAACAAAACTGGAAATGCCTTGGGGCAAAGAAATCGTCACGCTTCATTACGGCGAAGTCCCCATGGGTGAATCGGTGGAGTTACTTGTCCTTCGCAAGAGCCTTGCGCGCGAGCTTCTTCCCGACGGCAAGATCGGTCAAGCATCATCGCATCCTTACTACGAAGTCTGTACCAGCCCCAAGCTCTACGACCTGGTCGCCGCGCTGATTCGCAGCAAAGCCGCTACTCCAGCAATTGAAACCGTACGCGCCTGACCCCTATACTCTCAACGGAAGCGAAAGGGGTCCGGTGATCTTCCCGGCCTTCAAAGCCGGCGATTCGGTCCTTCGCGGGTCGAATGGTGGGTTCGACTCCCACACGCTTCCGCCATATCTGACTGGTGTGACGGATGTTACAAAGAGAAGAGGCAGCAAAAGGCAGCAATAAGACGTTTTGGGTGCTGTTCTTGTGCCAATACAAGCGGCGGCACGGACGGTGGCCGCATCCCTCACGATGCGGCGGAGAGTGGGAGGAAGTTTCGCGTGCTAAGCGTTATTGGCATGTCTGCGCGGGAGTGTTTGGCGTTGGAAGTGGAGACCAGTATTGCCAGCCGGCGTGTGACGCGGAAGTAGGACGCGATTAGCAAAGAAGGAGCCGTGGAAAAATCCACTGAGGAAGCCAGGAATTCCAGAACGACCCGGCGGCTTAAACGCACGCGTTCGGAATCCGTTTTGAGAATCATGTCAGGCTCGGCTTTTCGCGTTCTCACGCCATACGATTACTTTTTTGCCAGAAATGGTATCACGGCTGAAGGCAACGTGAATCAAGTACAGATGGTCATCGCCGATGTGGACTTAAACCTCTTGGAGGAGCAGCGCATCAAGGGAACATTGCTCCCCTTGAACGACCTCATCCGCGACGTTTATGGTCGCGTGATCCATTTTGCGGACCATCGCATCGAAGAAGAACCCGTGCCGATGGCTGGCGCGAATGATTTCACTGCTTCTGCGATCCACGTAAGAAAACAATAATCCGAAAGAGAGTGAAAAGTGGCGCTCAGTTCTGTGCTGCACTGAATCAGTTGGATATTCCGCCTATCATTATCACCTTACTTCACTAAACGAGAATCGAAATAACAGACCAGATCGTCAACGTGTTGTTGTCCGGCCGAGTCCGTGACTTTCATCAAGGATCAAATCATCTCCCATGGGGCAATACTTGCCGGCCGCGGACGATGAACCGATTGGGTGCATGTCCCACATAGTTGAAAGGGAAACAGGTGATCAGCGTCAGCTCCCTTGCGTCCGAAGAGTGGAGAACGGTGACTTCGGTAGCTGGGACCACAAAGGTCGACTGCACCTCATATTGAAAGGTCCCGCTGGAAGTCGCGATTATGATTGTGTCGCCTGGGCGGATTCCGCGAAGGGGGCGAAACAATCTGTCTCTGTGGCCGGCCAAAGCGACATTACCCCACTCTCCCGGCAAAGGAGTCTGGGGAAGGTGCCCGACCGCTCGATCCAAGAGTTCCAGGGCGTCGCCCTGGACGACTACGGCCTTGACCCCTAGCCTGGGGATTTGGATCTCACCGATAACATCGCCGCTGTTTAACAGGCGCGGTTCGGAGGTGGGTGCAGTGTGTTCAAATTTGCGCAATTCGATCGCTTGATAGGCTTCGCCGTAAAGTACTACAAAGCTTACGTAGGCGACGGCGACAACTCCAACGAGCAGAAAAACGAACGAAGCGCAGCGAAGCAAAAATATATCGCGACGCGGATGATTCTTCAGGACATCTGCGGCGGTGTTCATCGCGGGACTCCGAGAGGCTGCGCGGATTACGATTTTGTCCCGTTTGGGAGATAGCCAGGCCGCGTCCTGATGTGTAGTTTTTGCGAGTTCGGTGAAGAAACTTGCACCACGATCTTCCGGAACGAATCAAGGTTGCTGTTTATAGTTGGCACGTAGCCCAGGGTGTACTGTTCGCGGAGGTCGCGTGCGATTTGTTTTGTAAACTTCGCCGCTTCATCACTCTGCTTTGTGAGGAAGGTAATTCCCCCGGTCGCGTTAGAAAGCTTCTTGAGGACTCCGGGATTTTCTTCCTCTCCGGCTTCGTCGACCAAGCCGATTGAATAGATGACTACATGGGATTGTTGAGCCAGAGCCAGCAATTCTGAAAATGTGGCGTGGCTGGCGTTGTCGCCGCCATCACTGACAATGATCAGGGCCTTTTTCTCCCACTGTCCCAGCTCGACGTGCGTTAGCCCCTCGATCACCGCGTCATAGAGAGCGGTTTGTCCGCGCGCGGAGACGGCGGAGAGTGCTTGTTGTAATTCAGCGTCATCGTGCGTGAACGGTTTTCCGCGCATAAGCTCGACGGAGATGTTCTCATTGAAATCTACAACGAACATTTCATCTTGCTGATTGCTCGAATGGGCGAATGCGTTTACGGCCAAAGATACAGCAGATAGTTTGGGACCCATGCTGTAACTATGGTCGACAATCAGCCCAACTGTTACGGGCGTGTCCTCTTGTCTGAAGAGAGTAATTTCCTCCGGTCTTCCGTCCTCAAAGACCTTAAAGTTTTGCGCCGTCAACCCAGAAACAAATGCTCCGTGTGAGTCTGTGACGTTAACAGGCAACAAAACGAGAGCGGTAGTGAGGGTAATCTTGGCTTGGGCAGCCGCCTCAGCTGCAGGAGAAGCAGGCGTCGATTGCAGTCCTAAAAATGAGGCGGTTGGGAGCAGCAGGACAACAAAAATCAAAATATGGATGAGAGTTTGGAATTTGCGTAGCTGGCGCTGATGGTGAGACCTCATGGGTCACCTCTTCGCGCCGCGGTGGAGGGTGATGCCCTCCGTTCCGCGACGCGCAAGGCCTCGACGTTTCTAGGAAAACTGCTTTACCAACAACCTGAGTGCTATTCCAATTGCGATGGCTGCGAAACCCAGCAGCCCAAGCAACGGAATCGTGCTGCCTGTCTGTGGCAACTTCGCGGGCTCAACTGGCGCCGCTTCCTCTTGAGGAGGATTTGTTGGAAGGACTTGAATGGCTTTAGCCACCGGCTCTTCCATTTTTTCTGGTGTGATCGCTTCGAGCGGAACTGTCTTCAAGTTGCTTTCCGTCGGAAGCATCGTTTCGGCGGGGACGATTTCCTTGCATTTCTCAGCAAGTTCAGTGGCCCTTTCTTTCGGGTAAACGAATTCCTGGCCGAAATTATCCCCAGGATAGAACCACGCGCGCAACGCCTCTGGGCAGACACCCGGGCGCTCGTTAAAACTAATCACTGATTCGCCAGTCGGTTCCAGCCGATAGTTGGGGATCGCGAGGATCGTGGCGAGAAGGTGAGTTTTCTCCTCGTTCCAAATCTGCACAATGTGACGATCTGATGGTGAGTCAAGCAGCTTGAAAACGTAGGTTCCCGCAGGCAGCGTTTTGCCACCAGGAATTTCAATTGGTTGGTTAAATGTGAAGACGGTTTCTTTGTTCCATGTATCCGCCCGCGTTGGACTGACCGATACTCCGACCAGTAATGCGAGCACTAGTACAACAAGCAATGTCTTGGCAATTCTCATGGCTTCTTCCTCCTTGCAAGCTGAACTCCTTGCCTTGTTGCGGCGCCCCTAGATGTGTAATTGCGCCGACTTTCTATATACGAACGTTTTGAATGGAGCTCAGTCCTTTCTCTTTCCGTGGATACTCTGGTTGCGAAATTGAATCTGTGAGCCGTGTCACGCATCGATGTGATGAAGACGCGGCAGGGCAATCGGAACCTAGCGTGACCTGGATCACGTGAGGGCGTGACTTGATGCACTGACCTTCGGCCCTCGAGTGACCAGATTTATGTGTGAGGGAAAGATGATGTTCATCAGCCAAGTCATGACGAGAGATGTCGTCTGCTGCACGCCCGGGGATACGGCACGCACAGCTGCGATCTTAATGAAAAAACATGGAGTCGGAGCCATACCAGTTGTTTCCGACCTATCCGATCCATTGCTCGAAGGGATCGTAACCGATCGTGATCTCTGCTCTGGCGTCGTGGCGGAAGCAAAGAGCGCAGATGCAGTCAGGATCTCGGAACTGATGACGCCCGTACCCGTCAGTTGTGAATCGGAATTCACATTAGAGGCTTGCGAAGAATTGATGCAGCAAAACCAAGTGCGCAGAATTCCCGTTGTGGACAAACGGGGGAGATGCGTAGGCGTCGTCTCTCAAGCCGACATCGCGCTTTGCGCACCCGCAGCGACCGCGGGAAACATGCTGAAAGAGATATCCAAACCCTCGAGATCAAAGAAGAGCTTGCACTTCCAGCCAGACCAATTTTATTGCGGACAACTACACGAGCAGGACGAAATCTTGTTGTTGAATCGACGGCGAGAACTAAGCAAGGAAGTTGAGGTAGTTCGATGATCTTTCGAAATCGAGAAGAAGCGGGCGAGCAGTTAGCATCGCGCCTCGTTGAGTACGCGAATCGCGAAGATGTAATTGTACTCGGAGTTCCGCGGGGCGGTGTACCGATCGCTTTCAAGGTTGCCGAAGCCTTGAATTTGCCTTTGGACGTATTTGTGCTCCGGAAGCTGGGCGTACCTGGCCGCGAAGAGCTGGCGTTCGGAGCCATCGGAAGTGGTGGCGTGCGCGTATTGGACAGAGCAATCGTCGAAGCCATCGGCCTGTCCAAGACGGCCATCGAGATGGTGACACAGACAGAAAAAACCGAACTCCTCCGCCGTGAACGAATCTACCGGGGCGGAAGGCCCCCGCTGGATCTGCGGGGGAAGACTGTGATTCTCGTGGATGACGGCATCGCTACCGGGTCAAGTTTGCGAGCGGGTGTGCGCGCATTGCGGCAAACAAAGCCGGCTTCCATAGTAATCGCTGCGCCCGTCGCTCCTCCATCGGCCGTGAATAGTTTGAAAAGTGAAGTGGACGACGTCGTGTGTGTGGCAGTTCCCGAGATATTTTATGGGGTCGGACAGTTCTACAAAGATTTCTCGCAAGTGAAGGATGAAGAAGTCATCGAGTTGCTGGATACCGCGGCGCGTCAGCTTGGAAAGCAGCATTATCACGGCGCTGCTAGCGGCACGCGCCTGTGATACTGAGTACGTGATGATCCCCAGGTAACGAGAACGCTGCTTCGATCAGTCTCCAAGAAGCATCGACAGCAGAGGTGCCACAATGATACCGAAACAAGACAGCGCCGTGGTAAGTGCCATTCGCCGGTCGGCGTACCCGCTTACGGGAGGCACTACCGATTTTGATTCCTTGCTTAAGACCATAGGCGACTCCCGTTATGTGCTAATTGGAGAAGCGTCACATGGGACTCATGAGTTTTATCGTCTGCGTGCGCAGATTACAAAGCGTTTGATCGCGGAAAAAGATTTCAACGCCGTTGCGGTCGAGGCTGACTGGCCGGATGCGTACCGCGTCAATCAATACGTGCGATTTGAAGGTGATGACGAGGATGCGATTGATGCGCTATCGGGATTCCAGAGATTTCCGGCATGGATGTGGCGCAATGCGGACGTTCTCGACTTCGTCGGTTGGTTGCGCAACCATAACGAGCATCGCCAGTCCCGCCGCGTTGGTTTCTATGGATTGGATCTGTACAGCTTGCACGCTTCGATTCGCGCTGTGCTGGATTTCCTGGACAAAGTCGATCCGGAGGCTGCTCGCCGAGCCCGAAGTCGCTACGCGTGCTTCGATAATTTTGGCGAGGACACCCAGGCGTATGGGTATGCCACCAGTTTTGGCTTGAACAAGAGCTGCGAAGATGAGGTCATAAGCCAGTGGATGGAAATGCACCGGCGGGCAGGTGATCTTGCCAGACGTGATGGCCAGGTTGCCAGGGACGCCTTCTTTTTTGCGGAACAGAATGCTCGACTTGTAAAGAACGCGGAGGAGTACTACCGCGCGATGTTCCACGAAAGAGTTTCGTCCTGGAATTTGCGGGACAATCACATGGCGGAAACCTTGCATGCACTGATGCACCACCTTGGAGCCAAGTCGAAGGTCGTCGTCTGGGCGCATAATTCTCATCTTGGAGACGCACGCGCGACGGAAATGGGACAGCGAGGCGAACTGAATTTGGGCCAGCTTGTACGGCAGCGATATGGGAGGGAAGCGACGCTGGTCGGCTTCACGACGCATACAGGGACTGTGACTGCGGCATCGGGTTGGGACCGTCCCGCGGAACGCAAACATGTTCCTCCTGCGTTACCCGGTAGCTACGAGGCGCTCTTCCACGCGACCGGCGTTCCAAATTTCATCCTTCGTCTCAGCAAGAAGGAAGAATCGACAGCTGCCCTGGGAGAGCCCCGCCTGGAGCGCGCTATAGGGGTCATCTACTTGCCTCAATCGGAGCGCGCGAGCCACTATTTTCATGCCCTCCTTCCTGAACAATTCGACATTGTTTTGCACTATGACGAAACCCGTGCTGTCGAGCCCCTGGAGCGGACACCTGCCTGGGAGACTGGCGAAGTTCCCGAGACTTATCCGTCCATGCTGTAGGCAAGATTTTGCGCCGATTTCCCGCATACTGTGACTCAATGTGAGGAATCGAACCTTCATATCGACGATTTCCGGCAGGTTGCGTAGGCAGCAAACAAAAGAATCGAAGGCCCTAGATTGACCAGCTCAGTTCTCCAAGCAGGTATCTTCGCATCCGCGATATTTCTTGGCGCAGCTGACGTGTGCGCCCAACGACAGCCGGAAGTGTTCTTTAAAGACAAGATTGAGTTGTCCGACAAAGAGATTCAAAAGATGGACCAAGGTCGAGTCGTTACCAAGGTCCTCGCATCTGCTGACAAAAAGTACGGCGTCTTGGTTTTTGGTGGGGTCTATATCAATGCCACGATCGAGCAGTTCGCCGCATCCTACCGCGACGTAAAGACACTTCTTGAGGATAGAGTCTACCTCGACGTGCACGAGTTCGACGCGGCTGGTCCCACTGCCCTCTCCGACTTCGATCATCTCTCATTCGATCACAAAGACATCGACGCTCTGCAGAAGTGCAAGCCTCACCATTGTGATCTCCAGGTCTTCGACGTCGACCCCTTTAAAAACCAGATCAACTGGAATTCAAATGAGAAGTACGAGCAGTTCAACAAGCTTGCCCGCAAACGCATTTACGAAGGCATGAAAAGATATATGTCTGGCGGCTTGAGGGCCTTGGGCAGCTACACGGACCGCGAGAATCCCTTCAACCTCTACGAAAACATGAAGTCGATGCTGGATGCTTCCTATTACCTGCCACCTGACAAGGCTGGCAGCATCTATCAACACGTTCTCGACTATCCGGACAGAAAGGTCCCTGGCGCGATTGACTTCTTTTACTGGGAGGACATCGATTTTGGGGAGGGGCCTACGATACGCGTGAATCATGTCTCCATGTTTCCAGAAGGTGTGGGCGTCGCCAAATATGTGGTCACAAATCAGCAATTGTATGCGAGCCGCTTCATACGCATAGCTTTACAAGTGTTCTACTGCGTCCCCGATACTCTCAACCCCAATAAAGCAGGGTTTTACCTGATCGAGATGAACGATTCGCGGATCCCTGATTTTGGCGGCCTAAAACTCAGCGTAGTCCGCAAAATCGCGATCGAAAAGGGTGTCGGGTCAACCCGCGATATTTTGACTCTTTACCTCAGAAGGCTCACCGGAAAGTGAAGAATTGGGGATTCGAATGTTTCGCAAGGCTTAGCGCGGGTAAGGAGCCGCTGGGCTGTCGATTGGCTGTGAGCAACATCACGACTGACCATGTTCACGATCACACCTTGTGCAACGCTCCTGTACTACAAAGAGACTGAAGCCCAAGCCGACAGAAAACGAAGACTTGAAGCCAAACGGTTTTGAATAGGAGAAATTCAATGAAAGTAAAAGAAGTAATGATGGGTACACCTTATTACTGTCAACTCGAGACGAATCTCGGTTCAGCGACGGAATTGATGTGGGTGGGCAACTGTGGATTCCTTCCCGTGATGAATGCGAACGGCAAGTTGGTCGGCGTGGTCACGGATCGAGATATCTGCATCGCTCTTGGAACGCGTAACCGCCCTGCAGGAGAGCTCTCAGTAGCTGACGTAATGTCCAACAGGCTTTTTGCGTGCTCGCCCGATGACGATGTTCACTTCGCACTGGAGACCATGAAAGAGGGAGGGGTTCGCCGGCTGCCGGTCACTTCAGAGAAAGGAATTCTGGTCGGCGTCATTTCGATGGACGATCTGTTGGTGAGAGCAGAATCCGCCGGTATTGGCAAGCGTCCCGAACTATCAACTGAAGAAGTTGTGAAAGCATACCGCGCCATCGACAAACGGCGAGTGCCGCAAATTGTGCTTGCCAGGGGCGCAGCCTGAACGAAAGATGCCCTTGGCGAATCAGGCTGCTTCATCGGGCAGTGAGATGTTCCCTAAGCCGCTCTCGCCAAAGTTCAAAGGGGGCGGGATAGGTTAGTGACTAGACGCCCAGCTCCGGCGGCTTGCCTTGCCGACCTAACCGCCAGGGAAAGGAATCAATTTATGGAGTTGTTGGAGGTCATAAAGAAACGACGAGCGGTTCGAGAATATACGAACGCTCCCATCGAACGCTCCGTTGTCGAACGATTGATCAACACTGCGATTCTCGCGCCGAGCGCAATAAATCTGCAGCCATGGGCATTCGCTGTGGTTCTGGATCCGGCACGTATCGAAGAGTTTGGAAAACGGGCGAAGACATGGTCGCTTTCGAACTTCGGCCAAACCTCGTTCACGCCGGAACTTCGCAAGATGCTCGAAGATCCAAGCTTTACGATGTTTTATCACGCTCCTGCCTTGGTGGTGGTCTTAGCCAAGTCCTCCGACACGCAGGATGCGGAAGATTGCTGCCTCGCTGCAGAGAACTTGATGTTGGCCGCCCGCGATCAGGGGCTGGGCACTTGCTGGATAGGATTGGCGCGTCCCTGGCTGAATCTCTCGTCAACTAAGGCCGAACTGAAATTGCCGAACCAATATAGGGTGGTCGCACCCATTGTGCTCGGGCATCCGAAAGCCTGGCCGGAATCCCACGGGCGAACTCCCGCGGAAATCCACTGGCTGAAGAAAAAGCAGGCACGGCCAACGTCTCCCATTAGGAAAAGTTGTGCAGAGCAACGTTGAGCTCTGTAGAAGGAGTACAAATATGATTCCGGACCCAAAGTTAGAATTCGATGCCGAGAGACGAGAGGTTTTGATCGCCATCGATGACATAACGCTCGAAGGCACACTCGTTGTTCCTAGAGATGCGAAGGGGATAGTATTGTTCGCACATGGTAGCGGAAGTAGCCGCCATAGCCCGCGCAATCGCTATGTAGCTCAGATACTCCACACCCAAGGCATTGCAACTTTGTTGTTTGATCTGCTGACTCGCCACGAAGAATCGATGGACCAATACACGGGCGAGCTTCGTTTTGACATTCCGTTCCTTGCAAAGCGCCTCGTGGCTGCGACTTATTGGATCGCAAACGATGCAAGCACGCGGGACCTGAAGGTAGGTTATTTTGGAGCTAGCACGGGAGCGGGAGCCGCACTCGTGGCATCCGCCGAGCTCCCAAAAGTTATTTCCGCGGTCGTCTCGCGTGGTGGCAGGCCCGATCTTGCTGGAGGCGCGCTTGATCTGGTTCGCGCGTCAACGCTGTTGATCGTTGGTGGAGAGGACACCGCTGTCATCGCGATGAATCGCGAAGCTTTGACAAGGATCAAATGTCAGGACGAGCAGCTCGCCATCATTCCTGGTGCCACCCATCTATTTGAGGAGCCGGGAACGCTCGAGGAAGTTGCAAAGCTTGCCGCGGAATGGTTTGGCCGGCATTTCACATTCGTTCAGAAGGCTCAGGGTGCGTCCGCCAAGGGTTCGTGAACGACAGCGAATCCACTGAGCTTAATTTGCATTCCTTCGCTTTACAGCAGTCTTGCTAAAGTGCGCGGACCGCTTCTTCCACTTGCTTTGCGACCGCCGCGTGATCTTGTCCCTTGAGGCGTAGCGGCGACCCGAATGCTATTTCGACGTGACCGGGGCGCGGCCACCGCGCATGTCGATGCAAAATCTTTTCAAGGCCTCTCAATCGAATGGGAACAACTGGCACTCCCAGCCGCGCGGCGATCAAGCCGATGCCGGGCTGAAATGGCTTAATCTCTCCTGCCTCCGTTCGCTCGCCTTCTGGAAAGAACAATATAGACCAATTGTCGCTCACCAACTCTCCGAGATAACGCAGCGACTGACGCGTCAGCTTCCGTCTGCGGAATGGGAAACGCATTGAAGAACAGGGCTACCAACCAATACAAAACACTGTCCCGGAATCGTTCATAGAGCGTGTGACGGCTCGGACAAAAGTGTCCATCGAAATATTCCCTCCACATCGCGGGTCCAACGCGATAACGGTAGCGCGAGGGCAAGGCCGACAAGATCAAAGGCGTGTCCATGTGACTCTGATGGTTTGGAGCAAAAATCACCGGTCCCTGCAGGGAATTCAAATGCTCCCTACCCGTGATGCGGGCCCGGGCAATGACGCGACCGTGCCACGGTCTGCACTCAGCAGATTCTGCATGAGACATTCCGCGTGCTGCCGCTCCCATTCGGGAATAGGGGTGGCAAGGTGATCGCTGAGTTCAGCATCGGGAATGCGGCTAACGTCTTCCCGAAAGAATCCCATCGATTCGCGGAACTCTGCTGGAACACTATCTCCCACCACGTCAACAAGATGGACCGCGCTGACAAGAAAGATATCTGATAGCCCCTCTTGGCGGCATATCTTAGCGGCCTGCTTTGCTGTTTCACGGCCTAGTCTGGCTTAATGCGCTTCAGCGCGGTGTTCGAAGCTATCCCGTCGCGCCCCCCTGGTCTTATGGACGTGCTGCCCGCTCACGTGCCCCATCTCCTTCGTTTTCCATTGGGAAACGTCGAGGAGAAGCGGGCGTTGCGCAATTCTCACCATCTCTGGAAGTTGATAACGAAGAAAGCGCGCTTCCGTTTCGTCCACCACCACCATGCAATAGGGCTTGTGTTCGACTGCGAGAAGTAGGAGCTTTGATATGGCCGGCCGTCCTCACCGAAGTTCATTTTCCGCCGCCACTGGAAACGGCACTAACTGCCAGACATCTGGACCCGCAAAAATTGCCAAAGCCTTTTCGAGCCACCCCCCGAACTATGAGGTCGTTACTTCGATTACAATATCACTCGTTTGTTACATCCGAGCCGGAACAGCTCAGATTTGGCTACCCAGTTGAGATATCAGACTGCTTATTCTTGTTGGAGTGATTCGATGTGGTTTGTCAGTTCCTTGATCGGCACGGAAGTCTGGATGATGTCGATTGGGTCGGAATGTTGTGCGCCGCGACGAGCGCTTGTCCGAGGCTCAGCCCCCCATCGCCTGAAGGAACTTCGGACTGCGTGAAAACATGAAATTCCTGGGATTTCAATTCGCGAATCAAATCTTGAAAGACAAGCAGATTGTTGAAGGTACCTCCGCTCAGGCATATCTGGTTGATAGAAGATTCCTCTCGGAGCAAGCAG
>Ga0187805_10000200_pt1 | contig 18450 bp, 13 predicted proteins | sample NC_wetland_sal_i_6_FD_132965 | JGI IMG/M metagenome (GOLD analysis project Ga0187805, IMG submission 132965) | Wetland sediment microbial communities from Neuse River Estuary, North Carolina, USA - Control_5 | ecosystem: Environmental > Aquatic > Freshwater > Wetlands > Sediment | place: USA...
ACGCGGGGCAAGTCACGGTCGCCGATGGCACGGAGATGATGGCCAAGCGCATTGAGCGCGTGCTGACGACCGATCCGGGCATGGGGATTATTCGTCACGCGGATGCCGGCTATGAAGAAGCCCAGCGTTTCGCGAAGAAGGCGCATGTGAAGATTCCGATGCAGAATCGCGACTGAATGCGGATTGCCAACTCACCGTCAGATTGTGAGCACAAACATTTCATCCCAAAGACCGCCATCACCGGAGTCGCTGTTGCTGATCAACATCAGCCAGCTTCTGACCTTGCGCTCTCCTGGCAGACTTGGCGCGCGCCGCGGGTCTGAACTGAAAGAACTGGGGATCATCGAGGACGCTGCGGTGCTGTGTGTGGGCGGAAAGATTGTTTCGGTGGGCAGCAGCAAAGACGCTCTCCGCGATTCCTGGATCCGGAAGCATCGCAAGAAGATTCTCGAGATCGACTGTGCTGGCAAAGTGGTTCTTCCCGGCTTTGTCGATTCGCATACTCATCCTGTTTTCGTGAAGCCGCGGCTGGTGGATTTCGAAAAGCGCATCGAAGGCGCATCGTACGAGCAGATTGCGGCAGCGGGCGGGGGCATCCGCGCGAGCCTGGAAGCCGTGCGGAGCGCGACGAAAGCCGCCCTGGCAGACAAAGTTTCTTCTGTTCTGCGAGAGATGGCAGCGCATGGAACCACCACGGTCGAGGCCAAGTCAGGCTATGGATTGACGGTGGATTCGGAACTGAAGTCGCTGGAGGCGATCCGCGCGGCGTCACGGCGGTGGTCCGGCACCGTAGTTCCGACCCTGCTGGGCGCGCACGTGGTTCCAAAAGAATTTCAGGGCTGCTCACAAAAATACGTCGAAATCGTCTGTAAAGAGATGGTTCCGGAGGCAGCCAGGCGGAAGCTCGCCCAATTCGTGGATGTGTTCTGCGAGAAGGGCGCGTTCACTCCGGAAGAATCGGAGCAAATCTTTGCCGCCGCCAAAGCGCACGGATTGCATGTGCGGGCGCACGTGGGGCAGCTTTCCGAGACGCGCTTGCCAGGATTGTTGCAGTTCGATCCGGCATCGCTCGATCACATGGATCACGTAAACGATGCCGACATCTCGCAGTTGAGCGGAGGTGATACGGTGGTAACGCTGGTCCCCGGGGCAAATTATTTCCTCGGGCTGAAGGCATATCCGGATGCGCGCCGGTTGATCGACGCCGGAGTGCCGGTAGCGCTGGCGACGGATTATAATCCAGGTACGTCACCCACCATCAGCATGCCGATGGCGATGTCGCTGGCATGCACGCACATGAAGATGTCTCCGGCGGAGACTGTGGCCGCCGCGACCATCAATGGAGCCTGGGCCTTGCGGCTTGGGAATCGCAAAGGGAGCCTGGAGCCGGGGAAGGACGCGGATCTAGCCGTATTTGCCGTCGATGATTACCGCGAAATTCCGTACTGGTTCGGAGCCAATCATTGTGCGCTGACGGCTTGCAATGGGGGCATCGAGAACGATTGAACTTTCCAAGATTCAGTACGTCCAAAGCGGAAGCGGCAAACTCGCCATCAAAGGCCAACCGTTCCGCAGACTTGGCATCGAAATAATGCGAATCAATCTTTTGAGGATAGCCATGAAGCGAACTTTTGCAGTGTTAACTTTGCTTACGCTGGCGTGCGCTGCGGCAGTTGCCCAGCGGCTGCCGGAAATCGCGCGGCCCGATAATTACAAGCTGAAATTTACGCCCAACCTCGACGCCGCCACTTTTGAAGGCGACGAGACCATCGCCATCCGGATTCTAAAGCCCACGTCGAAGATCGTTTTGAATGCCGTAGACATCGACTTCCACGAAGTCACAATCATAAGCGGCGGCGCCATGCAGAAGGCGACGGTCATGCCGGAGAAAGAAAGCGAGATGGTCGTGCTGACCGTCGAAAATCCGCTCTCCGAAGGCCCGGCGACCGTACACATCACGTATTCGGGCATTCTGAACAACGAGATGCGCGGCCTGTATCTGGGCAAGGACGACCAGGGACGCAAATACGCGTCCACGCAGTTTGAAGCCACCGACGCGCGGCGTGCCTTCCCCTCGTTCGACGAGCCCGATTACAAGGCGACGTTCGACATTACCGCCGTCGCCGATAAAGACCAGGTAGCGATCTCGAACCAAAAGGTGATTTCCGATACGCCTGGACCGGGCAACAAGCACACAGTGCGTTTCGCGACCACGGCGAAGATGTCTTCGTATCTGGCTGCGCTGGTGGTGGGACATTTTGAGTACGTAGAAGGCGAAGCGGACGGCATTCCGATCCGCGTGTATGCAACGCCCGGCAAAAAAGAAATGGGACGATTCGCTCTGGAGACGGCCGAGCACGTCCTCAGCTACTACGACAAGTATTTTGGAATTAAGTATCCCTACGGGAAGCTGGATCTGGTCGGCATTCCCGATTTCTCGGCCGGCGCGATGGAGAATACTGGCTGCATCACGTTCCGCGAAGTAATTCTCCTGATCGACGAGAAGCAAGGCTCGGTCGACCTGAAAAAAGAAATTGCCAGCGTGATCGCGCATGAAATGGCGCATCAGTGGTTCGGCGATCTGGTCACGATGAAGTGGTGGGACGACATCTGGCTGAATGAAGGTTTTGCCACATGGATGTCGAGCAAACCGATTGAAGCGTGGAAACCGGAATGGGGTTTCAATCTCGACGATGTCGTGAACACGGGCGGCACTCTCAATGTGGACTCTCTGGCCAACACGCGCCCGATCCATCAGGCGGCGAATACCCCGGCGCAGATTCAGGAATTATTTGACGGAATCGCCTATGGCAAGGCCGCGGCGGTGTTGCGGATGCTGGAATCTTACCTGGGCGAAGAGACGTTCCGCGCCGGGGTGAATGCTTATATTCAAAAGCATCAATATGCGAACGCCACAGCAGCAGACTTCTGGGATGCGCAGGCAAAGACTTCCAAAAAGCCTGTCGATAAGATCATGCCCACTTGGGTGGAGCAACCGGGCGTGCCCATGGTTAGTGTGAAGGCGCAATGCTCGGGGAAATCGACCAACGTATCCGTCAGCCAGAAGCGGTATTACTTCGATCGCACGAAATTTGAAGCCGGGAACGATCAGATGTGGGAGATCCCGCTGTGCCTGAAGGGCTCGGCGACGGAAAGCGGCGCTGCCAAGTGCGAGCTGATGACGAAGCGAGAGGAGACGTTCACTCTGCCCGGCTGCTCGACCTGGGTTTTGGGCAATGCCGGCGCGGACGGCTACTACCGCGTGGGATACCAGCCGGAAGCAGTCCATGCATTGGCCAGGAATGCGGAGACGAAACTTACGCCGGCGGAGCGAATCGCCCTCGAGAATGATACCTGGGCTTCGGTGCGAGTAGGACGTGAGCCCGTGGGCGACTATCTCGCCTTCGCGCAGGGTCTGCAACAGGATCGCAATCGCGCTGTGCTCGAGGACATTCTGGGGGGGCTCGACTACATTGAGAAACACTTGGTAAACGACAGCGACCGCGAACAATATCGGGCATGGATGCGGCAATTTTTGACGCCTGCGATGCAAGATGTTGGGTGGGAACCAAAAGCCGGAGAGAGCGACGAGCAGAAGTCACTGCGGGCGCGATTGTTTGTGGCTCTAGGCTATGACGTGCGCGATCCGCAAGCTTTGGAGGAAGCGCGCAAGATTGCCGATCAGGCTCTAGCCAATCCAACGTCCGTGGATCAGGAACTGGCCAGCGGGGCGTTTCCTTTGGCCGCGCTCAAGGCCGGTCCTGATTTCTATGACAAGGTGTTGGCAGCCATGAAAATCGCCAAATCGCCGGAGGAATACTACACATATTTCTTCACCCTGCCTCACTTTGGAGATCCCAAGCTGCTGCAGCGGACGCTCGACCTCTCGATTTCGCCGGAGGTACGGTCGCAGGATGCGTTGCAACTGGTTTCGGGAGTGCTGCAGAATCCTGACGGACAGGAAGTCGGCTGGAATTTTGTACGGCAACACTGGAGCGAACTGGAGAAGGCTGGAGGGCCATTTGCCAGCGCGGAGATCGTGCAGGCCACCAGCGGATTCTGCAGTCCCGAGCTACGCGACCAGGTGACCGAGTTCTTCAACGCTCACAAGGTTGCGGCAGCGGAACGCACGTATAAACAGTCCATTGAACGCATCAACAGCTGCATCGATCTGAAGACACAGCAGGAACCGCAACTGGCGTCGTGGCTGGGACAGCACGGCACCGCAGCGGGAAAATAACCGGCTATCGTTGTAGAGGACGCGGCCCGGATATGAGTCCGGGCCGTTTCCTTTTTGCGGTCTTTTGACGGTCAAGGCATTACGGGCAGCACCAGGTGCGAAGGCATGTCGAGCGAGCAGTAAATGCGCTGCGCAGCGGAAACGAAATCGCTCTGGGCAGCCTTGTAGATGCTGGGCACAAACTTCTGCGGATTGCGGTCGATCACCGGGAACCAGGTGGATTGAATCTGCACCATGATGCGGTGACCTTTGAGAAAAATATGATCGTGATCGCGCAGGGGAATGTTCCACTCGATCGGCCGGCTTGCCGGCAAGGGATGAGGGGTCTCGAAGCTTTCCAGGTAGCGGCCGCGTCGAACTTCCATAGCCACCGGCAATTCGTAGCCGTTCAGAGATTGCGCATATTGTCCGGGCTTCGGTCCCTCCTCGGGGTTCCAGTTATTTTTCTGGGCTTCCTGCGGATAAACGTCGATCAACTTGACGATGAAGTCGCTGTCGGTTCCGGAAGTGGAAGCGAACAGATCCGCGGCGAGCGGGCCGGTGATGCTAAGGTCGTGGTCGAGAGGAGCGCTGACAAAGGAAAGAACGTCGGGCCGGTGGTCGACGAAACGCTGGTCCGCGACCTCCCACGTGATCCAGTCGCCGCCTGGATATGTCGGCGAAATGGGGCGCTGCCGATAGGGTACGGGATTGGCTGGATCGGAAACGTATTCGCTGTAAGGCTTGCCTGCATTTGCAGAGGGTGCAGAGAAAGAGAGGGTTCCATCCGCGTGAAGATATAAATTCGTGCTCTTCGATTCTTTCGGAGGCCACGCTGGATACGTGTGCCAGGTGTTGGAGCCACTCTGAAAGGTGCTGGCTTGCCACGCAGGCTTCGCGCCCTCACCATGCAGGTAGTAGCGGAAGAACGGCGCTTCGATATTCTCGCGAAACTCGCGCGCTGTTTCGTGCCCGCCAAAGGGAATGATGCCGATCGAGTCGCCCTTCGGACTTTGCCATTCGCCGTGATACCAGGGACCGGCGACGATGAAGTTGGTATGCTGCGGGTCGCTTTCGGCGGCGTGACGAAAAATCTGCCATGGCCCCCACGGGTCTTCCTGATCCCAGAATCCAGCGACGTTCAAGTTAGGAACTGTCGAGGCATGAAGCTGGTTGACCCACGCCTCCTTCTTCCAGAATTCGTCGTAATCGGGGTGGTCAATCGTCGAGTTCCAGTAAGGAATGGAGCCGTGAAGATATTTGTCATTGATATTGGAGAGTGGCCCTAAATCGAGATACCACTCATAAGTGTCATAGGTCGCGAAATCGAAGTGAGTATTTTTGTTCTTATCGGATTGCTCCATGACCGCGTATTCAAAGTCGTAACTCTCGCGCAACGCGCCGTAGCGATGGTCGTCGTCGTTCATCCATTGATCGACGGGCGAAGCTTGCTCGCTGATGGCCTTGAGCGCGGGATGCGGGTGCAACAGGGTGAGCGCAGTGGTTAGGCCGTCGTAGGAGACGCCAAACATTCCGACTTTGCCGTTGTTGTTGGGCACATTTTTCACCAACCACTCGATCGAGTCATAGGCGTCGGTGGTCTCGTTGGTGGATTTGGGATCGGTGAGATCGACATGCGAGGAAAGATTGAAGATGCCTTCCGACTTGAATCGTCCGCGCAAATTCTGGAAGACGAAGATGTAGCCGTCGTGGGCCAGTTCTTTGAGCGATGCGGGGATCTGCTCTGGCGCCTTGTCGGGAACACCGTAAGGCGTGCGGCGAAACAGGATCGGCAGCGGACCTTGCTGGTCGATAGGAGTCAGAATCGCGGTCTGGAGATGCACGCCGTCGCGCACCGGAATCATGACTTTTTGCAGCTTGAACAGCGGCTTGGGGGTGGTTTGCGCCTGCGGCGCGGAGGGCGATTGTGCAGCAGCATGAACAGCGAGCAAAAGGCTTATCAGAAAAAAGAGGTGGCGTCGATGCACCGTTTGGGCTCCATGGAATACTCGAGATGAACCGCGGGGCGCAGTATATCAATCGATGAGATGCGGGGGAAATGGAAAGACGCGACCTCCGCGGTTAAGCTTTTACTTAATCGCGGGCAGTCCCTCCGTTTGCCGCGCAACGAGTCGAGGGCCCAGGTCACCATCATTAGAAGATGCGGCCAATCGAGAAATTGACGCGGCTCTGTCCGGTCGGACTCACACTACCGGCAATGGTGATCGGACCCACCATCGTGTCGGCAATGACTCCAAGATTGAACGTGCCGCGCACCACGACCGGACCGGGATCGTCGCCAGGCACACCAAAGGCAGTTCCCGCCTCGTACCATCCGCCCCAGTAGATTTTCTTTCCGATGAGTTGAGGCAGACGATAGAGTTCGCGGCGAAAACCGAGCGAAGCATAGGCATAGTGGTTGCCGAAGAACTCGTAAGGAAAATAAGCGCCGAGACGAAAGGGTCCGCCGAGTTCGAATACCTGGAATGGGCCAGCGTTGCCGCGGAAGGTAGTTCCCCCAGAACCATCGAAGAAGAGGGATGTCTTGCTTCCCAGCGCAAAAATATTCGAGGTCTGGACATCGAGCTGTGTAATGGGGCTGGTTACGCCCGGACTCTGCAGTACCCGCGCGAGCGTAGCGGCAATGCGAGTTCCCTTCCCCGGGACCGAAGGACTGTCCTGCCCGTCCCAGACATAGCGGGCGCGGAATTCCCCGGTGCTGCCGTGGACGATGGGAAGGCCGGCCGCACCGACCAGCGGGCTCAGCTTGCCATCGTAGAGTTCGTATCCAATGCGCAGTTCGCTGCGCAGGCCGGAGTTATAACCGAGGTCGAAGCCGCCCCCGGCCCGCTCGTCCCCGAAGATCGCAATGCGCGTCAGGCCCGTGAAAGAGTTGCGGCCAAACTTTGACGCGAAAGCATAGGGAGCGACGAAGAAGCGGGATTGCGCAATGGGCTGATAGAACTCGGTGGCCGCGAGGTTGCTTGAACCGAAAAGCAGATCGTTGCGCCACTCACCTCCGCGATGGGCAACGTCCATGAAAGTGACCCGGGCACCCGCGGAAAAATCGTAGGCAGCGACCCCCGATCCGTCGACATTGACCGCCAAGTCGACGAACGGCGGGCCATAGGTCTTCTCGTGCGCCGTCACGCGCAAGGACGGAACTCCGTTCTGGACGAAGCCTTCGTAGCCCAAATCGTCGAATTGTCCCTGTCCCGCGATCTTTGTCAGTTGCGTCTCCAGGACCGTCAGGTTGAGAGGTCCACCAACATTTTTGCTGAGCTGATGTTCGATTCTGCGATTGGTATCGGCATCCGCGCCGGTGACTTGGACGGCATCCACTTTCTTAATTGGAGTGTGCTTGCGAGCGGCGCGCTCGTCGAGATAGCGTTGCCACTCGGCCGGATCTTGAATTGCATAGCGCAAGAGATTGGCGGATTCACTGGCCGCCGTCTTATATCCGAGTTGGATGAGTTCATCGACGCGGCTGTAATCATTCACCCCAAAACCTTTCATATCCACGCTGATCTTCGCGTCCGCCAAAGCGAGCGACTGGCGTTCATTTTGCATAATCATGACGTCGACGGCGCGCGAGAGGACGCCAACGATAGATCCAAGTTGCGCGATATCGCCGGGCGGAAGACGCAGTTCGATGGCGATGACGACGTCAGCATCCATGGCTTTGACCGTTTCCACGGGGATGTTTTGCACCATGCCCCCGTCGGCGAGCATCCGTCCTTTCATTTCCACGGGGGTGAATACGCCGGGGATGGCCATCGAAGCGCGCACCGCCTCGGCTAGAGGACCGTTGCGAAGCACGATGGCCTCGCCGCTCTGCATGTCGGTAGCAACACAATGGAACGGGATGGGGAGATCGTCAAAGCTGGAGATGCCGGATTCCGGGAAAGCAATGCGATCGAGCAACAGTCCAACCCCCTGGCCAGGGTTGTAGCCATTGGGGCCATGGAGGCCGTGCTTGAGACCAAGAGGCGCGTCGATCAAAAACTCGCGGCGGTCTTCTTTGCGGCGAAAGGAGAGATCCGAGTAGGGCGGCTCGGGGAGAAGCGCTTGATCCCAGTTGATTTTTTCCGCAAACGCGCGAATTTCGGCGGGCGTCATGCCCGTGGCGTACATCGCGCCGATGATGCTGCCCATGCTGGTCCCGGCGATGCGGTCGACCGGGATATGATTTTCCTCCATCCACTGGATCACGCCAATCTCCGTCAGGCCGAGCGCGCCCCCACCGCTCAGCGCTAAACCAATTCGCGGACGATGCGCGGGGGCGGGCTGACCGGCGGAGGGGGAAGCATCCTGCGCTACGGACGCGACTGAAAAAACTATGGATAGCAAGGGAACGAACATAATGCCGATGAACCGAGCGCGGGCGGACGATTCCATCATCTGCTCCTGGTATTGGTCCTGGTCTGCGGGGAAAAAACGCTTCGGGAATTCAAGATGAAAAAAGGGTAGCAGGTTTGAGCAATCAGAGTCAGCCGCGATCCGCTGGTTTACGAACGCGGAGGAGTGGACACGGCCGGTCTCTGCCTGGCCTGCTCCACAATCGCGTGCACGGCGTCGATCACAACGTCCGGCTGATCGATCTGGATATAGTGCGAACTGTTTTTCACGATCGTCTGCATTCCCCGCGTGGAAAGATGAGCCATCTCTTCCTGCATCTTTTCCCAGGCTTCGTTGATGGGCTTGGCGAGGTCGGGAGGAAATTCGCTGGAAGGCTTTTCGGGATCGTGAGAGAGCACCGCAAGCGGCAGGTCGCCGAGCGAGGGCGTAGCTGCGGTTTCCGCAGCGCTTTCGGCAACTGCTTTCAACTCAGCCACGTTTTCGCGCGCGCTATGGAAATTGCATTCGGCAGCGCGTTGCACAGGATCGGATTCGCAAAGGCCAAGCAAGCGTGGCAAACCAAAGGGCATGGTGTATTCGAGAAACTCGGCCTCGCGCAGCCAGGTTCCCTCAATATTCTTCACTTCGGGCGGGAAACGGTTTTCCTGGTCGGGATCGGAAGCGTCCACCAGAACCATGCCGGCAACCTGGTCGCGGTAAAGACTGGCATAGAGGCGGACGTCGAATCCGCCCATGGAATGGCCGATGAGAACATACGGCGGCGCAATGCCTGCCGCTTGCAGCAGCGCGTGCAATTCCTGGGCGATCACCTTGCTGGTGCGAGGTTGAGAACTGGAGTCGCTGTAGCCGAGCCCGGCGCGGTCGTAAGAGCAGACGCGGGTGAACTTTGCGATTTGCGGCTGCACCTTAAACCAGGAAACATAACTGTCGCCGAGCCCCGAGTCGAGAATCACGGCAAGACTTCCCTCTCCCATGCAGTCGATGTGCATTTTCTTTCCTGCAACATCGACGAGCTTGCCGGGCATCGGGTTGGACCGCCGATCGCGCGCCTCGGAAATGTTCTCGTAGAGAAATCCTGCGAACGCGACCACTAGGAAAATAATCCCGAGGAGGATGGCGACCCTGTGGAACCACGGACCAGGCGTCGGGTTTGCGCGAACAATATGATTCATGAACGCAATTTGCAGCCGCTTCATTCAGCGCGCCGGCAGGCTTTTCTACATGACTGGCGGAACGGTGATCCCCATGACTGCCAACGATCGAATCAATTCGCGCCGGACTACGGCCACGGTCGCCAGGAGGAACTGTTTCCGCTTTTCGTTCGTCTCGCTGAGGATCGGGTAGCGGTGATAGAACGTATTGAAAAGTTGAGCGAGTTGAAACACGTGCTTGGCCAGGTAAGCAGGCTCGGTCGTGACGATACATTGGTCGATCACGTAAGAAGTTTTCGAGGCTGCCAGCCATAGCCCCCAGATTTCATTGGCGGCCTCGCCAGTCAGGTACTTGGCGAGATCGGCAGGCGACAAGCCTTCCGCACTGGTCACACCAAAGTTGTCGGCATCGAGTCCGGCTTTGCGGAAGATGCTTTGGGCTCGGACGACTGCATACTGTGCGTAGGGTCCGGTCTCGCCCTCGAAGCTCAGCGCGTCTTTGAAATCGAAGGCGATCACCGACTGCTTGGTGTACTTCAGCATGAAGTAGCGCAGGGCGCCGATGGCAATCTGCGTGGCGATGGCCAAACGCTCCGGCCCGCTCACTTGCGGATGGCGCGAATCGACCTCTTTTTTCGCCGAGGCGATGAGCTGATCGAGCAAGTCGTCGGCCTTCACGCCAAATCCCTTGCGACCGCTGACTTCGATGTAGGAGCGGGACGTGTCCTCCTCGCTCAGCGTGTAGCCGAGTTCGGCGGCGCAGCGCGGAGTAAGCGCGACCATCTCGTAGGAAAAATGCGTGTAGTGATCGGCGGCCTCGTTGTGTCCAAGGCCGCGCAAGGCTTCGATGACAGTGTTCTGCGCCTCCGACTGGCGGGCGTCGATGACGTTGTAGATTTCGGCGACATCGCCGAAGTGCGGGTGATCCTCTTCGCCCTGCGTAGATGAGATCCAGCACACGTGTTGGTTGGGATAGCGGTAGAACTTGCAATATTCGAAATCGCGCCCGAGCAGACCAAACTTCCACATGTGGTAGGCGATGTCTTTGCCGACATAGCCAACGGTGCCGTTGGAACGGACGATGACTTTCTGGTCTTCTTCGGAAATCTTTTCTTGCTCTGTGTTCTCCGTGTCCTCTGTGGTAAGGGCGGCTTCGGTTCCCGCCCGGCGCATCACCCAGCAGCCCTTGTTCTTGCCTTCATTCTCGAAGGTGAGCACGCCACTTTCTTTCAGCTTGGTGAAGGCGGCATCCCAGAAGTGCAGATGGAGAATTTCGCTCTCGCGCGGAAGGAAATCGTATTCGATGTCGAGACGGTCCATGGTTTCGAGATGGCGGTGCAGGACCGCAACGGAGATCAGATCGGCGATGGCCGCCGTTTCGCTTGAGGCATCTTCGATGGCGTGCAGCGTTTCGAGGCGCACTCGCTTGTTCTCTTTGTTGGCTTCGTACCACTGCGAAACGCGGGCATACAGATCCCAGCAGTAATAATCAAAGCGCGGCTGGCGGGTCAGAGCTTCAATCTCGGCGCGGGATTTCTTCTCCAGGTGGGTGAACCCGACCACGACATCGGCCACCTGCACTCCGGTGTTGTCGATGTAATTCTGAATGTCGACTTCCGCGCCCGCGTAGCGCAGCAGGCGCACAAAGGTGTCGCCGAGGATGGCGTTGCGCAGATGTCCGATGTGCGCGGCCTTGTTGGGATTGATGCTAGTGTGCTCGACCAGGATTTTTCCGCCAGGGATTTCGGAATGGGGCTTGAAGTCGGCGGCCAACTGAGCAGCCAGAAATCCGCGATCGATCTTGATATTCAAATATCCGGGAGGCGCAACCCGCAGTTCGGCGATGCCTTCGATGGCCCCGATCTCGGCGCGAATGGCTTCCGCGATTTTCAGCGGAGCGGAGCGCAGCGGCTTGGCGAAGGGAAAAATTGGGACGGCAAAATCCCCGAGTTCGACCTTCGGAGGCTGCTCGACGATTACCGGCGGCAGCACGACGCCGGGATGACGACGTCCCAGACACTCCCGCACCCGCTGGGCAAGACGATGCTCTAGATGACGATACAAGGAAGCCCTCTAAGCTATTGAAGAAACAGTGATTTTAACAGACTCGGCGGCGGGTGGGCGTTTGACGCGATCAGAGCGGTTCCCTATGATGAAAACTCGGTCGTTAGTCGTTGGTCGTTCGTCGCGGGCGAGAACTCTCGGCCAAGGACCAACCGCTAGCGACTCACGGTTTTTATGCGCATCGCTTATCTGGAGTGTTTTTCGGGCATCAGCGGCGACATGTTTCTCGGCGCGTTAGTGGACGCCGGAGTCTCGCCGCAACTGCTGAAAGACGCGGTGTCAGCACTCGGATTGGGAGCAAAGCTGGAGATTTCGCGGGTCATGCGCAGCGGCATTTCGGCGACCAAGATCGACGTCTGGGTCGATGGTGAAAAAGATATGCCGCGCGAGGAGTACTGGGCAAAGCAGGATCAGAATGTGGCGCGGGCGCCCTCGCCCGCGAAAACCGACCACGAGCACAAGCATCATCGTGAGCATGGGCATCACCATCATGACCGCGAGCATTTGTCAAACCATCAAGATTCGCGGGCAGAAGTGCCCGCGCCACATGAGCACACGCACGCACATCGCGGACTTAACGAGATTCGGAAGATCATCTCTTCCGCTGCGATTTCTGATCCGGCAAAGAAGATGGCGATTTCCATTTTTGAGGCCCTGGGCGCGGCGGAGGCAAAGATCCACAGCGTGCCGATCGAAGAGGTTCACTTTCATGAAGTCGGAGCGGTAGACGCGATGGTCGACATCGTCTGTGCGGCAGTGGGCACGGAGGCTCTGGGCGTGGACGAAATCGTCTGCTCACCGCTGAATGTTGGCGGCGGAACAGTGAAGTGCGCGCACGGAACGTTCCCGGTCCCGGCTCCGGCAACCGTGGAGTTGCTGAAGAATGCGCCGGTATATTCCTCGGGTGTGCAGGCGGAACTGATCACGCCGACGGGAGCGGCGATCGTGAAGACGCTGGTCCAGCGATTTGGCGCGTTTCCGGAGATGAGAATTGAGAGATCGGGATATGGAGCTGGGTCTCGCGAATTTGAAGGGCATGCCAATGTGGCGCGCCTGGTGATCGGAGAACCGGCGTCCGGGCATGTGGCGCGCACGGCCTCGGAAATGATCGCGGTTCTCGAAGCGAACGTGGACGACCTGAATCCGCAGGTGTTCGGTTACGTCATGGATCGCTTGTTCGAAGAAGGTGCTCTTGATGTTTTTGGCATACCGGTGCAGATGAAAAAGAATCGGCCTGGAACGCTGCTGACCGTGTTGTGCAAGCCGGAGGCCGCGGAGAAACTGGCGGAGCTGATCTTTGTGGAGACCACGACACTGGGCGTGCGGCGACGCGAAGAAGTGCGCCAGACGCTGGCGCGGCGCTGGGAGAATGTTCGCACCCAGTGGGGCGAGGTCCGCATCAAGATTGCCAGCATGAATGGAACTGTCACCAACTATGCGCCCGAGTATGAAGATTGCCGGCGGCTGGCGGCCGAGCATCGCGTCCCGCTGAAGACGGTGATGCAGGAAGCCTCGCAGCAGTACCTAGGGAAAGGTAAGAAACCTTAACCACAAAGAACACGAAGGTGCACAAAGGTTGACCTTATCCTTCGTGTAACTTCGTGTCCTTGGTGGTTGAAAAGAATTTATGACTCGAAAGTTCTACATCACGACTCCGATTTACTACGTGAACGCGCGGCCGCACATCGGACACGCTTACACGACGATTGCCTGCGACACGGTGGCGCGGCGGCAACGACTGTTGGGCGCCGACACTTTCTTTTTGACGGGCACGGACGAGCACGGGCAAAAGATCGAGCGCGCGGCGCAGGCCGCTGGCAAGACTCCACAGCAATATGCCGACGAAATTTCGGGCGAGTTTCGCAGGCTCTGGCAGCGGATGGGGATTTCGAACGACGACTTTATCCGCACGACGGAAGAGCGGCATAAAAAGCGGGTGCAGGAACTGTTCCGCCGCATTCGCGACAACGGGTTCATTTACAAAGGCACCTACACCGGACAGTACTGCGTTTCCGACGAACTCTACGTAGACGGCGCGCAGCCGGGAGATCCATGCCCGACTTGCGGCCGCGTTACGGAAACGGTTCACGAAGAGAATTATTTCTTCAGGCTTTCCGCCTTCCAGGACAAACTGCTGGAACTCTACGCCAACCCGGATTTTGTCCGTCCGGAAACGCGCAGGAACGAGGTGATTTCGTTCGTTCGCTCCGGGCTGCGCGACTTATCGATCAGCCGTTCGACGTTCTCGTGGGGCATTCCAGTGCCGGACGATCCCAAGCACGTGATCTATGTGTGGCTGGACGCGCTGGCCAACTACATCACGGCGATCGGCTACGGATCGTCCCACGCTGGCGCGCAGGAGGCATTCAAAAAATATTGGCCCGCCGATGTGCACATGATTGGCAAAGAGATTGTCCGATTCCATTGCGTGTACTGGCCGGCATTCCTGCTCGCCGCCGGCTTGCCGCTGCCCAAAGCGATTGTGGCGCACGGGTGGTTGCTGTTCGAAGAGAGCAAGATGTCAAAATCGCGCGGCAATATCGTGCGCACCGAGACGATTCTCGACGTGCTCGGAGCGGACGCGCTACGTTATTTCCTGCTGCGCGAGGTGGTGTTCGGGCAGGACGGATCGTTTTCATTTGACGCGTTGGTGCAACGCTACAACTCAGATCTGGCGAACGGCATCGGCAATTTAGCCAGCCGGACGTTAACCATGATTAACCGGTACTTCAACGGAGAAGTGCCATATCCATCGCACACCGCTGCCAGGACTCCTGCCGATGATGCAATTGCTGAGACGGCGCGTAAGACCATCCGCGAATGCGGCGCGTTTTTTGATCAATATCAGTTTTCGCGAGCTCTGGAATCGGCATGGGGACTAGTCGCCGCCGTCGACAAATATATTGTCGAGAATGAGCCCTGGTCGCTCGGAGAGAAACAGGATGACAACAGCCGGGCACGGCTGGCCACCGTGCTTTACACCTCGGCGGAGGCGCTGCGGATCGCGACGGCACTGGCGCATCCGGTGATCCCGGAGGCGACCAGCAAGATATGGGAGCAGATGGGATTGGGCGACATCAAGAAACTCGCTCTGGGCGAGCTGGCCTGGGGACAATTACATCTCGGCACGAAACTGGGAGACGTGCGGCCGGTTTTTCCGCGCGCAGACAAGAGTGCAATTGAAAGGATGCAGCAGATGGAAGATCAGCAAAGAGGGCCCGTGGCGGAAGAAGGAAAGGCAGCGGTCCCGCCGGCCGCATCGGCGCAGGTGCCGGAAAAACCGCAGGTCCCCGTGACTCCGCCTGCAACTGCTGTGGCCAGCGATGGCGGCAAGATTACGATCGACGATTTCGCCAAGGTGGAACTGCGAGTTGGCATGGTGAAAGTGGCCGAGCGTGTGCCGAAGGCCGACAAGTTGCTGCGGCTCGAAATCGATATCGGCACCGAGGTACGGCAGGTGTTGGCTGGGATCGCCGAAGCCTATGCGCCCGAGACGCTGGTCGGGCGCAAGGTCGTGATCGTGGCCAATCTCGCCCCGCGGAAACTTCGCGGCCTGGAATCGAATGGAATGATCGTCGCCGCCTCGTTGGACGATGGGAAGCCGGTGCTGGCAAGTTTTTTGGAGGATGTGCCGGTGGGAGCGCGGCTGAAATAGATCCGTCTTTAGTCGTTGGTCGTTGGCGAAAGACTGCTCCGATCCGACGACTAACGACTAACGACCGCATCCATGTTCGTAGACTCTCACGCACATCTCGACGGCAAGCAGTTCGACTCCGATCGCGAGCAGGTGATCGCGCGAGCGCAGGAAGCCGGAATCACGACGATGGTCGCGATCGGCAATGGCGATGGGCCGCCCACGCTCGATGCCGGAGTTCAGCTTGCCGAGAAATACCCGTTCATGTACGCGACGGTCGGAATTCATCCCCACGAGGCTCGTTTGGCTTCAGAGGACGCGTATACCGAAATGCAGCGATTGGCGCGGCATCCCAAGGTGATCGCGTGGGGTGAGATCGGCCTCGATTACTATTACGACCATTCGCCGCGGGAGATGCAGCAAGAGGTTTTTATCCGGCAGATGGAACTGGCGGCCGCCGCCAAGCTTCCGATCGTGATTCACTGCCGGCCTTCCGAGGGCAGCGACAATGCCTGGGACGATTGTCTGCGGCTGATCGGGGAACGCTGGTCCGGGAAAGGGATCGGCGGCATCCTGCACTGCTTTACCGGAAAATGGCCGCAAGCCCGTCGCGCCCTCGATATGGGATTCATGATTTCTTTCGCCGGCAACCTGACATTTCCAAAAGCGCAGCAGATTCGGGATGCGGCCCTCGAAGTTCCCTTCGATCGAATGCTGATCGAAACCGATTGCCCGTATCTCGCTCCCGTACCGCACCGGGGAAAGCGCAATGAGCCGGCATTCGTGAAACAGACGGCGGCGAAACTGGGCGAACTGCGCGGGCGCTCCATGGAGGAGATCGGCGAGCAGACCTCGCGGAATTTCTACAAATTTTTCAAAATCTCTGAAACGGTTGAAAGCAAAGTTTCGGCGCGCTAGCCCGCAGTTCTGATACCCTCAAATAAGATTCCCTTATTTCAGAAAGATTAGAAATGTATGCCCGATAACAGCTTTGACGTAGTCAGCAAGGTCGATTTGCAGGAGGTTTCCAACGCTATTCAACAGGCGTTGAAGGAGATTCACACCCGGTTCGACCTGAAAGACTCGAAATCCAATATCGAATTAGAAAAAGACGCCATCGTGCTGCACTCGGCCGACGAGTACAGGTTGAAGGCCGTGAACGACGTGCTGCAGCAGAAACTGGTCAAGCGGGGTGTTTCCTTGAAGGCGCTGACTTATGGAGCAGTGGAACCGGCGGCGGGCGGAACATCCAAGCGGCGCGCCACTTTGCAGCAAGGGATCGTGATCGAGAAGGCGCGGGAAATTGTAAAGCTGGTGAAGGATTCGAAGAAGAAAGCTCAGGCCTCGATCCAAGGAGACCTGGTGCGGATCAGCGGGAAGGACCGCGACACGCTGCAGGAAGTCATCGCGTTGCTGAAACAACACGATTTCGGAATCGATTTGCAGTTTATCAATTACAGAACGAATTAACGTTACAGAAAGTAACATTGAGCGCGCCAGCCACCATTAGCGGCAAAGAAGTATTCGATCTCCTGCGGGACGACCTGCTCGCGCTGGAGGGAGAGTTCGGCCGCGATACAGTCTCCGGGGTCGGAGCCATTACGGAGATCGGCGAATACCTGCGGGCGGGCGGAGGCAAGAGAATCCGGCCGGCGCTGTTGCTGCTTTCGGCGAAGCTGCTGAATTACGACGGACGAGGAGCGGTGCGACTAGGCACAGTCGTCGAGATTATTCACACGGCAACGCTGGTCCATGACGACATCATCGACGAAGCGAAGACGCGGCGGGGACGCCCCGCGGCCAATACGCAGTGGGGAAACTCCAAATGCGTGCTGGCGGGCGATTGGCTCTACATGCAGGCCTTCAAGATCGCGGTGCAGGAGCGGAATTTCCGCATTCTCGACACGCTGATCGAACTGACGCAGCAAATGGTCGAAGGCGAATTGCTGCAGATGGAAAAGCTGGGCAAGCTGATTACGCTGGATGAGCACTTCGATCTGATCTTCCGCAAGACGGCGTGCCTGTTTTCGGTTTGTATGCGGCTGGGTGCGATTCTTGCTGGCGCGACGCCGGCGCAGGAGGACGCGCTGGGCAGGTACGGCCACGACCTCGGAATGGCGTTTCAGATTGTCGATGATGTTCTCGACCTGACTGCTTCCGAAGACGTTCTAGGCAAGCCGGTGGCCAGCGACCTGCGCGAAGGCAAGGTCACCATGGCGGTGATCCATGCCTTGGAGCGCTGCACCCCGGAAGAGCGCGCAAGGATTGAAACGATCCTGCGCGAGCGAGCCTTCAACGGGGTCACGCATTCGCATATTCTCGAGATCTTGCACCGCTACGGTTCTTTGGAAGCCGCCTCCAGGCGTGCGACGGAGTATGCCGAATCGGCCAGCAAGGCGCTATGCGGTTTCCCTGATTCGGAGATCAAACGGGCCTTGCTTTGGGCGCCCGAGTTTGTGGTGGCGAGAGAAAAGTAGCCGCCGGGCACCCCTACTTCCATTTCCAGCCGAAATTGGCCCTATTTCAGGACCAAGGTAATCCCCAGACCCGGCTACCTGTGATCGGGAGCACAGAACCGCGGGCAGTCCTGGCTTGATTGTGGTCACCTTCGAGAGTGATGCGTGCCACAGACATCCGGTTAGAGGCGTCGGAAAATACCGCCAGTTGATGGGAGTATTGCCGGAACGGAAGACCAACGAGACGCACTGGCATGCGGTGGGGCGCGGTAACGTGACCTCACTTCTCTCCCCTCGGCACTTGGGAAAGGCAAGTCGCCGGGGTTCTTTCCGTTGCGAGTACCCCGTTAACTGAGAGGGCGGCTTCAGTCGAAGCTTTAGACGAAAGGCGCCTAGGTTTTTCGACGCGCCGGCCCGGACAGGGCCGGAGAGACTTCGAGTGCTGGCCGCCATCTTGCTCACCCAATCGAGGAAAGTCCTCCTGAGAGACTCACTCCTCGTGTATAAAGCCGGACGTGCTCCATCGGGCGCGTCCGGCTTTGTTTATACTGAACCCTTTAGTATTTC
>Ga0187805_10000201_pt1 | contig 18326 bp, 12 predicted proteins | sample NC_wetland_sal_i_6_FD_132965 | JGI IMG/M metagenome (GOLD analysis project Ga0187805, IMG submission 132965) | Wetland sediment microbial communities from Neuse River Estuary, North Carolina, USA - Control_5 | ecosystem: Environmental > Aquatic > Freshwater > Wetlands > Sediment | place: USA...
ATCCCTATCCCGATGCCCGTTTCGCCGCTACTCATCCAAGATAAGAACCGGATGCGCTAACTAGCGCCCGTCCGGGTCCGTGGAGGGGGTTGTGAGCGATCACGATCCCTACTCCGATCGCCAATTAGAAAGAGTCCATTGTTTCAGGGTGACTTCTGCACTACGATTCTCGTCGAGGGTGCATGAAGAGAAATGCACAGAGTCACCAAGAAAAATCCTGTACGCGATGACGCCTTGGGATGGGTCGGCATCGCGCTCGGCCTAATAGCTGCGATCATCCTTGACAGGGGCGCCCCGCCACACAAATGGCATGCGGCAATCATGTGGACTTTTGTTGCGCTTTTCGGCGTTCTGATATGGGGTCGGCAGAAGCGAAGCTCGTGGCTATTCTGGGTGTTCTGGACTTCAAGCTTCGTCCTTCACGTACTTGCAATGTGGGTGATCTTCGGCCAGCTTCTACCGCGCTTAATTCTCGGCACGTTGTACGTCGTCCCACTTGCATTTATCGAATCACTACTTCTGTTCGTACTTTTTATTAAGCTGGAACGGAAAGTAGTACAGCACAGGCCCATTTGATTCTGGCTGGCGAAATCAGGGCATTTCACTCAAAACCCCGGCGGCGGCATTATGAGCGCAATCGGGATTTTGCGCCACCTCAGTGGAGTTCGACCCCAAGGCGAAGTAAGGAAAATTCGGTTCGGAGGAGTTTCGGGATAGAATGTCTGCGGCGTAACACAATCGCTTTGAGAGGTGTCATCTGAGTAAGCTGGCACTCGCAATCGGGCTTTGCTTTGCGTATTTCTGCGGACTCATAGGTTTAGCTGAGGCAGCTTCGAGTCCCGAGACGCGGGCAATTTCAGGGATAATCGAAACACTGGAAGGGACACCGCTTCAGGCTGTAGAGGTTCACTTGGCGAACGGTGGAAGTGTAACTACGTCCGAGTTGGGTAATTTTTCAATTCCCCTATCAGAGTACCTTCAGCCCGGCGATCCGATTGAATTTTCACTCGGAGTGGACTGGTTTGTTGCTAGTCCATGGCAGGGGAAAGCATTTATCCCCGCTAGCCTATCGGAAATACTGCATGTCCGCGTGGCTCGCAAAGGCACACAGCGGTTACTTACTGATCGCCGGTTTGTAAGACATGTTGTCGCAGATGTTGCTTCGCGGCTAAGTTCAAAGATTAGATCCTTTAGCGAACCAGATCAGGCTCTGGCTGACGAAGCCCAATCGCTTGGCGTTTCTGTCAACCAGATCAAGTCAGCAATCGACGACTGGAGCAACAATGCAGGGACGCCCTATGATAAAGGTCTAGCAGCCCTCTATACGCGCCACTACGCCGAAGCGGTACGCTACATAAGTGAGTCCGCCAGCACTCCTGATGTCGATCAGGTGGAGAAATATGTAGCCCTATTTGATGCAGAGTTTCAGTTAGGTCGGTATCCGGAAGCGGAAGCTGCGCTCGTGGCGGCCCGTTCCATACAGCCGAGCAACGTGCTCGTATTGCTGTATCTTGGGCAAGCGCTCGAGGAGCAGGGAAAATACTCTGAAGCTGAGCAAGTGTCGCAGTTAGGCTTAGCCATCGATGAAAGAGCCCTCGGTCCGGAACATCCGCAAATTGCATCTCTGCTAAATAATCTTGGTTTGCTCTACGATGACCAAGCAAAGTACGGGCAGGCGGAGCCGATGTATCAGCGGTCCCTGCAGATCGACGAGAAGGTGTTGGGACCTGATGCTCCTGAGGTGGCAACGGAGCTGAACAATCTTGCCGCCCTTTATCGCAATGAGGGGCGGTATCCTGAAGCCGAACCCTTGTACAAGCGCGCGATCGAGATTGGCGAGAAAACCCGCGGTGCCGATCACCGAGAAGTCGCGGTCCGACTGAGTAATCTTGCGATCCTCTATGACGACGAAGGACGCTATGCCGAAGCCGAGCCGCTGTACCGACGAGCACTGGCAATCCAGCAAAAGAAACTTGGCCCGGAGCATCCGGACGTTGCGACGACGCTCAACAATCTGAGCTCCCTCTACTGGAGGGAAAATCGTTTTGCGGAGGCCGAGTCGTTCGGCAAGCGCGCCTTGAGTATCTATGAAAAGACTGTTGGCCCGGACCATCCGTTAGTTGGAACCTGTCTCAACAACCTCGCGACACTGTACGATGACGAAAAAAGGTACGCCGAAGCGGAACTACTTTTCAAGCGGTCTTTGGAGATCACAGAAAAGTCCGTTGGACTTGAGCATCCAGATGTTGCGAATCGTCTTAACAATTTGGGGATGCTTTACGTTCATGAGCGCGAATTTTCCGAGGCCGAAGCCATGTTCCGGCGAGCATTGGCTATTAACGAAAAGGCACTTGGATCAGAACACACCGCGTACGCGGTCAATCTGCACAACCTCGGAGTGATGTATACAGACAAGGGTGATCCGGGGAAGGCCGTACCGATGTATGAGCAGGCGTTGAGGATCGATGAAAGGGTTTTGGGTCAGGACAACCCTACAGTAGCAGGCGATCTCACAGCCTTGGCCGTTGCGCTTCGGAGACTAGGTCGCAGCGATGAAGCGGATCTGTGCGAAGAGCAAGCCAGAAAAATTCAAGCAAATATGGGACGTAACAACCCCAGTCCGTTGGACAACAGCGAGAAATGATGTGGCAATTGATGTAAGCAGGGCTTAGCACTCAAATTTCGACTTTTTTCGATTCACTTCACATCTGACCGTTTGAAAGTGGTCGGGCGGGTGCCCAGGCCCTTTGACCCCGCCGGCCCCACAAACACACGGCTGCCCCATCCTTGTGTTCTTCGCGAGGGTCGCCAAGGTGAAGCGTACGGCGAACGCTCTTTAATTCGCTCGAAAATCGTCCGCAACGCCGTGAGCGGATCACAGCCAGCGCTGCGCCCCAGCGCAACACTCGCCCGTTTCCCGCCAGTTTTCCACAGCCGACCTATGTGACATCCAACCTTTACTCGACAATCTCTTTTGTTCCAAATTGGGGTATGACCGCGCGTTCCACCATCGACCCCAGTTCTCATCCCGACATCGGCACCGGGCCTACACCCGGCTCTCCCAACTTCCCCCGCGACTTTAAGTCCCATCTTCGCAATATTTTGCTCGCAAACCCTTTCTTTGCAAGGATCTGCGCCGACCAGTGGCAATCCACCCGGCCCAACTCCCTTGTTTCCAAACTCTTACAACTCAACTACCAAAAAATTTTAAGCAGGAATCCTATGTCAAACACACGCACTTGCACTCACATCAAGGTCACCGGAGTTCGCTGTGGCTCTCCCGCTCTTCGCGGAGAGCAATACTGCTACTTCCACCATCGCATGCTGTGCGACTCGCGCATCAGCCACGTCGCCCTGCTCGAAAACGAGGAGGCCATCCAGGTCTCGATCATGGAGGTCGTCAACAGCCTCCTCCGCGGCACCATCGACGTGAAGCGCGGCGAACTCGTTCTCCGCGCGCTCAACACCGCCGTCCGCAACTCGCGCCGCGTCCGCTTCGAAAACCGCAGCGACATGATCCGCGAACTCCCCGATCCAGTCGTTCAGCCCCGTCCGAGGCAGTACTCGAAAGAAGAACTCGCCGCCATCAAAAAAGAGATGCTGGCCGAATACAAGAAATCGAAACAGGCGGATGCAGGGGCCGAGGCGTCACCTCCCAGCACGACACATGTAGGGGCGGACGCATTCGTCCGCCCCGCACCGGCGCAGCCGGTGCGTGAGATCGATCCAACGCAGCGCAAGCTACCCGCTGGCGTGAAAGAAGTCCCAGCTCCGCAGGAGCGCAAGAATAAAGCCCACGGCGCGAGCCGTGGGAAAGCCGGTTAAAGAGGAACCAGCCCCGAAGGGGCGAAAGAAACGATCTTTGACAACATCCTTGGTCGGAAAGTCAAAACCCCCACCCTAAATTCGCGAAAAGCACGCGAATTTAGGATGGGGCACCCTCGGCGGCGGTTATCCCACGTCTCGCAAATGCGGCGAGACATGGGGCACCCGGCAGATGAGGGTCTGAAAGAAAAAGCTGAGAGCTGACAGCTGATGGCTAAGAGCTGAAGTTCTTACTTTGCTGCGCTGGCTACTTTCAATCCGTGTGAGTTTACGGCGTAGCGCGCAATGCCACGATAGAGCGCTTCGGCGATTTGTTCGCGGTAGCCGTCGCTGCGCAGTTTTTGTTCGTCGGTGGGACTGGAGACGAAGGAAACTTCGGCAAGAATTCCGGGCATCGCGCTTTCGGTCAGGACTACGAATCCCGCCTCTTTGATGCCGCGATCGCGCAATCCCGGATTCTGCACGGAAAGCGTTCCATACAGCGAGCGCTGCACGCTGGCCGCGAGCCGCCGCGACAACTCGATGCGCTCGTGCAGATCGGCGGGCGAGAGCGTCGGCACGACGGCGTTCTGCAACGATCCGGCAACGCTGTGGGCATCGGCATCTTTCGCGCCGGCGCCTTTTGATCCCGGCGCTGAGAACGAGTTCGTGTAATAGGTTTCCACGCCGCGCGCCGACGGCAGATCGCTGTAGTTGGCGTGCACCGAGACGAACAGATCGGCCTGCGCCTGGTTGGCGATCTCGGCGCGTTCGTCGAGAGGGATGTAGGTATCGTCCTGGCGCGTGTAGATGATCTCGGCGCCCAGGCGCGATGCGAGCAGCTTGCCCAGGCGCTCGGCGATTTCGAGGACGAGATCTTTTTCGAGCAAGCCGCGACGGCCGACTGTGCCGAGATCCCATCCGCCGTGACCGGCGTCGACTACGATGCGCATCTTGGGAACGCGCGCGCGCAGTTGCAGATCTTCTTTAGTCGGAGGCGGAATCACGATCGCGACCTTGGTCTTCTCAGCCTCGGGAGCGTTGGGAAATAGATTGACCGCGCCCTTGGGCGTCGTGCCGACTTTGCTGACTTCCACGATCAGGCGATAAGGATTGGATTCGAGGCTGACGGAGAAGTTCGTGTTGGGCTTGGTTTCGAGCACGACGCGGGTCATGCCCGCTACGGGCTGCGCCATGCGAATGCGGCTGATGAACGGGTCACTGATGTCGATCGACTTGTTGGTGAGATCGGCGGCGAGCTGGGTGTCGTGCAGATCGAAGTAAATGCGATCGGGCCCGGTCAGGCGATGCGCCTCATATTGCACCTGGTCTTCCAGATCAAGTACTACGGTGCTGGAATCCGGCGAAGACCAGTGGCGCACGCCGGTCACGCGGGGGAATTTCGAAAGCTCTTGCGGCGCGGCGGGAGAGGATTCCGATTCGTCCTGATCGGAAGCCTGCTCGGCGCCTGCGGCCGCCGGGCTCGGGGGAGCCAGATTTGACGCGCTTGGAGAAGGCGGCGACGGGCTCTTCACGCGAACGGCGTTTGGCTGCGCAACGGGTTCGGTCTGAATCATCTCGCTGCCCAGTTGCGCGGTCTTCAACTTCCACCAGACTCCGGCAGCGAACGCGGCGGTGATCACGATGAAGACGAGCACGATGGGAATCCAGCGGCGTGGAGAGGGAAGCTGAGGCTCAGTTTGTCCGAAGGTCAGCGTGACTTCGGGCGCGGGCTCGGTTGGCGCGGCCGCGATTTCGGGAGCTGGAAGCTTGGCCACTTCGGCGATGACTGCGGCCGGCTTCGCGGATGCAGCTAGGGACGGAGCCGACTTGGCCTCCAACTTTGTATCGGATTTTAGATCGGGCTTTACCTGGGACTTTTCTTCCGGCTTCGGCGCGGGAAGTGCGGACGCAGGCTCTGCAGACGAAGTCTTTACTAACGAAGGCTTGGATAGCGGAGCGGCAGGCGTCGGCGGTTCTGGACGCGCCACTGGCTGCGTCTTTACAGGCGCCGGCGGCGCGGGAACTGGCGCGGTGACCTTTATGGGTGCGACCGGAATCGTAGTTGCGGGAAGGGAAGCCGCGGGAGGCTTGCTGGGCTCCAGCTTCTTGGCCGCAATCTGCGCGGAATTGGCGAAGCGGTCTTCATCCTCGGGCTTTAGCGCGGCCAGCACCAGTTCGGCGAGAAGAGTCAGATTGCGGACATCGCTATCGTTGAATCCGAATGGCCAGGAAGAAAACGCCTCCAGCAGTCCGATAACGCGGCGCCGCCCGCAGAGCGGCACGGCAACCATGGAGCGGGCGCCGAGTTTGCGGCAGGCCTGGAGATTGACCCGGGGATCGGTTTCGGTGTCGTCGCAGTTGACGACCTGCGCGGTACGGAAGCAGGCTCCGGAGAAAGCGGAGTCGCGGTCGATGCGAGCGCCGACGTCAGGCCGGATGCTTCCGGCGGCGGCGCGAAGAACGATTTCGTCGTTCTCAGCCAGCGCAATGGCGAGGCCGTCGGCGCCAGTGATGGAGACGGCGCGTTCTGCCACCAGTTGCAGGACTTCGTCGAGAACGAATTGCTCTTCGGGTTCAAACTCTGCGACCGGAGATTTGGAATCGAAGGCGGCATGCCGCCCGGCAAGCGCCTTTCTTCGGCGCACTTGCTCGTGCAGGGCAGAGAAAGCCAGCAGGGCCTGTAGGGCATTCTGCGGGGAGGGCCTTTCGTCGGCATAGCCCGTCGCGCCGGACGAAGAGTTCGATACTTTCGTCCAGCCGGGCACGCTTATCGCTGATAGCGGATCGGCCATTTCGATATCCGGCTTCGTGGGGGTCGTCGCCATTCAGACACAGCTCATCTGTAAGTTATCGGGGTTTGGGGCCAGTTGCAATTCCCTGAGCGTGTCAGGCCGGTTACCTTGGTGACGGGGGAGCACTGGGGCTCCGGCATGCCTATTTTCCGCATATTGGGGTGAAAAAGCTAGTGGGGGCGGGATTCGGGCTGAGAGCGTCCCATTCCGGGGAACCAGTGCAGTTACTGAGGCCCGGAAGCGGCCAGGGATAAGATTTCCAGAACAGGCCCGGTTCGACCAGTAATCTCCGGCGGTGTGTATGGACGCAGGGATATCCCCCGCGCGACAAACACGAACACAGTACCGGCATGAACTCCACACTCTGACGTATGTGACTCTGGATCAGGCGAACGGCGGGATCGTGCGCAACCTGAGCGGTGAGGGGATTGGAGTGCAGGCGGTGGCAGCGCCGCGTCCGCAGCAGCAATTGCGGCTGCGTTTCGAGTTGCGGCGTCCGCGAGTACGTATCGAGACTCGCGGCGAGGTGATGTGGTCGACGAGTTCGGGGCAGTGCGGAATCCGGTTTTTGGATTTGCCTTCCGGGATGATCCGGCAAATCAATGAATGGGTGTTCGGCGATCTGCTGGAAGGCGCGTCGGTGCATGCGGAGAAGGTCGGCCCCATCTTTATTGAGCCGGAGGTGCGTCCAGAAAGGGAATTGCGGGAGGATGCTCTTGTCTCGGCGGCCTTGCAAGATGACGGACTGCTGATTTCACCCGCTCCCTTGAACACCATTGAATTGCCTACGCGTCAGGACCCGGTGATGGTTTTAATGGACGAGGCCACGCGGGCAGTGGGAGAGCAGACTTCAGCATGGGATTGGCTGTCGCAGCCGCTCTGTGGACGAGGACTGGCCTGGGCGGTCAACACGCTGGTGGTAGTGGCGGCTTTGCTGCTGTTCACGCTGGTGTTCTTGTCCGTCAACCATGAGGCTCCTCCGTGGCCGCTGTTGATGATGCTTGCGGGCGCGTGCGCAGTGGGGGGAATGTATTGGGCCTTTTTTCAGATATTCGGAGGTTCGAGCCTGGGCGCGAGATTAGCGCGCCTGGCGGAGCCAGACGAAGAGAATGACGAGGAAGAACGGGACGCGCGGTTCCGCTGAAATTGTTCCTTCGTGGCTCAGCCGGAGCGGGGAATAGGGATCCTTCGACTGCGTGGTCGTCCGCCGTCGCGGACGACCACTCCGCTCAGGATGACAATCTTCTTTGCGAGATGGGTCCTAGTTGGCCAGGAACTGCTGGGCTAGCCAAAGCTGGAGGGTTCGCTGTTGGGGCTGAGCCACCTTCACGAAGCGAACGCCAACGTTGCCGCGTTGATCTTGCCACACGATTTCAGCGTGCGCTTTCAATCCCGATCGTGCGCCAGGGAGCGCAAAGGAAATTTGCAGATTTCGTGCGACTTCCAGTGAAGTGTCGGTGCGCAGTTGCATGCCTCCCTGGCTCAGGTTGACCAGTTCGGCATCTTTGGGCTTCTGTCCTTTCCATCTGAGGGAAACAGGAACTTCGAGGCCGGCGCGATGATAGCGGAGGCGTCCGTCGACGATCATGTTGCGAGCCGCCGATAGCGTGCGCACGGCTTGCTCCACGGAGATCGGTTTTTCGAAAGCAAACAGCGCGCCCGTGGCGATAAGAGTTGCAGGGTGGTGAGACCCGCCCATGATCACGAGAGGAACAGTCCGGGTCTGCATGGCGGGTGTCTGCAGTTCCCGCAGAAGTTGGGAGCTTCCGTTCAGGTCGCGATCGACGATGAGCGCGTCGACTTTGGATCTGGACAGCTTCGTCAAAGCCCGCTGCGGTTCGTTTTCGACCGTGACATCCATGTGAAGTCCGCCCAGGATGCACTCGAGAACACTGACTTCCTGCCAGTCGCGCGAGACCACCATCGAGGAAAGTGTCATGCGGACCACTCTAGCCGCGGGCGTAACGCAGCCGTAGATAACCAACGTAATGCGAGCCTCTCAAGTCTGACCATGTTGCCGAATCCCTCGCCAGGAGCCGTATTTGGGTCGTCGATTTCTAATGAACCTCTCTCGTTCCCCAGATTTCCACCGCCCGATAAGCGTTTTAACGAACTGTTCAAATCCCCGTAACATCCTGTTCACAGGACCTTCCTTACCATCGACGCTCGAGGTCACAATGAAAAAGAAACTTCTATTACTCTTCCTTGCAGCTGCCTTTTCGATGGCTACCGCAGCCGCACAGAACGACAACTCTCAGCCCGGCCACATCAACCAGCGCAATGGCATCCGCCAGGTTTTGCTGATCAGCGTGGACGGAATGCACGCCGTCGATTTCCTGAATTGCGCGAACGGCGTGAGCGGTGTGAATAACGGCGAACCGTTTTGTCCGGCAATTGCCGCCCTGGGGAAAACTGGCGTGAACTACGTCGCCGCGAGCACTTCCAAGCCCTCCGATTCCTTCCCTGGTCTGACCGCGATCGTCACCGGAGGAAGCCCCGCCCTCACCGGCATCTACTATGACGTCGCGTATTCCCGCAGCCTCGATGGACCGAAAGTACAGACCGGCAATGGAAACGGTCCCGGCCCGTGCACCCCAGGTGCGGCACCGACCGGCTTTACGACCGAGTATGAAGAGGGCATCGACATCGACCAGAGCAAAGTAAACGGTGGCGCGCCCGGCGCGTCGCTGACCGACGGCGGCATCGCCTCCATCGATCCGAACAAGCTACCCCAGGATCCGGCGAATGGCTGCAATGGCGTTTTGCCGTGGCACTTCGTCCGCACCAACAGTATTTTCACCGTTATCCACCAGGCCGGCGGAGTGACGGCATGGTCCGACAAGCACCCGGCGTATTCTTCGGTCTCGGCACCGATCGGCCCGGCCGCTCTCGACGATTTCTACGCGCCCGAAATCAACTCCAACGTAATTGGCCTTCCCGGCGTTACCACGCCCACTGGCATCTCCTGCGCCGCGATCCGCGACCCAGGCTCTGACTTGACGGCCTGGACCAACAGCTTCCAGAACATTCAGTGCTACGACACGCTGAAGGTGGATGCGATCCTCAACTGGATCGATGGCAAGACTCACCTCGGCGCGGGACGTTTGAAGGCGACTCCCAATATTTTCGGCATGAACTTCCAGGCCTTGAGCGTTGGGCAGAAGCTGATTGAGGCGAGCAGCAATGTGACCGGCGGATATCTGGACGCCGCCGGCACGCCGAGCGCGGCGTTGCTGGACGAATTCAAATTCGTCGATGCTTCGATTGGCGCTTTCGTCAACCGACTGAAGGAGCGGGGCCTGTATGATTCGACGCTGATCGTGATCACGGCCAAGCACGGTCAGTCGCCCATCGATCCCAGCCGCTACGTCGCTCAGACTCGCAATGGCACTTCGCCGGTAACTCTGCTCTCGAATGCCGGGTACATTCCGTACTCGGAATCCACCAACAATCCCACCGGCATTGGACCGACGGAAGATGATGTTTCGCTGGTCTGGTTGAAGAGTTCCGCCGATACCGATGCCAGCGTCAAAATCCTCGAGGACAACGCCGGTCCGTTGGGAATCGGCCTTGGGCAGCTTTACTACGGCCCATCGCTTACGCTGAACTTCAACGACCCAACGGTAGACCCGCGCACGCCGGATATCATCGTGACTCCGAACGTTGGTGTCACCTACTCCGGCAGTCACGCCAAACAGGCCGAGCACGGTGGGTTTGCGCATGACGACACGAACGTGGTGCTGCTGCTGTCGCATCCCGGCTTCGCGCCCAAGACGGTCAGCACTGTAGTGGGCACGGCGCAGGTCGCGCCTACTATCCTCAAAGCATTGGGTCTCGATCCCTCCGCCCTGGATGCGGTTCGTATTGAGGGAACTGGCGTACTTCCGGCGGTGCAACTCAGGTAATTTAATCAGGGTAATTTGTCAGTAGCGGACGCTCCTTCGGGAGCGTTCGTTTTTTTGGCGTCCAAGAAATCCCGAGCAATGCAAGCTTCTAGGGATGGCGCGCCGCAATTTAGCGAAAATGGAAGACAGTTTTCTGGAGCCGTTCCCGATTAGCACCTTAACTTCACGTTCACTGTCTGCGATACCAGTCCACGGTGCGGCGCAAGCCTTCTTCAAAATCCACTTTCGGTTTATAACCCAGGCCGGCTTCTGCGTTGGAAATGTCGGCCAGCGAGTGCTTGATGTCGCCGCCGCGCTCCGGACCGTATTTCGGTTGTCCGGCATAAGACGTGAGCTTTTGCAGTGTCCGGAAGGTTTCGTTGAGCGTGACCCGGCGAGCGGTGGCTACGTTGAAAACTTGTCCAGCCGCTTTTTCCGCGGGTGCTTTGCAGGCGAGCAGGTTCGCTTCGATTGCGTTGTCAATGTAGGTGAAGTCGCGGCTTTGTTCGCCGTCGCCGTGCATGGTGGGCTGTTCCCCGCGCAGCATCTGGGTGATGAACTTGGCGAGGACGCCGGAATAGGGCGAGGAAGGATCCTGCCGCGGGCCGAAGATGTTGAAGTAGCGGAGGCAGACGGTTTCGAGGCCATAGCAACGGTAGAACGAGATCATGTAATGCTCGCTGGCCAACTTGGCGACGGCGTACGGAGAAATGGGATCGGGCTTCATGCCTTCATGTTTCGGCAAGGTTGGAGTGTCGCCGTAGGCGGAAGAAGAAGCGGCGTAGACCACCCGCTTCACTTTGGCGTCACGCGCCGCGACGAGAACGTTGACCGTGCCATCGATGTTGGCGCGATTGCTGCCCAGCGGATCGAGCACCGATTTCGGCACTGACGGGATGGCGGCCTGGTGCAGAACGAAATCGACTCCGGCGCAGGCGTGGTGCATGGCATCGAGGTCGAGAATGTCGGCCTCGCGGAAATCGATGCGGTCTTTAATGTCGGCGATGTTGGCGCGGTTTCCTGTGGAAAAATTGTCCACGCCGCGCACTTTTTCGCCGCGCGATAACAACTCGTGCGCCAGTGACGATCCGATGAAGCCGGCGATGCCAGTGATGAAGTAGAAAGCCATGCTCCCACATGATAGCGAATCCGCGGAGGGAGCGGGGTTTCAGACGGAAATTTGAAGCGGGAAGGGAATCAAGAAAGAAATTTGGGGTGCTGAGCCGTTGTGAGAACTTCTCTTTCGCCCCTTCGGGGCTGTGCCACATTCCCCACTCTCACCCACGGCTTGCGCTGTGGGCTGCGTTCTTTCGCCGCTTCGCGGCTGATCACCGTGCCTGTTCCACTTCAATTGTTCAATTCGAGGTCTCACACAGACTCTTCCGGGGTGGGCGCAATCACAGTTTTGTTGCCGGGCTTTGACTTTTTCGCAGGAGGCGAAGGAAATCTTCGCGCATGAGCATCTGGCGGCTTTCAAAGAATTCGACGAGATCCTGGATCGCGGCCTGAGGATTGGTGACGACGGGGATGGTTTCGACCCGGTTGCTGATCGAGGGAAGCGACGATGCGATCCCCGGACCCATGATGACGCACGGATGCGAAATGGTGGCGAGCAGGCGCCGCAGGAGGGCCTGGTTCTCTTCCGACATGCCTTCAAACGCGATGCCCATACCCAGGTAGGGGTAAGTCACGCGTACGTTTCCCTTGGTCTCGACCACAATCCCATTGGTTTTGAGCTTCATGTGCAGGATGGTTCCGGAGGGATAGGTGGCTTGCGCTTCGAGGTAGCAGCCGTGCAGGCTGATGTCGGTGAAGGTGGCCCAGGTGCGCACGTCGCGGCCGTCCTCCCGTATCTCGGCGCTGCCTTCGCACTTGTAACGCGGGCTACGGCGCTTCTCGGCGCCCTGGAATTGCTGCCCAGGGCCCGCATTGCCATCACCTGCATTGGATGAATCTGTTTTCGTTGCGGGGGCGGACGCCGCACCTTGCGAAGCGGTGGACTGCTTGAGCGCCAGTAGATAGGAGATGCTTTCGTTGCTTTCCTGCGCCATAGAAATTCCGTGCGGACAAGATCTCCCGTGCAGACAGCGGCCCCCGCTCACGGGCAGGGATACTGTCCTTATCGGAAGAAGCGCGGGCGGAGATTAGCTGCGAAGGGCTGGTTAGAGTTTCTAATTTGAAGGCGCTTCTACTGCGGGCATCTGTTGCGCCGCCTGGCGGATCTGTTTCCACAGGTCTTCGCGCCCCGCGCCCGTTTTGGCGGAGTAGGGAAGCAGGCGGGCAGAGGGATATTCCTGGCCGAGGGTTCGCAAGACATTGTGGAGTTGATTGTTCGAGAGTCGGTCGCTTTTGGTGCCGACAAGCAGGAAATCGCGCCCAGAGGCGTTCAGGAAGTCCAGGAGTTGGCGATCGCTTTGTTGCGGAGGAACGTTTACGTCGACCAGCGCTATGCAGAGGGCGAGGGTCGAGCGCTGGTGCAGGTAAGGCTCGATGAATTTGGGCCACTCCTGCGAAATCTCGCGGGAGATCTTGGCGTAGCCGTAGCCAGGGAGGTCGGCGAAGATCAGCTCGGGCTGCGGCTTCCCGGGCCAGCGGATTTCGAAGAAATTGATGCTGCGGGTGCGGCCGGGAGTCGAACTGGTGCGGGCCAGCTTGGCGCCGACCAGAGAGTTGATCACGCTGGATTTGCCGACGTTGGAGCGGCCGAGGAAGGCGATTTCGGGAACGGAGGGGGCGGGGAAGTGCGATACGTCGGTTGCCGCTACCAGGAAATTGGACAGGACTCTCATATCCAAGTTTGCAACGGGACGTGGAAGATTGGCAAGGCACCTGCGGTGCGTGCAGGGAGATTCGGGTGCAGTTGACGTTCTCACCGATACGCGACCGCGGAAGGCGGAGACACTGGGGAAAGCTTTACGCCCGCCCGAACGGAGGTAACCAACTCGTTCTCGAACGTGACTCGCGGAAATTCAACCTTGGTTCGGGAGAGCCGATTGAGTCAGTAAGGGCGCGGCACGACAGGCGCTGGCCCGGAAAAGAAGATCATGGACGACAAAACACCATCGACGCTGGCCATGCATACGCTGCTGTTGTGTACCGACGCACAGTTTCTAGGGATCACGCGGAATGTCCTGAGCCAACTGCATGTGACTCCGAAGATTGCTTCGGGCTCCGACGCGGCGCAGGCGATGATTCACTTTCATGCTTTCGAAGTCATCATCATGGATTGGCGGGAGATCGATAATGTGGCGGATTTTCTGTGCGCGGTGCGGCGGTCGAAGCAGAATGCCGACTGCGTGCTGGTGGCGATTGTCCGCGATCTGCTCGATCTGCGGCAAGCCTTTGCTGCCGGAGTGCATTTTCTGATTCATAAGCCGGCGTCGGCGGTGCAGATCGAACGGTGTCTGCGGGCGGCCTACTGCGCCACCGTGGCGCGGAGGCGCAAGCAGCATCGCGAGCCGGTGGAGATTCTGGCCTCCGTGCGCACGCACAGCGAGCCCTGCGCCGAGGCTTTAATGGTGAACCTGAGCGAGGGTGGGGCCGGGATGCAGACGGGCGCGCAGGACTTTATCGTGGGCGTGTCGTTGAGTGCTGGCGAGGAGATCGATTTGCGGTTCGCGTTGCCGGGAACGAACGAGATGCTCGACGTCGCGGGAACGGTGGTGTGGAAGACGACCGACTCGTGCGGAGTGCGGTTTCGGTATCTCCCCGAAAGTCAGCGGCTGGCTTTGGAGCAGTGGCTGACCGAATGCGTGGAGCGGGCGCTGGCGGAAATGTGCGAACGGATGCGGGAGGCTTGCGCTTAGGAAGTTTTCACCACAGAGGGCACTGAGGAACACAGGGGAAACGAAGAAGGCCCGCAGGAAGCGGGCCTTCTTAACATCATCCGGTAATCGATTTACTGATGCGCCGTCGTGCTCTCTGGCGTGCTGGTGGTTAGGGGCGCGATCGGCTGGGTTCCTTCTTCCTCCATCTTGGGCAGCGGGGATTCCAGCGCGATCTGGAGCACCTGGTCCATGGTGTCGACGAAATGCAGCTTCATCGCGGTGCGCAGATTTTCCGGAACTTCCGCTAAATCTTTCTCGTTGTCCTTGGGCAGGATCACTTCGAAAAGGCCAGCGCGATGGGCGGCCAGCAATTTCTCTTTCAGACCGCCGATCGGCAGGACCTTGCCCCGCAGCGTGATCTCTCCAGTCATCGCCAGGTCGCGGCGTACAGGAATCTTGCTGAGCGCGCTGGAAATCGCCGTGGCGATGGTAATGCCCGCGGATGGGCCATCTTTCGGGATGGCGCCTTCGGGCACGTGCACGTGCAGGTCGAGATTGCGATAGAAGTCACGGGTCAGGCCGAGACGGTTGGCTCGCGACCGAACGTACGACATCGCCGCCTGTGCGGATTCCTGCATGACGTCGCCAAGCTTGCCGGTCAGCGTCAGCTTGCCTTTGCCGTCGACTACACTGGCTTCGGTGCTCAGGATGGAGCCGCCGACTTCGGTCCAAGCCAAGCCGGTCACCAAGCCCACTTCTGACTTTTCGTGAGCCAGCGTGTCGCGGAACTTGATCACGCCGAGGAAGTCGTTGACGTTCCCGCCGGTGATGGTGATGTTGTAGCTCTCGCCTTCCTTGACGACCTTGCGAGCGACCTTGCGACAGACGTTGCCGATTTCACGCTCCAGGTTGCGGACGCCGGCCTCGCGGGTGTAGGAGCGGATGAGGCCGGTGATGGCATCGTCGGTGAACTTGATGTTCTTTTCCGTCAGGCCGGCGGCCAGCATCTGCTTCTTCACCAGGAACTGCTTGGCGATCTCGACCTTTTCCTGCTCGGTGTAACCGTGCAGGCGGAGCACTTCCATACGGTCTTGCAGGGCGGCGGGGATGGTGTGCATGACGTTCGCCGTGGCGACGAAGAAGACTTGTGAGAGGTCGTATTCCACGTCGAGGTAATGGTCGACGAACATGAAATTCTGTTCGGGATCGAGCACTTCGAGCAGCGCGGCGGAGGGATCGCCGCGGAAGTCCATCGACATCTTGTCGACTTCGTCGAGCATGAAGACCGGGTTCTTGGTGCCCGCCTTCTTCATCATCTGGATGATCTGGCCGGGCAGTGCGCCGATGTAGGTGCGGCGGTGGCCGCGGATCTCGGCTTCATCGCGCACGCCGCCGAGAGACATGCGGACGAACTTGCGTCCCGTGGCCTTGGCGATCGACATGCCTAGTGAAGTTTTGCCCACGCCGGGAGGTCCGACGAAGCAGAGAATCGAGCCCTTCGGATTCTTCACCAACTGGCGCACGGCGAGGAATTCAAGGATGCGTTCCTTGATCTTTTCCAGCCCGTAGTGATCTTCGTTCAGGACTTTTTCGGCGCGGGAGATATTGCGGATTTCTTTCGAGCGCTTCTTCCACGGAACGGCCAGCAGCCAGTCGAGATAGTTGCGGGAGACGGTGGACTCGGCCGACATCGGCGGCATGGCTTCGAGTTTCTTGAGTTCCTGCAGCGCCTTGTCTTTCGTTTCTTTGGGCATGCCTGCAGCTTCGATCTTCTTTTTGAGTTCGTCGAATTCGCTCTTTTCGCCGCGGCCCAATTCTTTCTGGATAGCCTTGATCTTCTCGTTGAGGTAGTACTCTTTTTGCGCCTTCTCCATCTGGCGCTTCACGCGCGACTGGATGGTGCGGTCGACATTGAGCTTTTCGATTTCAATATCGAGTACGTCGGCGATGCGGGTCAGGCGCTCGGCTGGATCGAAGATCTCGAGTAGTTCCTGCTTTTCTTCAATCGAAAGTTGAAGGTTGGCGGAGATCACGTCGGTCAGCTTGGCGGGATCTTCCATGCGCACAGCGGAAATCATGGTTTCGTACTGGAGGGACTGGCAGAGCTTGACATACTGTTCGAAGAGGGAGGTCACGCGCTGCATGGCAGCTTCGAGCGCCGGGTTGGCCTCGGTGGCGAAGCGTGCGACCCGCACCGTGGCCTGCATGTAGCCTTCGGTGTCGGTGACCTGCAAAATCTTGCCGCGCTCGATGCCTTCGACCAGAACTTTAATGTTGCCGTCGGGAAGCTTTAGGCTCTGGACGATATTGACGATCGTGCCCACCTGGTATATTTCGTTGGCTTTGGGCTCATCAATGGAGGCATCGTGCTGCGTGGCCAGGAAAATTTTCTTATCCGCCGCCAGAGCTTCTTCGAGAGCGCGCACGCTGGACTCGCGACCAACCACGAACGGAGTCATCATGAAGGGAAAGATGACCACGTCGCGGATGGGCATCATCGGCAGCTTTTTGGATTCGTATTTTTCCTTGGATGTAGTCACTGATTCTCCCTGAGACGATGGCCAAACGGACGCCTAGGGCATTCTACCTTGCCGGGGCCCTTGCGTGAAATGGCATTTAAGTTGTAAGGTTCTCAGACTAGCGGGTGGCCCAAAAGCAACAACCACGAAGGGCACGAAGGTTCACGAAGGAAATCTTGGGTCACTTCATGTGCTTCGAGTCCTTGGTGGTCAAAAGGGTTGCGTCAACCTATCCGGCCTTCTCCATCACCGTAGCGAAGGAAGCACTGCGTTTTTCGACCATTTCCCGCGTGACTTCGAATTCCTTCAGCTTCTTTTGACTTGGAAGGTTAAACATCAAGTCGAGCATGAGTTCTTCAAGGATCATGCGCAGACCGCGGGCGCCTACCTTGCGCGCCATGGCCTGACGGGCGATTGCCCGCAGAGCTTCATCGTTGAACTTCAGCCGCACGTTCTCGAATTCGAACAGGCGCTGGTACTGCTTGACGATCGCGTTCTTGGGACGAGTCAGGATTTCAATCAGCGCGAACTCATCGAGATCTTCGAGCATGCCGACCACGGGCAGGCGTCCGACAAATTCCGGGATGAGTCCGAATTTGATGAGGTCTTCCGGTTGCACTTCCTGCAGTAACTCCTGAGTGCGCTTCTTGGAGCTGAACGCTTCGTCTTTTTCCGCATCCTCACCCGTGCGGAAGCCCAGCGACTTTTTGCCGATTCGGCGGGAGACGATTTTGTCGAGGCCTACGAAGGCCCCGCCGCAGATAAAGAGAATGTTGGTGGTGTCGACCGGGGTAAATTCCTGGTGCGGGTGCTTGCGTCCGCCCTGGGGCGGGACGTTGGCGATGGTGCCTTCGAGAATCTTCAGCAAAGCCTGCTGCACGCCTTCGCCAGATACGTCGCGAGTGATGGAAGGATTTTCGTCCTTGCGTCCGATCTTATCGACCTCGTCAATGTAGATGATGCCGGTCTGGGTACGGCTGACATCGCCATCGGCGGCCTGCAGCAGCTTCAGGATGATGTTCTCGACGTCTTCACCGACATAGCCGGCTTCGGTCAGCGTGGTGGCATCGACGATGGCGAAGGGGACATCGAGCATGCGGGCCAAAGTCTGGGCGAGCAGCGTCTTGCCCGTCCCGGTTGGCCCGATCAGCATGATGTTCGACTTCGACAGTTCGATGCCGTCGCCGGTCTTCTGGCGGTTCATGAAGATGCGTTTGTAGTGGTTGTAGACGGCGACTGCGAGCTTCTTCTTGGTCTGCTCTTGCCCGATGACGTACTCGTCGAGGAAGGTTTTCACTTCCTGCGGCTTGGGCAACTGGTTGGGAGTGCTGCTGGGAGGAGTTGCGGTGCGGTCATCTTCGAGTATGGAGTTGCAAACCGCGACGCACTCGTCGCAAATGTAAGCCCGGGGATAATCGCTGGGGGACGAGATTAGTTTGGCAACCGCGTCCTGGGACTTGTGGCAGAACGAGCAACGAAGTATTTCGTCCGTTCCTGACTTGTTTTTCACTCGGCGTCACTCCTTCAGCGGTTCCCGCGGCATGATCCGGTTCCAAC
>Ga0187805_10000202_pt1 | contig 18259 bp, 12 predicted proteins | sample NC_wetland_sal_i_6_FD_132965 | JGI IMG/M metagenome (GOLD analysis project Ga0187805, IMG submission 132965) | Wetland sediment microbial communities from Neuse River Estuary, North Carolina, USA - Control_5 | ecosystem: Environmental > Aquatic > Freshwater > Wetlands > Sediment | place: USA...
CACCCATCCAAACCTGTGTTTGGTTGCTGGGGAAAATTTCATGGTGTTCTCCTCGACCTGGGGCTATGCCAAGATGGTGCCTTCGGCCCTCTCATTTAAACACTTAGATGGCGAGAAATACTCGCTAGATGCTCTACAACCAGGAAAGGAGCTAGCGGCATGAGCCTCCGTATTTATGCGGTAGGTTTAAGAGCGTTACGAGTGTTCAGTTATCGGATCTGGATTCTTCGAAACGATTGATTTTAAATGACTTATCAGACACCGGCAGCTTGGAGGGTTGAAAAATTCAGAAAGCGAATGAGCTAAACCGAGGTCTTCCGCCACAGCCGCGCGACGAACTTTAGGAGCGAGAGGCACCGCAACTCGTGAATTTGAGGTTCAGCGCGACTAAGCTGCCCCGAGTCTAGAAGGGTATGGCGGAGAGGTCGACGTTGCCGCCGGAGAAAATTACGCCGAGTTTGGGAGGGGAGGAATCGAAGCGAGCGGAGAGATCCAGGTCGGTTACCGCACCTGGGCGGAGGAGGGGAGCGATGGCTACGGCGCTGCTTGGCTCGATGATGATTTTCATGCGCTCCCAGATCAGGCGCATGGCGGCGATGATTTCTTCTTCGGTGACGAGGAGGACGCGATCGACGTGGCGGCGGAGAATGACGAAGGTGCGCGGGGCCAGGGACGCGCGAAGGCCGTCGGCGATGGTGTCGCTGGAATCGAGAGATTGGAGAGTGCCAGTGGTGAGGGAGCGATAGGCATCGTCAGCGCGGGAAGGTTCGCAGCCGAAGACGTGGATATCGGTGCGAAGGGCTTTGGCGCTCAGGCAAGTACCGCTAAGGAGACCGCCTCCGCTGACGGGAGCGAAGACGGCGTCGAGGTCGGGGACTTCTTCCAGAAATTCTTTTGCGGCGGTGGCTTGGCCGGTGATGATCCGGTCGTTGTCATAGGGATGGATGAGGATCGCGCCGGTTTCGGCTTGAACGCGTGCGCAGGTTTCAGTCCGAGAGGTCATGGTGGGTTCGGAGAACGTGATTTTGCCGCCGTAGCTTTCGACGGCGCGGCATTTTACTGGCGGAGCGTTTTTTGGCATGACGATGTAGGCTGGGACGCCGCGCCACGCGGCGGCACAGGCTACGGCAGCTCCGTGATTGCCGCTAGAGGGAGTGACGATGCCATGAGCGGCTTCCGCATCGGAGAGGGAGAGGGTCGCGTTGGCCGCGCCGCGAATTTTGAAGGACCCGGTTTTTTGGAAATTGTCGCACTTGAAGAAAAATTGGACGCCAGCGATGGCGTTCAGGGAATGCGAAGTGAGGACGGGAGTGCGATGGATGCGAGGAGCGATGCGGGTGTGAGCTTCGCGGATCGCGTCCCAGGTAGGAGGTTCATAATTTGGGGATTCGACTTGTGGAGCAGTGCTCATAGAAAACCTTGAGTCGGGCGCATCGTTTATGTGGCGTGTGCGCTTGCCTTCGATGCGAGTGTCATTATGGCATAAGGAAAGAAACTTCTGGAGGCTGCGGCAAGAAGTCGGGGACTTGCGAGCAGGCCAAAGTGGACGCAGGCGAATATCGGCGGAGAGCAATGCGAAAGGCCGCGGCGGCGTCCAGGGAAATTTTGAAAGTTAAGAATTGGTTTGGCGGGGGCAAGGGAGGTACTATCTTCGCGGAATTTAAGAAAGAGCTAGCGAAGTAGGGAGGAGAATTCATGGGATTTTTCAGGGGGATGGATGCGAAGTGCGTGCGGCGCGCAGCGGGAACTTTTGTTTTTGTGGCGTTGCTCGGAGGAATGGAAGTCGCGGCGGCCACTGAGGTGAAAACGCAAGCCGGAGTGGTGGAAGGCACGACGAGCGCGGATGGGAAGGTGCAAATATTCAAGGGGATTCCTTATGCGGCGCCGCCGGTGGGAGCGCTGCGGTGGAAAGAGCCGCAACCGGTGGCGAGCTGGGAAGGCGTGCGGAAGGCGACGGAGTTTGGCGCGCGGTGCATGCAATGGAATGTGTTTGGAGACATGGTGTTTCGCGACGCGGGGCCGAGCGAAGATTGCCTTTACCTGAACGTGTGGACTCCGAAGGCGGAGGCGGGAGCGAAATTGCCGGTGATGGTGTGGATTTACGGGGGCGGATTTCAGGCGGGAGCGACTTCGGAGCCGCGGCAGGATGGAGAACCCTTGGCGCACCGTGGCGTGGTGGTTGTGAGCATGAATTACCGGCTGGGAATATTTGGATTTTTCTCGCACCCGGCATTGACCAAGGAATCGCCGCATCACGCTTCTGGGAATTATGGGTTACTGGACCAGGCGGCGGCTTTGGAATGGGTGCGGAAGAATATCGGTGCGTTCGGAGGCGATCCGGAAAACGTGACGATCTTCGGGGAGTCGGCGGGATCGTTTTCGGTGAGCGCGCAGATGGCTTCGCCGGTTGCGAGGCGGTTGGTTCACCGTGCCATTGGGGAGAGCGGGGCGTTCTTTGGAAGGACGCTTCCCGCGAAGCCGCTGGCGGAAAGCGAGGCGGACGGCGCGAAGTTTGGAGAATCGATCGGCGCGGACAGTCTGGAGAAGCTGCGAGCGATGACGGGACAGGAAGTCATGGATGCAGCGATGAAGGACAAGAATTCGTTCCGGTTCGGGCCGAACATTGACGGGTATTTTTTCCCTGAAAGCCCGGCGGCGATTTATGCGAAGCGGGAGCAGGCGCATATTGAGTTGCTAGCGGGCTGGAATCATGACGAGGGAAATTACCACACATTTTTTGGGAAGGAAGAACCTACGAAGGAGAACTACTCAAAGAAAATCGAGCAGACGTATGGAGAACATGCGGCGGAAGTGCTGAAGCTGTTTCCCGGCGGAACCGACGAGCAAGCGCAAGAATCAGGGGGGCTGCTAGCGACGGCGAACTTCATCGGCTTTGGCACGTGGAAGTGGATTGAAGAGCAGAGAAAGCTCGATGGGCCGGCAGTCTATCGGTTTGAGTTCGACGACGCGCCGCCAATGGCACCGGCCGCAGACGGGACACTAGGCGTTTCTCGGGGAGCTTACCACTCGTCGGAAATTGAATTTGTATTTGGCATGCTGAAATCGAAGGATCTCCCGTGGCGGCCGGAAGATTTTAAATTATCCGAAGAGATGGGAGCTTACTGGACGAACTTCGCTAAGACGGGGAATCCAAACGGAAAAGGGCTCACAGAGTGGCCGCGGTACAACGCAAAGGACAGTTATGAGGTGATGCATCTTTCGGCAAAGCCGCACGCGGAGAAGGATGGGCAGCGGGCGCAGTATGAATTACTAGACAAGCTTTCTGCAAAGCCATAGTACTGCTCGGGTCACGGCTCCGCAGGATAAATCCGACCAGCGACCGCGGTCAGGAGGCGTGGACGGGTTCGGGGTGGAACTTAATGGCCGCGGCGACGGCCAGGACGATGAAGAGGGCCATCACGACGAGTTCGGAGACGAGGAAGGGCGGCTCATTGCCTTTGGGCGCAATAGCGTGCAACGCGGGAACCTTGGCGAAGAGTTGGGCGATGAGGACGAAGACGTTGAAATAGAGTGCGATCGTGGCGGTGATGGCATAGGTTTTGCGCCAAGCGCCCTCGAGATGCTTGACATAACGAGCAGGAATGGCGACCACCAGCACTAGCAGCGAAAGGATGCCCAGAATGATCCCGGGCGTCACTCCGTGAAACGGAAAGAGGAAGCCGGTGATGCTCGTTAGGGCGGTAGTCACGAGGAAGATGGCGGTCAAACCATTGAGGCGCTTGCCAGCAATCATGCCGAAGACGGCGATGAAGCCGGTGATGATGCCGATCAGACTGATCGCGACGTGAAATAAAGTAAAACCTGTCATTCCGCCGGTCATGGACTACCCCCCTCAGTGGAAGATGCTTTTTGATGATTCGCGCAGGAGGAAGGACACAAGATTTATTTATAGCTCGAGGGGAGAACCTGATTTCTAGAGTATGCCCGGCATCGATGGAAAGCTCGGAGATACGTGCCGAAATAGCGAGGGAGAAGCGCCCGGGACAAAGCGAGTACCCCTAGTACCAAGGATTGATGCTTGACCGGATTACTAGGTCTGTTAGGCTGAGGTACCCCTTCTCAAACGGCGCGAGGGCCGCCGAATCAGCTTCCTCGCGCGGAGGAGGACGAAATGCAAAGCGCAGAACGCCGACAATTGACCCGCCATAGTCTTCGCACGCCGCTGCGATTCCGGTCGACGGGCGTGGCATCGGATAAGAGCGAACATTTCACGGAGGCGCTGAACCTATCGCGCGGGGGATTCTATTTTGCTTCTTCGGCTCCGCTGCAGGTGGGGATGCCCATTGAAGTTACGTTGCGCATGCCGGGAGAAGTGACTGGAACGCGCACCGAGGAGATGCATTGCACGGCGCGTGTCGTGCACGTGAAGAATGAAGCATACGCGGACGGTCGCATCGGGTTCGGGGCGGAAATTGTGAAGTTCAGCTCGGTGCCGGTGGCTGAGCGGTGGATGTCTTAATCCTTGCCGGGTAAATCACGCCAAGATTTGGCACCTCCTATTTTGAGCCGCGTTTTGTTTTCGAGCCGACGCCGAGGGCGGTGGGATACTTCGGTTGATACAGCCCGATTTCGCCGCCACCCGGGAGCCGCAATCTCGTAATTGAACCCCACCTTTCTTCATGAACCGCGGAGCACGTAACACCCTTCCTCGCCGGCGCTGCCATTTCGGATTTCAAGTTGTCGCACAGGAAATAGAGTTCCTGAGGGCCATTTTTTTCGGATGGGTGGAAGGCGGCTTCGCTGGGCGGCAGCGCGAAGATCAGCCAGCCCTGGCCGGCATCGACGGATTTGAAGCCAAGGACATCTTTGAAAAACGCACGGTCTGCTTCCGCGTCTTTCGTGTAGAGGATAACGTGAGCGCCGGAGATCATTCGCACCTCCAGAGAAGGACCTCGAACTTCAGGCGCCGGAAAGTTTTGAGAAAGGTAGAATGTCAATCAATCTCAAACAAATTGGCAATCTGACGACCGTGCAGGGCTCACGGTTGAGTGGCCGGAACGGTGAAAACCGTCTTGGCGCTACCGACATTGTCGAAACGGTCGTAGGCGCGGACGGCGATGGTGTGTTCACCTGGCGTGAGTTTGTCGACGGAAAATGCGTAATGCTCTTCGGGAGCGTCGCTGACGTTGCCGCTGGGAGATAAGAGCATCCAGTCGCCGCCATCGAGGCTGTATTGGGCGCGATCGATGCTGCTGGACGCATCTTTCGCCAGAAACTCAACCTGAAGTACTTCGGCACGGTTTGGACCGCTCTGGAAATGAGCGGAGATGGCTTTCAAATCCTCAATGACCGGCGGCGTGTTGTCGACTTCAAAGCGTTCGGACACCCGCTCAGTTTTCAGGGCAAGGGCGCGGGGATTCGAAGGGGCGTCGGTAGCAACGATTTTTAGGTAGTAGGCGCCGTCGGGAAGAGTGGTGGTGTCCCAGGAATAAAATTTTTGGTCGAGCTTTTCCCTAAGTAGTTTCCATTCGTGTTCGTTTTCGCCTCGATAGTAGACGCTGTAGAGAAGATCGTCATCGTTGTCATCGTGGGCACTCCACAAAACGGATTGATAACCTTTTTCGCGGTAGCCCTGGGGAGGCTGGTCGAATTTTGTCGACGTTGTGGTTTGGGCGATGAAGATGCCCGTGGTGTTTGGCGTCGGAGGCATTTTTAGAGTGACGCTTGGAGCTTGGCCGGTGGAGATGATGGTGTTGCTTTCTGCACGGATGCCGGCATCTTGCATGACGATGGCGTCAATGACGGGAGCAACGTTGCGCGGGAGATAGGCGAGGCTGACCCAGTAGATGCCATCGCCGGGGCGGCCGTCGTGGATGACGGCTTTCCATTGGAAGAAGCGAGCGGACGGGGCTTCGACCGCACTGCCTCGTTTGGAATAGGGGCCGAACCAGCGAGACCACTCTTTGCCAGGATCTTCGGTGTTACCGGAGCGGACGAAAAATTCTAGACGGGGTCCGCCAGAGTTGGCTGCTGATTTTGCGGATTTCTCGGAAACCGCGTCGTCGGGAGGGCTCCACCAATCCAGGCGGCCCCACTGGGAGAAGAGTTGCGCGTCAAAGGAACGCGATTCGAAAGTGCCTTCGGGTTCGTACTCGGGGCCGAGCGAGAAGACTTTGCCGGGATTGGCGGTGCAAAGAAAGACTCTGCCGGTGGCATTGCGAGCGATGCCGGTGATCTGCGCGGATCCGGCCTTGGCGAGTTGCGCGTAGACGCCGTGGCCGTCGATGGCGAGAAGCGCGCCGTTGTTGCCGGTGCCGGCGAGGACGCGGCCGTCGGGTGCGAGGCCGAGAGAATAGACGAGGTCGTCTCGGGAGGACCAGAGTTCATCGGGGGCGCCGTCGGGCGAAAGGCGATAGATGCTGCTGGAAAGAGCGGGCGGGAAAGCGATGAAGGGAGTTGATTGCTGGATCTGGCCGGAGATTGTGCCGGTTACTCCGCCCGCGCCGGTGGTGAAAGTGGTTGTGCCTTGGGGGGAGGCGATGATTGTGGTGGCGGGCGTGGAGATGTTGCGCTGTTTTTCGCCGATCGCGGCAACGTAGATGGAGCCGTCGGGAGCCACGGTGAGAGCGGTAACTTCGCGCTTGGGGGTTTCGTAGAGGACGAAGCCTTCGGCTGTCGCAGCGTCGGTGGCGGAAGAGTTTTTTTCCTTGCGTTCTTTGCGGGCGGAATTGGCGTCGGGCCGAGTGATGCGCAGGACGCGGCCATTGGGTTCGGTTCCGGCGAGCAGATTGTGGTTCGCGTCGAAAGCCAGGACGCGGATGTGGGCTTCGTCGGTCGCGTAAAAGAGCTCGCCCTTACCACCGGGAGAGACGGCGAAGACCTGCCCTTTGTCGCCGGTGGCGACGTAGAGGGTGCCATCCGGGGCGAAAGCGATGTCCCAGATGTATTTTGTTTTGGGGTCGAAGAAGACGGACTTTTCGCCGGTGGCCGAGACGCGATAGACCTTGCCGTCGGGAGATGTGGCGACGTAGAGCGTGCCTTTGGAGTCGAAGGCGATGGCTTGCGCAACCAGATCAGAGGAATCGAACACGGTAGTGGGCTTGCCGTTGTCGTCGAAGCGAAACACTTTTGCGGGCGAGCCGCCGGCGGCGTAGAGAACGCCTTCGGGATTGAGGCGAACGGCCCAGAGATAGGAAGCGTCCGCGTCGGCGAGGAGCGTGAATTTGGGAGCGAGTTCGAGGCGGCCATCGCTGCGGACGGCTACGCCGTGGGCGGTGCCTTTCAGGAATTCGTCGTATGTGGTTTCTAACCAGCGACGAGTGTGTTCGGCGAAAAGGGGAGAGGGCAGGAGGTAGAGGAAGCAAAGGAGATAAAGGACGCAAAGGAAAAAAGAGTGCCGAGTGGCGAGTGACGAGTGGCGAGCGGAGGCAGAGTCCCGATGGCACGTTTTGCGGACGGCGTTGACACAGGAATCGGAGAGAAGTCGACGTAAATTTTGCATGTGGATGGTCACCGGATCTGGAGATTCAGCGAGATGATCCCTGTTACGGGGCCGCCGGGCGGGATGGACGATTCGCTGGCCAGGGACTCGCGGAGAATTTGGACGGTACCGGGAGTGGGACGGCCGTCAACAACGTTGATTTCAGAAAGCGGGGCGTCGGGGAGTTCCTTGTCATCCCAGAGAATGGTCGGCGTGGGCGCAAAGAGGCCGACGTAGAGGCGGTCGTTGCGGCGCTCGCGATTGATAAGGGTGATGAGTTGATCGAGGCTGGCGCTGCCGCCGCCACTAGAGAAAGAGAAGCCGTGGGAAGCGCGATTGAGCATGTCGCCGTCAGTGACCAGGACGCGGAGAGTGGTACCGCGAGTAGCTTGCTCGGGGACGCGGACGGTGGTTTCTTCAATGCGCGCGGGGCCTCGATAGGGGCGAAGCAAGACGCGGACGCGGAGAGTTTCACCGGGGGCGGCCTCTCCTTTTTCCAGCCATGCGCTTTCGATGCTGTACGACTGGCGGCCGGGGACACTTTCGACGTGGAGGTTAATGCTGTCGAAGACCGGGATTTCGTGGGTGTTGGTGAAGAGCCGCGTGAAAATGCTTTGGATATTGAGAGCGATGGGAAGGCCATCGGGAGAGAAAGCATCGCCGGGGGCGAATGTGTTTTCAATTTGAACGGGCGCGTGGCCGTGGACGAGGATCTGGCCGGAGAGATGGAGCGTGGTGCCCTCGCCGTACAGCGAATTTTGCGTGAGTCCGTTGAAAACAGTGAGGCCGATCAGGAGCGGAGTGAGCTTGGGGTGATTGACCATCTCAAAGTGGAGCTTTTTTTCGGCGCCGCCGACGGAGAGCGTAAGGTCAAGCGGAATCATGGCAGGAGGAGAACCTAGCTTGCCCGTAACCGCGGTGAGATGGTCGCCCGTGATCGTGCCGATGTCGCCACCGACGTTGATGATTTTGGTGGAAGCGAGGTCGGAAGAGAGTGTTGTGACGACTTCGGTGCGGGCCATGGGGAATTGGACGTCCCCGAGGCTCAGAAAGGGATGGCCGCAGAGATACACGTTGTTGGCGCGGACAGCCGTCACGGTACAGGCAGAGCTGATGGAGGTATCGCCTTGAACGAGGACCATGCCTGCCATATCGCCCGGGACGAGATGCGCATCACCGGGCTGGGGAGCTGCGGTACCGCCTTGCGCGGCGACGAAGCCGAAGCTCTGCAGCTGGCTCCCGAATTGGCGGAGAGCTTCGAGTTGATAGCCGGAGAAGATGAGAGGAGTTTCGATGGGCTCGAGAGCAGAGCCGGTGGGCAGATTGACGTTGGAAGCCGCGGTTTGCGGTAGAGAAAGTTGAGGTAACGGGGATTGGTACGGGTCCGCTTCTGAGGTGAGTTGCGGCTGGGGACGAAGCACGTCTTCGATGGGCGTGACGCCGCCGATGGGTTCCTTAGTGAAGACGCCGAGTTTCAGGGAGAGAGCCCCTGCGAGTTTGCCGTCGACATAGACGGGGCTCCCGCTCATGCCTGCGACAACGCCTGTGTGCTCAACTTTCGGACCTTTTAGTTGGACAAGGATAATGGATTGCTTGGGGCCGAGGAAATTGGGCATGACCCCGATGACTTCCAGGTCGAACTTTTCGACCTGGTCGCCGGCGAAGATCGTGTAAGCGTAGCCCTGCATGCCAGGACGAATTTGGCTGAGGGGGAGGATCTCAGTGGTAGATGGGACTTGGGCTTGGGCGGTGAAGAACGACGGTGCGGCGGCAAAGACCAGGGCCGAGAGAATGAGCAAGCGGGAGATGTAGCGAGTCATGGACTGATTAGGCCGAGCCGAGAGCATGAATCGCTAATCATACGCGGCGAGGTACGGGGAAGCAATCAAACCGAGGAAAGGCTGTGGGTAGGAGGAAGTGACTAGACGTCCTAGGACTGGGTGAGATTGAGTCCGATAGAAAAACGAAGGGGAACGGGGTTGAATCTTCCGGTTTTGCGAGTGAGCCAAGAATCTTAGCTGGCGAATTAGATTGTACAATTTTGCACAGTCTCGCGATGGAGAATCCTCGTAAGCTTGGAGCGTCCAGAAAGTTAGCGTGATGGGGTAGCGTTTACATTTAAAAATGAGAATCAAGAAATCCGGGAAGAAGAATCCCTTGGAAAGCTGAACATTGGAGAGCAGCAGATATGAGTACCGTGTCCACGGTCCCCATTAGCAAGTCCGTCTCTGGGCACCGGTCGGAACGAAGGATCAGTGTCCACCTTCCGCTCACGTTGCGCCGCCGCGATCCGCACGGCGTCACCAACGAAGAAGTTACAGCCAGCGAAAATCTTTGCCGTGGCGGCGCCGCTTTCCTAACACGTTTCGATGTCACGATAGGTTCCGAAATTGAAATATACATCCCCTTTTCTAGCCACACCTCGCGCCGCAGGGAAGCGGCTTTCGAAACGCACGGCAGAGTGGTTTACGTCGTCGACGCACCCTCGCAGGGTGAGAGGTTAGTAGGCGTCCAGTTCACTGGGCCGCGCTTCCAGCGCGTCTTCCGTTCCGAATCCACCGCCTAACTACAAGTTCCCATCTGGTTGATCAGCTCTAGTCCCACGCCCCGGCTGTGCCCGACCGCCCATCGGGCCACCCGGATACAGATATTCAAGCGAACGCTGGTAAGTGTCAGGGCCGACGGTAGGGTGCGCAGAGAAGTATCGACCTGACGAAGGAGAATGGGTAGAATTCCCGCGGAGAGGTGCGAAATGGGAGAGTTGAAACGATTGAATGACGCGGTGAAGGACGCCGAGGCTGGGAACCGTGTGGACGCGGAGAACCTGAGCGTCGCGCCGAATGGTCGTGTATCGCGACGAGAATTTTTGGGAACGACGGCTGCGGCGGCTGCGGGATTTACGATTGTGCCGCGCCATGTTTTGGGCGGGACGGGATATGTGCCGCCTAGCGACAAAGTGAACATTGCGTTTATCGGAGTGGGCGCGCAGGGATTGCGCGTGATGCTGGGGTTCTTGAAACAGCCCGACGTGCAGGGCGTGGCGGTTTGCGATGTGACGACCAGCGCGGCAAATTATCCGCAGTGGGATGACCACGAATTCACCAAGTCGGTGCGAGAGTTGCTGGGCGTGGACAGCGGCTGGGAGTGGCTGAGTCCGAACGAGCCGATTCAGTTGACGCATTCGCTGCGCGTGACGAGCGGCGTAGCGGGCCGCGAGCCCTGCCAGAAAATTGTGAATGGATATTACGGGACGCAACAGCGCTCGGGAACGTACAACGGTTGCGCGGCCTATGTGGATTTTCGCGAACTCCTCGAGAAACAGAAGGATGTGGACGCGGTGGTCGTCTGCACGACGGACAACTTGCACGCAGCGGTTTCGATTGCGGCGATGAAGAAGGGCAAACATGTCTTCTGCCAGAAGCCGCTGACGCACACAATTTATGAAGCGCGGCGAATGGCGGAAGTCGCGAAGGAGACAGGAGTCGCGACGCAGATTGCAGTGGGAAATCAGGCGTCTGAGGCCACGCGGCTTTTGTGCGAATGGATTTGGGCGGGTGTGATTGGGCCGGTACGGGAAGTTTCTAACTGGTCGAGCAGACCTTATTGGCCGCAGGGAATTGAACGGCCGAAGGACGTGCAGCCTGTGCCGGCGGGATTGGATTGGGATTTGTGGCTTGGGCCTGCGCCGGAACGCGGGTTCAATCAGGCGTATTTGCCGTTTGTGTGGCGCGGCTGGGGAGACTTTGGCTGCGGCGCGCTGGGGGACATGGGGTCGTACAGTTACGACACGCTTTTCCGCGTGCTGAAACTGGAAGCGCCGGAAACGGTGGAAGCGAGCTCGAGCGAACGATATGACGAGACCTATCCGCTCGCTTCGATTTGCCGGTACAACTTTCCCGCGCGCGGCGATATGCCTGCCGTGAAATTTAATTGGTTCGACGGAGGACTGAAGCCGGAGCGGCCGGACGAACTGGAAGAAGGGCGATCTCTGAAAGGTGAGGAGGAAGAGAACGAGGGATTGTTGTTCGTCGGAGATCACGGAAAGATTTTGTGCGATTTCAACGGCGGGCATCCAGAGCTGATCCCGCGCGCGAAGATGGAGGCGTTCGTGCCGCCGCCGAAAACCCTGCCGCGGTCGCCGGGGAATGAACGGGAATGGCTGAACGCGTGTAAAGGCGGAAAAGATAAACCCGGAGCGAATTTTGAATTTACAGGGATGGTGACGGAGACGTTGCTGTTGGGAAACGTTGCTTCCATGACGGGCGAAAGGTTGCATTGGGACCGCGGGAGTCTGAAAGTGACGAATTCTCAAGCGGCGCAAAAGTTGGTGCAGCCGGAAAGACGGAAGGGCTGGGAGTTGTAAGAAGGCTCATTCTCTAAGTCACGAACTCCAAAGCGTCACGCATCATGGAGATTGCAGACGACGTCCGTGTGGGTAGCGCGCCAGAGCGGGACGCTGGCAGCCAACCCAGCGATGGCAATCACGGCCGTTCCAGCGAGCAGCATCATCAAAGGGCTGCGTGCGGTTACGCCGAAGACCAAGCTTTCCAGCCAACGAGAGGCGATCCAGGCGCCGATTGCTCCCAGAACAATTCCAAACGCAGCAAGGCGAGCAGCGTGGAATCCAGCCCAACGAAGAATCGTCGAACGGTGCGCGCCAACCGCGAGCCTAATTGCAATTTCTCGCTGCCGCGCACTGACCCAATAGTTCAGTACGCCGTAGATCCCCACCGCAGCCAGGAGCATTGCGAGCCCGCCGAAAAGCCCAAGCAGCAGCGTGGCAAAGCGTCGCCGCTGGAGCGTGGCACCCAGCCAATCTTCGGCGGTCCGCAAGGATTGAATAGGAACGTTTCGATCCAGAGCCGAAACCTGGCGTCGAGCGGAGTTCATCCATTGCGCAGCGTTGCCATTCGTTCGCATTGTTACGACCATCGCCGAATCCGGCTTCTGCGAGAAGGCGTAGTAGAAGGTTGGCATTTCTTCAGCATCGAGACCCATCTGGCTGACGTCCGCTACTACGCCGACGATTTCAAGCGTTGACCCTTCCATGTATGGGCCGCCAACCTTGAGATGTTGCCCTAACGCCAGTCGTGGATCTGACCATTCCTGACGCGCGAGCCGTTCGTTGATTATCGTGACCCGCGGGCCGCCGGCGCGGTCCGAATCGTTGAAGTTACGGCCTGCAATGAGGCGAACGCGCGCAACGCGAAAATAGTTGGCATCCACTCGATTGAAAAGCGAGAGCGGAACATCGTCTCGGGCGGGCGTGGGTTTTTCGAGAATGGAATACCAATAATCGCCGCAATCTCCTGCACCAGGAGGACACATGATCAGGCCGACGTCTTCCACACCAGGTTCGGCACGCAGGCTCTGCGAAAGCTGGCCGTAGTATTGGCGCACGCTGTCGTCGCTTTTATAGCGCGACTCTGGCAACTGCAGTTCGATGGCCAAGAGCTGCCGAGGATCAAAGCCGGGGTCTGCATTTTGCGCGGCGATCAAGCTGCGAACGAGAAGTCCCGAAGCAAATGCCAGCATGAGCGTGATGGCGACTTCCACGATCACCAGCGTGCTGCGAAATGCTTGACCGTGCCTCCCCGTGCCTGCCGTGGGCGCGCCTTCTTTCAGCGCGGTTGTTAAATCAACTTTTCCAGCATTGAAAACGGGAGCGAGTCCGGCGAGCAATCCGACGGCCACGGAGCTTGCCGCGGCGAAAAGCAAAACGGGAAGATCAAGCGTAGCTTCTGTGAGGCGTGGAATGTCGCGCGGGCCAATCACTATCAGCATACGTAGACACCACCCTGCCAAAAGCAATCCCAATGCGCCACCAATCGCCGCGATAACGATAGTTTCGGTGAGGAGTTGGCGGACAAGGCGCGCACGCCCCGCGCCGATGGCCACCCGAATCGCGATCTCTCGAGCGCGCGCCGTGCTGCGAACGATCAGAAGACTTGCGACATTGGCACAGGCAATCATCAGCACGAGACCGACTGCGCTCATAAGAACGAGCAACGTCGTGCGAATGCCGTTGCCCATTACTTCAGTCAAGTAGGCGGCAAACGCGCGATGATCATCCTCGGGACCGGGGTCGCTGAGCGCGAGCCGCTGCATGATGGCGTCGAGATTGGTCTTTGCTTGCGTCAGAGTCGCTCCCGGCTTCAGAAGGCCCAATGCTCGCATCGACCCATGATCGCTGCGTTTGCGAGAAGCGCCGGCGGCGCGTCCGAGAGGTAGATAAAAGTCGGCGGACCTCGTAAGAAATCCAAATCCGGGGTTCAGGACGCCGATGATTTGATAGGACGTGCCATCTAGCACCACGGATTCGCCAACAATGTTAGGGTCTCCGCCGAGCCTGCGTTGCCAACACTCAGCGGTGGCAATCGTCGTTGGAGCGGCGCCGGGTTTGTCGTCGCTTTCGGCAAAGAAGCGTCCCAATGCGGGTTTCGCGCCGGTTAGCCGAAAGAAGCTGCTCGTCACGAGCCAATCGTGTGTGAGCACGGCGTCGCCGCGGCCAGTAAGAGTCAAATCCGTGCCATTGAACGCCGCCATGTTTTCAAAGGAATCGCCGTCATGGCGCCAATGCTCAAAATTGATCCAGGTGATACTGATGCCTTCGGCCTGGGCCGTGGATTCTCCGAGCCATACCAGCCGCTCCCCGTGGGGATAGGGCAGCGGCTTTAGCAGGACCGAATAGACGACGCTAAAGATGGCCGTGTTCGCCCCAATGCCAAGCGCCAGCGTTAAAATCACGACTAGCGAGAAGCTTGGCAACCGACGTATGCCGCGCAATCCGTAGCGGACGTCCTGGAGAATGGTTTCGAACCGCGGAAACTGCCAGGCTTGACGCGCGTTTTCTTGCGTCCTGGTCAGATTGCCGAAGGCACGGCGCGCCGATGCGCGAGCTTCGTCGTCAGACATGCCGCGTTCGAGGTTCTCGGAGGTCATTAAGTCGAGATGCGCTTGCATCTCGTCGGAGAGATCGTCGTCAAGCCCACGGCGAAAATGCAAGGCGCCACAAGTCTTTGACCACCATTCGCGCATGGCTTCACCTCTGCGGAGCTAGAACTCGGCCCATTGCTTCCACGAACCGCATCCATCTCGATTTCGCCACGACCAACTGCGTACGGCCAAGAGGAGTCAGGCGGTAGTATTTCGCGCGCCTGCCGTTAGGGGATTTTTTCCACTGCGAACGAATCCAGCGCCGTTGGAGCAGGCGCTGCAGCGCCGGATACAGCGAACCGTTGTCGACAAGGAATTCATATTCTGATTGCTGCTCGAGGAATTGCGATATGCCATAGGCGTGGTTCGGGGCGCCTTGCAAGCTGCGAAGAATTAAGACTTCGAGCGTGCCCTGCAGAAATTCGAGGGCTTTCCGTGGATCGTCTACCGTAGACATTCTATCTATTTATACCTGAGAATGACTTTCGTCAAGCGAACGGTGAACCCCAAAACGAGCACGGGACATGCCCGCCGCCGGGTCAGTTGGAATGGGACATGCGCTCGCACAGGGATGCGGTATGTCATGCCTGCCCGAGAGGGTCAGAAACGGTGGATGGGGCCGATCAGGTTCCAGTGGATGGAATACCAGGCTAGGAAGACGCAAGCGAGCGCGACTAGCGAAAACTTAAGGCGCGAGATGAAACGGGTATCGGCGCGGCGCCAGATGCGGATTCCAGCGATCAACGCAAAGATGCTGAAAATCACGGCCAACACAGAGAACCAGTTGATCAGCCAAAAGTAACGCACGATGACGTTGAAAGAAGGCAGATCTGAGTTTTGAAGGTTGCCGGCCAATGCTACGAGCCAAATGGCGACGATGATCCAAGTGAATGCGGCCAAACGCGGGCCGATCGTAATCCAAACTGTCCCAGGCTGAGGCTTGAGCGGCGGACGACTGCCGAAGAAAAGTTTTCTCCCGAAGCGGACCAAGCTGGCCAGGACGACGAAGAGCAAGATACACACGCTGACGGCGAGAGAAATTCCCACAAATGATTTGTGCTCGTACCAGGGGACGCGCTGAAACTGCACTCCAGGAAAATTGACCGCAACGCGAATTATTTTCCCCGACGAATCCCGGATGCCAAAGGCGCGAGCCTGATCGCCCTCGACCTGCCACAAATCCTTGCCGATGGGTTTCCATTTGCGCGTGTGGCCGCGCAAGTCTTTGAAGACATCGACAGTGAGAACGCCGTCTTTATCGACTTTAGCGACAGCTTGGCTGAAAGGATTGCCGATGGCCAGTTTGGTGCTATCGGCACGGCGCGTGGATTGATAGGTGCCCGCGATCTCTTTGACCTGACCCGATGAGGCCGTTTGAAACGGGGGCGGTGTGTAAGCGGGGAAATAGCGGTCCGCAAAGCCGTCGAGAAGCTCAGCGCGGTTCTTCGATGCAGAGCCGGCGGAATTGTAGGACACAAAGATGACGAGTTTTTGCGTGGGCTCGATCAGGAACATGCTGTGGAAAGCGATCAGGTCGCCGTCGTGGCCGATGAAGCGGAGATTATTACGCCAGGTTTGGTAGAAACCCATACAGATAGAAGGCAGTTGCTTGGAGGCTTGGAACTGCGGCGTCCACATAAGGTCGCGGGTTTCGGCTTTGAGGATGCGCTGTCCGTTGAGTTCGCCTCCGTTCAACAGAGCGAGCGCGAATTTTTCCATATCGCCAGCAGCGGAGGAAACGCCACCCGCGGGAGCCGGATTGAATATTTCAAAGCCGATAACGGGTTTCTCCGTGTCGGTTTTATAGCCGTCGGAGACGTAGGGAGCGAGCTCGGCGGTCATGGGCTCGTTAAAGCTGGAATGCTTCATGCCGAGGGGCTGGAAGATGTGCTCGGACACATACTGCTCGAAAGGCTCGAGGCTGACGCGCTGGACGATGTAGCCGGCGAGGCCGACGCCGTAATTGGAATAGGCCGGAATTTCACCCGGAGGATACATGCGTCGCGGTTGATTGGCGATCAAGAAATCCCGCAGTGAAGTCGGCTGGTGTGGATCGACATAAATAATGTCGTGAACTACCTCTTCGAAACCGCCGGTGTGGGTCATCAAGTTGCGGAGAGTGATGGGTTTGTTGAAGGCCGGGGCGATTTTGAAATCGAGATAGTTATTCACGTCCGCGTCGATGTCCAGCTTGCCTTGCTCGGCGAGTTGCATGACGGAAACCCAAGTGAAGAGTTTAGAAATGGAGGCGAGGCGGAACATGGTGGTATCGGGGTCTACGGCGGATTTTTTTGCGAGGTCGGAGTAGCCGTAGCCTTTCTTGAGAAGTTCCTGACCGTCCTTCATGACCAGGACGGTGGCGCCGGCAACGTCGCTGCGCTCCATTTGGAGCGGGACCAGGCCGTCGAAAAAGGCTTCGAGGTCAGCTTTTTCGAGAGGGTGCGCGGCGGGAAGCGGAGTCGCTGGCTCGGGCTTTGTTTCGGCTGCAGCAGGTGGCGCGGCGGTCTTTGTGGGAGCCTGCGTTTGAGGCGCAGCGGCAAGCGCTGGAAGCAGAATGCAGAGCGCAAGAATTGCGATGAGAGTGTGAAGCCGGGTCATGTCGCCTCCGAAGGACTTGAAACAGGGGCACAGTCTCTTGGAAACGGAGCACATGCGCAACAAAAATCTGAAAGAGAAGTTGAGCGGAAGCCGTGTTTGAGCTTCCTGTTTCGCCGTCTTGGCGATTTAATCGCAGCTCATTCGTAACGCAAGGCGACGAGAGGATCGACGCGCGTGGCGCGGCGCGCGGGAATGTAGCACGCCAACAGCCCCGCGCCAACGAGGAGCAATGTCACTGCGCCGAAAGTGAGCGGATCGGTCGCAGTGACGCCGAAGAGAAGCGAAGCGACAGTACGCGTCAGAGCCAGCGCGCCGGCGATGCCAACTACAACGCCGATGAGGATGGTGCGCAGTCCTTGGCCCAGGATCATGCCTAAGACGTCGCTGGAGACTGCTCCAAGAGCCATGCGTACGCCAATTTCGCGGGTGCGACGGCTGACCGAATAGGCCATCACGCCAAAGACGCCCGCCGTTGCGAGCAGCAGCGCGGTGATTCCAAAGAATCCGACGAGAATAACGTTGAATCTCCTCGAACCCATCGAGGCGGAATAGATTTGCGAAAACGTTTGGAATTTCGCAGGAATATCAGGATTGAGATCTTGCAGAATGCCTCGCGCCGCCGAGGTGACCGAGCGCGTGTCGGAATCGCTGAGCATCGCCAAGGTCATTTCCGCCCGCGGCCGCTGGAACAAATCCACGTACACGGTCGGACGCGCCGGCGCATCGAGGCCGTATTCATGAGTATCGCCCACGATTCCCACGATCGTCAGCAAGCGCACATCGCCATCCATGTTTCCAAATTCAATCGTATGGCCAATGGGATCCTGATTTGGCCAGCGGTCGTGTGCCAGCGATTGGCTGATCACCGCAACATGCGGAGCATCCGCGCCGTCGCGTTCATCGAAGATGCGCCCGCGAATAAGCGGAATACCCAGAACCTGGAAGTAGCCGTCGCTGGCGACGCAGAAATCCGCAATGCCCAGGCGCTCTTTTTGCTGGAACAGCGCACCAAAATCGTCCAGCGATTTGGGCATCTCGTTCGGCGTCAACAACAGAAACGTTCCGTCGGGAAGGCCGCCATCCACCAACGGCAGGTTGCTGGCCGCGCCGACGTTGCGAACGCCAGGGATTTGTTTGAGCCGGTCAATCAGATTGGAATAGAAAATTCCCTGGCTTGCTTTTGCTTTGGGATCCTCGACCCATGGCAGCGAAACGTCCATGCTAACAATCTTGTCCACGCGGAAGCCGGGATTCACTTCGAGCACTTTCATGAGACTACGCCCG
>Ga0187805_10000203_pt1 | contig 18155 bp, 28 predicted proteins | sample NC_wetland_sal_i_6_FD_132965 | JGI IMG/M metagenome (GOLD analysis project Ga0187805, IMG submission 132965) | Wetland sediment microbial communities from Neuse River Estuary, North Carolina, USA - Control_5 | ecosystem: Environmental > Aquatic > Freshwater > Wetlands > Sediment | place: USA...
CGTGTTATGCGCAAGAGCGTTCAAGCTACGGAACGCAGCTCGATGCGGACCTCTGGCAACGCTGGATCAGTTACGCTCCCCTCTGGACCACCGTTGCCACTGCTGCCGCCAGTCGGTAGCGACGGAAGTCCGCCCGTCATTCCGAGCAGATAGCCACCTGACAGGGAACCGGTAAGCTCCCACCGGTGCTCGCCGTCGACGCGGACGGGTATCGCACTGAGGCGACTACCGGCGAGCACGGCCTCCACGGCCGGACGCGCGGCGATGCCGCCCCGGTCGAGGACACCCGCCAGGTCTCCCAGCAGCCTCTCGACCGCGGCCAGCCGGCGGCGCCGGTCCAGCGAGGGCGGCGCGGCGTCGAGGCGCGCCAGCCGGTCGCGCAGCGCCTTGGTGCGCTCGTCGATGGCCTCGGCCTCGTCGAGCAACAGGTCGAGCGGGCCGCGCTTCCGGATGGCCGTGGCGATGGCCTTCCCGTCCGACTCGGCGCGCTCGAGAGCTGAGGCGACGGCCTGGCGCTCGGTCGCGGCGTCCGGCGCCTCGTCGAGCATCGTGCGGGCGATAGCGAGCGCGCGCTCGGCGACGGGACCGCGCACGGCGCTCCCCACGACGTCGAGCAGAGCGCGATCCACTTCCGTCTTGAGTCGGCTCCCGATGCCTCGGCAGGCGCTCGGGCCCTTCGCCGCGCGCCGCGCGCAGACGTATCGCTCGTTCTTCACCGTGACGCTGCCGCCGCAGACGGCGCATCGTACGAACGAGGCGGCGAGATGCGCGGGTGCCCACGCCCCGCGGGGCTCGGCCCTCGGTAGCTCCCCGAGCCGCGCGTCGACGGCGGCGACCACGTCGGCCGGCCACGCCCCGAGCGCGCGCAGATCGCGGTCCGTAAGGATCCGACGCAGGTGCGCGTGTCCGAACGGTCCTCCGTGCTGCTCGGCCTCGGGACGAGCATTGAGCTTGAGCGCCGCGCCGCGCAAGCTGTCTCCCGCGGCGAACAGCGCAGCCATCGCGTGCAGGGTCGGCACTGCCGCCTCGTCGAGCACCTTCCGCGGCACACCGTCCGCGCCGCGCTCGGTGCGCAGGCCGTAGCGGACGCCTCCGACCGCGCCGCCAGCAGCCGTCACGCGCTTGATCCCGGCGACGGTGCGCTGCTTGAGCGTGGCGATCTCCTGCTCGGCGACCCAGGAGAAGATGCTCACGAGCAGCGCACGGATCGGCCCCTCGACGTTGAGCCAGGACTCAGTAACTGACTCGACGCGGACGCCGGCCGAGTCGAGCGCCAGGAAGTCCTGGACATTGCGGCCTAGGGACCTACCGAACCGGTCGAGCCGCCAGACGATGAGCGTGTCGACGCGCCCGGCCTTCGCCTCTGCGAGCACCTGCTCGAAGATCGGTCGACCCTTCTGCTTCGTGGCGCTGGCCCTCTCTCGGAACCAGCGGACGTCGGCCTCTTGGTGGTGCGCCGCGAGCCAGCGCTCGATGTCCGGGACCTGGTTCTCTTCGTTCTGGCGGTCCGACGAAACGCGGCAGTAGACCGCCACGCGTCGAGCGGGGAGCGGCATCGTGATGGCGGCGCTCATCGCGACACCTCGGCGACGACCGAGCGGGCGAGCTGGCGGGCGAGCTGCTCGGACTCCAGTGTGGACGATGGGATCTGCTCCCGCTTGGCGACGAGGGCGACCAGAGCGTGGTCGACGACGCCGTGCTCGACGACGGCCTCGGCGGCGCCGTGCTCGATCGCGTACTGGGGGTCGTCGAGGTTCGCACCCGCGAGGCGGGGCTCTTCGGGCTCGTCGAGCAGCTCGTGGTCGCGGACCATGCGGCACACCTCGACGGCAGCCCGCGCGTCGAGCGTCGACGCCACTCGCTCGACGAGCGTCCGGGCGACCTCGCGGCGGCGCTCCCACTCGTCGAGCAGCACCTGCTGCGCACGGAGGCACCGCGCCATGAGCGGCACGGCCGCGCGCAGCCCGGGGGGCGCGGCCTCGGTGAGGCGATCGACGTCGCCTGTCTGAGTCACGCCGAGCGCGATGCGGGCGAGCGACTCGAGAACCTCGCGCGTCCGCACCCATGACTTGGGGGGTGAAGCTGCTACGGTCTGATCCATCGGCGATACCTCCTGATCCATCGCTGGTCACGCCCTCGGCCGTTTTGCAGGCGGCGCGAGGGCTTTTACTTTCCCCTACGCCGGTACTCGCCGCCAGCCGCGCGCGACGGCGAGCCGCTGTCCGAAGACGAGCACCGTAACGACGGCGCCCGCCGCGAAGCCCGCGCAGTGCGCCGCGACGGCGACGCTGCCGCCGGTGCCCGCGAACGTCTGCCACACGTTGACCGCGGTGAGCGTGGCGACGAAGCCGACCGTCCTCGGGTAGAGCAGCGCCATCGCGCCGAGCAACCCGAAGACGCTGGCCGAGCAGCCCACGAGGGCCGACGTCGACGACGGGTCGGCAGCGACGTGCGCGAGGGCCCCGGCGACGCCCGCCACCAGGAAGAGCGCTAAGACCCTCCAGTGCCCGAGGACTCGCTCGACGGCGACGCCAGCGACGAGGAGCGCCAGCGCGTTGCCGAGGACGTGGCCCCAGCCGCTCGGGTCATGAAGGGCCATCGAGGCAACCAGGCCGGCGACGGTGGGGTGGGTCGGCACGAGGCCCCAACGCTCGCAGATGGCCGACCCGTCGCCCGCCAGCTCCACGCCGTAGAACCCGAAGACGACGGCCAGGAGCGTCAGGGTCGCAACGGGGCGGGCGGGGGCGCGGCGAACCATGATGGTTCGACGTCAGAACCGGGGTGTTTATTCACCCCAGTGGGCCCAAACCCGGCGGTATCGCGCAGTCTTGCGGGCAGTCACCGCGCGCGGTGCAGCGTCCAGTCTACCGGCCAGTCCATCGCGCGTCTCATCGCGCGGTCGCACTGCCCGATGGAACTGCGCGGTGCTACGCCAGTTCGTATGCAACTGACCCTCCGACCCGAAGACGAACAGCGCGCACTGGCGATCCTGGCGACCCCGAGGACGGCCGCCCACTTCGCGGAGGAGTACTGGGGGCCCGAGGTCGCGGACGACTCGCCCGGGACGAGGAGCCGGCGCGGTCACGCGCTCCTCGCGTCGATGGTCCGAGCGGGGAGGGCGCGCCGCTACTCCGAGGGTGGGCTCGACCTGTATATGGCGGTCGGAGCGCACCCGGTCATGCAGCCGCCCGCGACTCTTCCGGCCGAACCACCGCTGCTCCATGTCGAGGGCGACCAGGTCGTCGCCGTCGAGCGTCGCGTGCTCGGGCCGCTGGCCAACGGTGGCGCGCCCGCTCAGTCGACCGACGGCCAGCTGCGAGTCGACCCATCGACCGGCGAGGTGACGCGCGTCCACGTCGAGCGCCTCGGACGCGCCCAGCTCCCGGCGACTGCGGTCGCAGCGCCTGCCGCGATGCTGTCCCCCCATCAGTCCGCGTGGCAAGTGTGGATCGACGCGCGGTACCGCGACCTGCAGGGCGTGCAGTGGCTCCTCTCGCAGGCGCTCGCGGCGCCGGACCTCGGCTCTCGCGCCGCAAAACTCGAGGAGGTGCGGGCCAAGTGGCTCCCCCTGCTCGTCGAGCAGACGCACTGGGCGCGCCTGATGTCCCTCCCCGAGTTGCCCCAGCTCGCGCGGATGGCGGCGGAGATGGCCGCTCCTCCCGCTCCTCCCGCGCCCGCCGTCGGGCCCTGGCCCTCGTACGGGCCCGCGTGGGGTTGAACCCGACGGTAGCGGAGGCCCTCGCATTAGAGGGCTACAGGGTCGTCAGCGACTGGCCCGCCCAGTTCTGGGTCCGTTCTGGCCACTGCTCGATGACCGCACGTGGCGTGGGTAGTGACGCGACCGTCCAGGTGCTCACCACGTTGCAGGATGGTGACTGCAAGCGTTGTCGCAACCTCGCCACCGCGAGTCTAGCTATCTACAAGTTGGAGCAGGCAACGCTCTGATCGGGGCCGGCCCACTCCATGCGTGGGCGACAACAGGCTTTTCGTTTTCGGGTTGCTCTCGGGTCCGACCTTAGGGTACGGATGAGCTATCGATGGGGCGGGCAGAGCGGCGGGACATCATCCAGCGCATCGAGGCCGGAAGGCAGTCGCGCGTCCTTTGCTACCTGACGTCGGACCGGCCGAACGCCGGCTCGATGATCCAGAAGGATGCGATCCCCTACTTCTACGCGCACCTTAGGCAAATCGGCGACGCCGACCGGCTGGACGTCTTTGTGGTGAGCATGGGCGGCGACACGCTCGCCGCGTTCGGCATGGCGCGACTCGCACGAGAGTTTTCCCAGAACGTCTGCACGCTCGTTCCGGACAAATGCCTCAGTGCTGGGACCTTATTCGCTCTGGGAGCCAACCAGATCGTCATGACCCGCGGCGCGATGCTCAGCCCGATCGATCCAAGCGTCGGCGGCCCGCTCAACCCGGCAGTCGAGTTGGTACCCGGCCTGCGCCAGCTCGTTCCCCTCAGCGTCGAAAGTGTCGCCGGTTACCTAGACCTCGTGACGGAGGAGTGGGGGCTTCGCGGCGAAGAGGCGCTGAGCGCGGCCTTCAAACATCTGGTCGACCGCATCAACCCGGTCGCGTTGGGCAACGTGTTCCGCGCGCGTGAGCAGATCGAGCGGTTGGCCCACACGCTACTCACCCAGCATCGACACGACGATCGGGCCATCGAGCGCATCATCGAGACCCTGACGAAAGAACTCGGGTCCCACGACTACCTGATCAGTCGCAGAGAGGCTCGCGAACTCTTGGGTGCGCAAGTGTCGGGGGACGATGGCGTGCTCGAGGGGCTCATCGCGGAGCTTTACGAGGACTTCGCCGCGGAGATGCACCTAGGCCTGCCCTACGACCCAAACCTCGAACTTCACGCAGCGCAGGCTGTGGCGGCTGCAGCTCTGGCAGCCCAAGCACCAGCTCCAGCTCCAGCTCCAGCCACACCAGGCCCAGGTGGGCCTTCGGCGCCCGCCCCAATTCCTCCACCGGCGCCCGCGTTGCCCCAAAGCATCAGGCTGGTGAAAACCGCTGCGATTATCGAGAGCTTCGGCATGGGCCATGCGTCGGAAAGCGAGGTCGAGATCCAACGCACTCAGGGCCCTGGAACTCCGATGATGATGCCGGGGGTAGGAATGGTAATGCAGTCACCGCAAACGGCCGTACGAGAGGAAGTGGTCCGCTCGGCCTGGAGGAGGTACGCCTAACCATGACGACGATGAATGACCGGCTTCAACTCTCGGGTCATGAGTACGCCGAGGTGACCAGCGCCACGCCGATCTACGATCTGCAGCAGCAGACGGCGAAGCCAGCTGAACCTGCCCCGCGCGTCATCGTGCCGCAGCGTGACCTCACCGTGGCGACCGAGGTCGCGATGATCGACACGCTCCAAGTAGCCGAGTAGGCGCCACGCCGAACACTCGGTGCGGGAGATGGGCAGGCTGCGGCCCTGACCGAATTCCCCGACGGCTGTCCCAGTAGCCCACTTATTTCTCGAGGGGGCTCCGCTGCCCTGAACCTCGGCGAATCATGGCGCCGCGGGCGCGTCGGGCGCGCCAACATTCTGGGACGTCAACGCGCGGCCGATCGTGCTCTTCGGGTACTTCATGGCGATGGCGATGTCGCGAATGGACCTACCTTCTGCGTGCATCGCGATGGCGCGCGCGATCTGCTCGTCGTTCATCCGGCGTGGCCGACCCCAGGGCCGCCCTTCGTCGGCGAGGCGCTCTCGCGCGGCGGCGATGCGCTCGTTCGTGGCCAGTCGCTCCATCTGCGCAGCCCAGGCCATGACGGCCAGTACGACCTCGGCGGCGGGCCCGTCGAGGGAGAACCCGTCAGCGATCGTCACGATCTCGACCCCGTGCCCCCGCAGCTCCTCCACGATCTCGAACGTGTCGCGGATGCCCGAGCGCGCCAGGCGGTCCACCCGGAAGACGTAGAGGCGCCGGACGTGGCCCGCGCGAGCGTCAGCGCGGAGGCGCTGCAGCTCGGCGCGAGCAGTAGTCTTCGCGCTCTTCTTTTCCGCGTACCACTCGCCGATGGTGTCGCCTCGCACGACCGACGCCCGCTCGATCGCGCTGCGCTGCGTCGCGTAGTCCTGGGCCTTGCTGCTGACGCGGACGTACGCGGTAGCTTCCATGCGTCCCGATCGATGACACGCCCTTGCGCGCGCGTCCATGGACTGCCATAGCCAGTTCGTGGCCTACCTCGTGATCGACGGCCAGGGCAACGAGCTGGCGACCGTGCCGGCCGTCGAGGTCGCGATGTACCGAGCCAGGAGCAACGATCAGGCGGTCGCAGTCCTGAGCGACGCCGGCGTGCTCTTGGCGTCCATCTCGCGCGACGGCAGCAGTTCGAATGGGGGCGAGCGCGCGGCGCAGCGGTGGCGGCAGGCGCATAGGCGGCGGAGCGTGGCCTAGGACTCGTCCCCGTCCAGGTCCGCCAGGAGCGAGGGGACGTCCTTGTGGTGACGGCCGCCTCCCCGCTCCAGCTCGTGCATCGCGGCGCGCGTCTCGGCGTTGGGGCGTCGGCACTCGTCCGCCACGATCTCCCGCGCGAGGGCGCGCACCCTGGCGACGGCGTCGGCGCGGTCGCGGCCGTAGACGCGGCAGCCGGGCAGCTCGAGAACCTCGGCGATCCAGCGGCCGTCCGTCTCGCGGTCAAGCTCGATGGTCAGCCGCGGCAAGCACCCCCGCCGAGCGAGCGCCGGCACCCTCGCCCCGGCGCGCGTCCGGTGCAGCTCGCGCGCCGCGATCTCCCTGGTGCTCGCCCTCGTGCCGCACCTCCGGCAAACCCACCACCCGCACGCCGGGAAGCTCGCGGGCACGGCGACCCAGGTCCAGTCATGGGTGGACGGGTGGCGTGTCATCGCGACGTACGCCGTCGCTTTGGGTGGACCGTCTCGGCGAGGTCGAGCAGCTCCTGTAGCTCTTTCGCCGTCAGGATGACGACGGCGGTGCCCTCGACCTCCGTGTGGCGCAGCATGCGCTGGCGCAGCTCGGCGAGCTTCTTGCGCGTCATCGCGACCCGCCTCCGCGCCGCAGTCGATCGATGCTCTCGAGCGCGCGCTGCATGCGCTCGCGGCCGACGACGTTGGCCGAATGGATATGGATCTTCGGCGGCACGAAGTCGTGCAGCGCCACCTGCTCCTCGACCCACACGAGCACGTCGTAGCCGGTACCATAAAAGTCGTCGTCGCCGAGGTCGTGGTCGAGAGACAGCTCGGCGACGTTACCCGTCGCGAGCATGCCGACCGCGTGCTGCGGCCAGAGCACCCAGATCCAGCCCTCGGGCGCGGGCCTGACGTCGTCGAGCCAGACGCGCGTCCCGGGCGGCACGACTGGCTTGTGCCTCGGTCGCCGTCCCCGCTCGGCGAGTTGCCCGTCTTCGCGCGCACGGCAGACGTCGCAGAGAGTCAAGTACCAGCCTCCGACGCGGCTCAGCCGGCCGGGGGCGCCACAGCGCTCGCACGTGCGGGCGCTCTCCCGCTCGGCAACCGCGATCGCCGCGCACACCTCAGCGGGGACGATCCGCGAGCCGTCCTCGTACCCGACGTAAAACCGAAGCGTCGCGAACTTCTCCTTCACCTGGAGCGCCCGGAGACCTGTCTCGCGCGCGATCGGCTCCAGCTTCTCGGACAGGCGCCTGATGATCGGCTCCCACCCATCGCGCGGGAACCCGTCGCACATGCGCGTGTCGCGCGATCTGCCGTGGCGATCGCGATAGAGGTTCGGAAAATCCCGAACGAGGGCGGCGTCGAGGTCAGGGCGCATGCCAGGCACCCCACTTCTCGAGGAGACCGCGCTCGGCCTCAAGGCCGGCCGCCACTTCTTCCGCGTAACCCAGGCGCAGGGCAGCGCGGACCGCGGGACCTCCGTAGGCGCGGCCGAAGTTGGCCCGCCACGTCGCGTCGACCGGGCCGTCGCGCAGCGAGACTGCCAGCCAGTCGACGAGGGCCCGCACGACGCCGCGGTCGTGGCGCGTGCGCATTGCCTCGGCGAGCTTGGCAGGTAGGTCAGGGCGCATGGGAACACCGATCGACGTGGGGTCCTATTGAGGCATTCACTCGCCCGCACCCGCCGCCTGGACGTCCAGGAACTCGAGCACGACCCGCGCGAGCAGCGGCGCGACGTCGCGGGCCGCCTCCGGGCTCCGTAGGACCTCGACGCAGAGCTGGCGCAATTCCTTGCGCGCGTCGGTCGGGGACCGCATGCGGACGCGCACCTCCGCGGCCATCACCGCCCCCGCCGCAGGAAGGCCCGCTCTAGGACGAGCGCGGCGTGCGCGACCTCCGCCACCGCCTCGGCTACGGCCTCCAGCTCTTGCTCTGTCGCGTCCTCGAGAATCATCCCGCCGACCATCGCCGCGAGGTCGGCGAACACCCTAGAGCACAGGGCCAGCTCCTCTCGGGTGGCTCTCATCGTTCGGCCCCCCCGACACGGATCCGACGGATGACCGGAGGCAAGATGGCGAACTCCGACCGGCGACCGCACGGCACGCAGAGGACGCCGCTGGGCGTCGCGAGCTTCACCTCGAGATGCAGCAGGCGCCCGCACCCGCGGCAGAAGCTCGCGTCGTCGACGACGGCGAGGGTCACCGCGCCCCCGCACGGGCACGCGGCGACGAGCTTCGCGCGCCCTTCACCGGCGGGGCGCCAGCCGACCTTCTGCAGCCTCGAACCGTCGCCGTGTTGCCGCCCGCACCCGCAGCGCACAGTGCTTCCCATGGTCCCGCCCTTCACCTGGAAAGTTACCCGATTCTGGGCCATAGTCGATACATTGCAGATATCTCATAGGAAGCGCTAACCTAGCGTTCAGGTGGTACCCATGGCCCACGAATCGATGCCGCGCCCGAAGAGCGGAAATGACACGGCTTTGCACCTGCTCTTACCCGGCGAGTGGCTCGACGAGGCTCAGGAACTAGCGGGTCTGCTGAGCCAGCCGGGCGCCCAGCTCACGCGCGCTGACGCCATCCGGCTGGCGATACGGCGCGGCATGGACGCCATGCGCGCCGAGGCGAAGAAAGCCAAGCGCTGAACCGTCGAACGGGGTGGAGGCGGATCATGGGTCGATGGTTCTTGGTGGTCGCGGCGGGGCTCGTGGGTTGCGGCGGCGCCGCGTTCGTCACGGGGGCCGAACCGGGGGACGACGGCGGGGCCGGGGACGCCCTCCTGGGCGCCGAGGCGGGCACCGAGGTCGCCCAGGGCGAGGACGCCGGCCGGGACGCGGGCGGCGAGGTCGTGGGCCACGTGGTGGGCCAGGAGGGGGGCGCCGCCGACGCCGGGCAGACCTCCGAGGCGAGCGCCGACGGGGGCGACGCTGGGCACGAGGCCGAGGCTGGGCCACCTTGCCTGACCGACCTGTCCGGGGTCGGCACCGGCGACTTCGGGGTCGCCTTCACCCTGACGACGACGGCGACCACGTTCAGCGCACTCGTAAATCAGAGCGCGACGTGCCAGGCGTCGTGCGGTGGCAGCGCGTCGGTCGAGTGGGACATCTTCATGACGAACACCGGCTCGATCCAAGTCGAGACGGACGACGGCGTCGCGGCCGACCGCGTGTTCCAGGTCGGCGGCGGTCCGGTGAACGACGGACACCCCCACTCCGTCGTGGTCGGCCGGACGAGCGGCAAGGTCTGGGTGCAGACCGACGGCGCACGCTCTCCGCTCGTCTCCGACGCAAACTCGCTCGGCACGCTCCCACCGCTCGTCGTCGGCCGAGACCCTTGCGCGATCAGCCCAGGTTACGCCGGCTGCCCGGCCGTCCTTCCGCTAGTCGGGTCGGTCACTGACCTCTGCCTGACCAAGTAGTCACGGCGGTAGCAGCGTCTCAAACTGATCGACGATCCGTGGGAGCACCACGTAACTGCGCAGGCTCGGCAGGACGTGGAGCGCCAGCAGCGAGTCGATCGGCAGGATCAAACCCTTCTCGTCTACTCGCTCGCAGAGCCGCTTTGCGACCGCGTGACTCCTGATGACGTAGGCGTGGCTGCACTGCGGCCCGGCCTCGACGGCGAAGACATCGCCCACGAGGTGACGCTGCTTTTGTCCCTGGCAGCAGCAACACGATCCCGGGAAGAGGATCTCCCACTCGGGGTCGCCCTGCTGGACGTCGGCGAGCGCGCGGTCAAACCTCTCCCTCCAGTCGGCTGGAAAGCTCGCGTCACTCTCGAGGACCATCGTGGGCTCGTCGGGCAGCAGCAGCAGCGCCGCCCACAGCGCGCGGTGCGACAGCCAGCAGCCCGTAGGCATCATGCCGATCGTCTGAGTTTTGTCAGGGTCGCTCGCAGCGATCGCGGCGGACACTACGACCGCGTTGACGCCGATGCGCTGCGCGTGGATCCCGTAGAACATCTGCGCGTCGACGCCGCGCTCGGCGAAGTGCGTACGAGTGCGTTCGATGTGCGGTGACGCTTTTCCGTAGGTTGGATCCGTCACAGTGATGCAGACGGTCCTCATGCCGCAGCCGACGAGCGACCGGCACCGACCACGATCGCGCTCCCGTCCTCGTGCAGCTCGACCCGAACGTCTTGACCGACGCGCACCGGGACGTCTCTCACGTCGGCGTCGAAGAATGGGCCTCCGCGCATGAGACAGACAGTCGCCACCCGACCCTGCAGGGCCCGCACGTACCCGTCGATGATTCTCGCCATGTTCGTCCTCCTGATGTTCTTTGCAGTCACGTGAAGCAACAGATCGGCCGACCTAAATACTCGACACGCTCAGCGAGGATGCCCCCGTCTCCCGCCCACGGCGGCACCGGCCCGCTGCAGTCGACGCACGCGGGCTGCGGCAGTGCCTGCGCCCACGCGCAGGCCGCCTGGCGCTGCCCTGGGTCCGTCGGGCCCTGCGTCGAGACGTCCGTGACGTAGTTCGGGACGCCGGCGGCTTGCGCGGGAGTCATCGCGATCAGTGAGCGGCGAGGAGGACGTTCGGGTCCGGGGTGTCGATGCCGAGCTTGCGCAGCGCCGCGCGTGCGTCGGCGTCGCTCATGTCGTCCAGGGATTTTTCCAGGAACGAGAAGCCGGTGAACGTGACCTCGATGTTAAATGGGACGCTGACGGGCGTCTGCAGGAGGATCGCGCTGATCTTCACGTTGCTTTGGCGGGGTATCAACCACCCCTCCGGCCACGTCGCCGCTAGGACGTCGAAGACGTTTCCGAGGTCGATGAAGGTGTCGGAATTTGCCAAGTCGTATTTCGGCGACCCATACAGAGCGACCTTCACCCCGACGCCGGTGCCGCCCGACTGCTTAAGCATCGAAAAATACAAACTCTGCAGCGGATTTCCCGGGAAGCTGTTCTGCTGGAACAAGTTGTACGTGACCCGCTCGATGAGCGTGTCCTGCGAGAGGTTGTTCTGGAAGCTCTGCACGACGGGCGGCGCGTTCACCGTCGAGGACGAGAAGACGATCGGGATGTCGTCCAGGAACGGCACGCGCGGCACGCCGAGCACCATGCCCAGCGCGATCTTGGGGGCATACAGAGCGAGATTTCGGACGTCGCGATCGCGGGGGACCATCGGTTATGTCCTCAGCGAGCCGCGATGCGGCCGACCTTGGCTAACACCATACTGGGCGCCCAGAGAGGCGGGATGTCATTGGCCGGTGCCTCGTCGCCGAGGGCGCCGACGTACGCGTTGCCGGCCAATGAGCCGTCGCCGCACCCACAGCCCTCACCGTGCTGGTGGTCCCCGAACTGCGGTCCGGGGCCAGGGCCCGGGGGCGGGCCGGGCATGTACGCGGGCGGCTGGCCCGTGCCGGTCGTGGGCGCGGGCTGCGTCGCCGCGACGACGGGCGCGAGCTTCGAGACCAGCGGCGCGAGCGCTTGCGCGGCGGCCATGATCATGTGCAGAGGCACATGCGGCAACGTGACCGTCAACGAACCGAGCAGGTCATGAGGTCGCGCGACGGCCGACGCAGCAGCAACGTGCGCGTCGACGGGGTTGACGTTGGGCACCGTCGCCGCGACGACGTTCGCCGCCTCGGCCAAACCGAGACGCAGGGCATCACTCGATGATGCGTACGGGCTGTCCCCACCGACACCAACGGCTCGCTGGAGCACGTCATGGGCCGAGGCGTACGCCGGGCTGTCGTGGAGCAACCCCGCGGCCTTGGAAAGTGCCTGGCTGGCATCATCGTACGGACTCGACCCGCTCAAGGCGAAGGGGCCAGGATCGCCCACGCCCATCGGCAGCTGCGGGTACGGTGCACCCGAGAGCGCACCCGCGCCGCCGCCGCTCGACACCGCGTGCTGAGGAGGCTTCGCACTCGAGTTGATCGCGGCCGCTACTTCGGCTGGGTACAAGCGGCAAACGATCGACTTCTGCAGCGACGGCGTACTCGTGTCCGACGGCGCGAGCAGCGGCATCACGACGTTACTCCAGAGGAGCTTGATGATGTTGATGCCGCCGCCGATGGTGATCCCCTCGAGCACGGCGCGGGCCGTCTCGTCCTCGGCGCCCATCGAGGCAAAAGCCGTGGCCGCTGTCGGCAGGATGGCCGCTGCCCACCGCGTCGGGCTGGGCATCGACGCGATGTTCAACGTATTCGCCATCGCTCCGCTACCGTCCGACGTGAACTTGTCGGTCGGCTTGGTCGCGGCGCTCGGGTCATACGACGCGAGGAACCGGTCGAGCACATCAAAAGCGACGAACCCGCCGCCGGCGGTGAGCGTCGTGATGGCCATGTCGCCGCCGCCAGCCATCTCCTCCATCGCGTAGCTGCGTCGACGAGGGCGAGCCTCGGTCACGGTCGACTCGCGCGCGCCACGGCTGCGGCTGCGCGAACGCGGACGGCGGCGAGAGGACTCATTGGCGCCCTCTCTGGCGTAGGGAGGTCGGTAGCTGCTGCTCATCACGTTGGTCGTCGACATTTTTTCTTCCTTCTAATTCGCTCAACTCAACGCGAGCCGAGCCGACCGGCGAGACGAAAATCAAACACACCAATGTGTCGGAGATCGGGAAACATGAAACCCGTTCCGTCTCGCCGAGCCGCTCGGCGCGCGTTGATTCTGCAAGTGTGTGGCGCAAACCGAGCCGGCCGGCGAGGCGATCTCCCGCACCATGCTGGAGCCCAGGACAAGTGGCTGACGAAGCGTCGTGTCAGTCACCTCGCCGATCCGCTCGGGTCGCGCGTCAGTCATCGAGATCCTCGTCGTCCTCGTCCTCGTCGTCTTCCTCGTCTTCGAGGAGGTCGGCCGAAAAATCTTCCACGTCGGTCTCTGTCCACACGTATGCAGACCCGACCATCGCGACGCCGTTCATCGACGCCCACTCGCGCGCCTCGGCCTCCGAGACGCCCTGCTCGTTCGCCACGTCGGCAGTCGAGCGCAGGTCGTCGGCCTCACTGAGTTCACTGCTCACGTCATTGACCGTAGACCTCGGACTGCAGAATGGACACGCCTAGCTGCACGCCACTCGCATGGAACACACCCTACCGTCCTATGGTGTGTTCCGGGTAGCGAGCCATCGCCCTACAGCGACGTGGGTGATCGGTCCTCCCCTCCGCGATCGGTATCCTTCGATTGTGAGCACCCTCGCGATCCTGCGCCGGCTGGTGCCGACATCGGCGAGTTCGCGCGCCCTAGCGATCGCGCGCTGCTCGTCGACGTTAGGGACCAGGTGCACGCCGTCCGGATCGAGCCTGTAGCCCATGGGAATCTCGCCGAGGCGCTCCCCGCGAGCGCGCTTGGCGTCCACCGTCCGGCGGTGCTCACCCTTCTCCTTTGCCAGCCAGCGCAGGACCGGGTCCGCTGGGTCGAGCCGCAAACCGTCGCCGCTGACGACTGGAACGCCCAGCCGGACGACGAGCTGAGCGACTCGCGACCTTGACGGAGCTAAGTCCCTCCACCTGATGACGGCGACGACGCAGACGTCGCCGCGACGCGCACGCCCGATCAGCCGGCGGCGCTGGGGACGGCGGCGGCCCGGCGGCTCGGCGTAGACCGCGGCAGCCAAACCGAGCGACCGCTGCAGGGCGACGAGCTTCGCGCGCTTCGACTCGGCCCTCGCCGGGTCGGCGGGCACGAGCATGTAGGCCGCCACGCAGGGATGCTCCGATTTCTGTTCGATCATGAATGCACCTCTTTCACTTTCGATCCCCGCTCGATACGTGGCGTCTGGATGCACCGCGGATCCGTCAGCGACTGCGCCCAGGCGCGTTCCGTCCACCGGTAGTCAGAGCGCCACTCGCCGAGATGCTCGGGGACGGGCAGAGGCCCGGTCGCTCCCGCCGCCACCCACGCCGCGACCGCGTCGGCCTCCTCGGCGACGAAGGTCAACTCCCAGTCCCAGGACGCACCTGCGGGGCGGTGGTGCAGGCGAATTGTCCCGCCGCAGCGACGCGAAAACCGATGGGGGCGACCGACTAGCGCCCGAAGAAAAGCTACGCGAACGGCGACGGGAATAGTTCTCATGAAGACGCCCCCGCTCGCTCTGCGCGCTGGCGCAGGGAGTCATCGAGGCTCACCACACGACCCACCGCGGCGAGGCCCTTGAACAGCGGCGACGACGGAGCGTCTTTACCGGCCTGCAAGAGGCGACGGGAAAAACACGTCACGCAGTAAGAGTTCTTGCAGACGTGCTTCTCGAGCGCCTTCTTGCGCCGACGGACGCGCGCGGACTCCACCGACCGCCCCCACGCCGCGAGCTGCGCCTCCGCCGCCTCCAGGCTCGCCTGGGGAGCGTCGACGCCGTGGTGCTCCACCTGGTCCAGCACCGCCTGAGCGGCGGCGCGTGCGTCGGCGTCGGCGTCGTACGCCTCGACCGCCTCGAGCACGGCCGGCACGAGCGGCACGCCGAACGGCGTCACCTTACTGCACGACAGTGCCCAGACACGGTCGACGTACTGTCGAGAGAGAGTCACTACGACGCGCTCCTCTTGCTCGTCGTCGACACCGTCCTGAGGAGCGGCAAACCTCTCTTTCAGTCCCTGCGACCAGTGGATGTGCTTCTCCGCGTAGATCGCGGCGGCGTACTCGCGGACGAGCGCCCCTGAGGCGACGTCACCGTCCGTCGCGTCGCGAGCGATCTCGAAGAACGTCCGTCGAGTGTCACCGGGGACGCCCTTGGGTCTCTTCGTCCCGATGTCGATCAGCTCGAGACCGAGCTTGCAGAGGTACTCACCGGGCGGGGTCCGCGTCAGGCGCGTGCCGCGCTCGCGCGAGGGCTCGTATTTCTTCCCGAACGTCGCAGCGACAGCTTTCGCCCACTTGCCCGCGAACCACTCCTCGAAGCGTGCAACGGTCGCGTCGTCTACGTCCTCGGAGATGAACAGGACGCGGTGCTGGTGAGGGTGCCAGCCGTTCGCGGTGCCGTGGGTGACCTCCAGCGCGCGGATCTGGCCGACGATACCGAACTGCCTCTTGACGATCCGCCACAGTTCACCGCCGAAAAGCCGCTTGCACGCCGCGCGAAACCGCTGCAGGAGCCACACGAGAGAGTCGTCGGCGTAGTGGCGCGTCGTCAGGGTGAGCATCAGCGTCCGATGCACACCGTGCGCAGCGATCGCCGCGTTCACCTCCTCGGCGCGGGCAAGGCGAAGAGAATTCGAGCACGACGCGCAGACGTGGGGGTTCTTGCAGGTCGCCGCGTGTGAGACCGAAGCGCGCCACTCCGTTCTGGAGGTGCCATCCTCGGCGACCACCTCGCGGCGCCGGCGGACGATGTCGATCGTCCCGTTGCGGGGGCCCTCGACGCGCTCCAGGAGCACCAGTTGGCGCTGCTGGAGTTCGATACGGTCCGAAAAGTCAGCGCACCCGTACCGGCCGCAGAGCGCGAGGGCCGGGCGCTCGGCCCACAGGATCGGGGCGATGCCGGCCTGGATGCGTCGGAGTTCTCGCCTGTACCTACCAGGCGAAAAATCGCCGTCATTCCGCGGAGTGACGCTAATCTCCTCTTCTTCCCAAGGGCGACGGCGCGGGTCCCCGCTCGTGGCCAAAAAATCAGTATTTCCATTGTGTTGAGAGCCGTGAGCCGGCGGACCGAGACGGGGGGAGACGGCGCGGCTCATGCCTCCCCCCTCCCACCGTCGGTCTCTGTCCGCGTCCCGCCCCTTACAGGGGGCGGGGACGCAGGGACCGGGGGGTCCAGGGACCGCGAGGGACCGCTAGGGACCGCTGTTTTCTCGATGGATCGCGACGTAGACGCATCACCAATCCGCGTATCGACCGCCCTAACGGGAGGGACCGCCCTTTTCTCGGTGTTTTTTGAGATCTCGTCGCCACCGAGGGACCGCGAGGGACCGCCCCCCGCGAGCGCGTACAGGCTGGTCTCCGGATCCTGTACGACATCTCCCACCTGGACCAACTCGTCCAGTACCGCCTTGATGGCGGCGTTGTTGCCGGTGACCTCCTCACGCAGACCGCGGTAGCTAAGCTGCTCGTCTTCTAGCGCGCGCAAGATCCGGCGGCGGACCTTCTCGGTCGCCGTCAGCTTGGGCGGTGCCTTGGTAGGCACGCCGACCGCCTCGAACCTGATCCGCTCGCTCAGGCCGGTGACCTCGTCGACCTCGCCCTCGTCGACGAGCCGCACGCGCAGCGTCTCGATGGGGCCCGCGGCGTTCGCGTTCTTGATCGAGGTGATCGTCGTGACCTGCTTGCTGTCCTTCTCGAGCCACAAAGCCGTGTCGAACTCGCGGCCGGTGACGAAGTCGAGTCGGTCGAGTCCCTGCCGCCGCTCCCACCCCTTGATCGGGTGCAGGATCACGACGATCGCGCACCCGGTCACCGCGCTGACGCGCCCTAGCCTGGCGATGGCAGCGCTGTAGTGCTCGGCCTGGTGGCGGCAGCCGAACTGGATCGAGTCGACTACGCAGAGGGCGACCCCGTCCAGGATTTCGATCAGCAGCTGCTCGGCACGCGGGTCGTCCAGGAAGATGTTTGGAGCCTTTACGTCGATGCGGGCGACCCCATATTCGGACAGTTTGAGGGCTTCGACCGCGTCGTGGCCACCCAACCTGGGGAACCTCTCGACAGTCCGGTTGGCGGACGGGTTCTCGTAGTCGAGATAGACGACGTGGCCGTGCATCTCGATCCTGACCTCGCCGCCAAACCCGTGGGAGTCGCCGAGTCCGACCCTCAGCGCGATCTCGGAGGACACGAAACTCTTCATCGCCTCCGGGCCGCCCGAGATGACTGTGGGGCGCCCTCCGGCGAAGATACCGAGGCGCCTGGCGATGGGAGCGACCGAGTTCGACTTGTTGGCGATCGAGACTGCGCTCGGGAAGCCGGTCCGCTCCAAGTCGTACAGCTCGCTATCGGTTAGGGCGCGCGCGCTCATCGCGCACCTGCCCGGCGCGCGGCGCTGTCAGGTGATGGTGGACCTGCTGGTGCTGGCGCCGCTCGCGGCGACGTGGTGCGCGTGGCCCGGCGCGCGGCGCGAGCGGTCGGCCGCCGAGGCGCTCGGCCGGCGCGAGGGTTTCGATTCACCGGCAAGCGCACGACGATCCTCGAGACGGACCTCACTAGGGCGTCGAGGTCTCGGACCATGCGCGTGGACTGGTCCCACTGGCGCCTGGCGTGACCATGTTTTCGCGGGGCGGGCCGTGCAAACGGCACGGCGAACCGCGCAGCGAACGCCGGCAACTCGGGCGCAACAAGGATGCGATCAGACTGGTCGACGGCCGGATCGCGGCCTATACTTCTGGCGTCCATGGAGAGGCGACTCCTTGGACCAGCTCGTAAGCGGCGGGCACGCGGCGGCTCGGACTCCCTGAGAAGAGTTCGGGCCGTTCGTGTTTCGTCGCTCTGAGAAAGAGCTGGTCACGCGTGGAGTGTGCTAGCGCGGCGTGTTATGCGCAAGAGCGTTCAAGCTACGGAACGCAGCTCGATGCGGACCTCTGGCAACGCTGGATCAGTTACGCTCCCCTCGCGCTCCCCGCCGGATTTTCCGGCTCCCAAAAACGTCGGGTCGGATCGCGCGCTCTTTCGACGCGTAGACTGTTGTTCGCGGCGACGAGCGGCGTGATACTCGGGGCCATGAGCGCTCCCTTTACGCCGCCGACTGACGGGCAGCCCATCACGATGCGCCCGAACAACGAGCTGAAGGTCCCGGACAATCCCATCCTGCCGTTCATCGAGGGCGACGGAACGGGTCGCGACATCTGGCGCGCGTCGGTGCGCGTCCTCGACGCGGCGGTGGCCAAGGCCTACGGGGGCAAGCGCCAGATCGC
>Ga0187805_10000204_pt1 | contig 18050 bp, 15 predicted proteins | sample NC_wetland_sal_i_6_FD_132965 | JGI IMG/M metagenome (GOLD analysis project Ga0187805, IMG submission 132965) | Wetland sediment microbial communities from Neuse River Estuary, North Carolina, USA - Control_5 | ecosystem: Environmental > Aquatic > Freshwater > Wetlands > Sediment | place: USA...
CCCAGCAACGCGGATGACCTCCAATCTTTCGCCTCGGAAAAGGAGCTAGTTAAGCTCGCCGCCGGGTGGCCAGCGTCTCACCGATTGAACGGCTTGCCAGCGTCCCCGGCGTCGGCACGCTTACGGCATTGATCTTCGTGTTGACACTGGGTCGCGCGGAGCGGTTCGCGCACAGACGTCGGCCCTCCCGCCGCTTTGGGTTTTTCTACTCGCTCCTCCGCTCCGGCCACTGTCGCCGTGCGCTGTAGGGCGATCCGATTATTGCCAGTAGTTCCGGTCCAGACTGCGATACTGGACCGCCTCGGCGAGATGCTTTGCGCTGATTCGATCGGTCTCGTCCAGGTCTGCAATCGTGCGCGCCACTTTGAGAATTCGATCGTGAGCCCGGGCGGACAGTCCCAGGCGGCGGACCGCCATTTCTAGCGTGCGCTCGCCGGCGTCATCTAACGCGCACAGCCTCCGCAGATCGCGCACGGGAATTCGTGAATTGTAATACCCACGCGTCTGCTGAACGGCTCGGGACCGTTCGACTCGACCACGAATCTCGGCGGAACCAACCGCCTCCTCCTTGCCGCGCAACTCGCGATACGGCACGGCCGGTACCTCGACGTGCAGATCGATTCGGTCGAGCAGCGGGCCGCTGATTCGTCCCAAATACCTCTGGATCATCGCACCTGTGCATCGACAATCCCTTGTCGGGTCTGAAAAAAATCCGCACTGACACCCGTGCAGTTCGCAACTGTACTGCGTATGGCTTTGGTGGGCGTCGATCACGCTGCGCAAAGCGTCGATGCGCCGAAATCGGACCGGTCGGTCGCGTCACTTACTTGGGACCGTTCGGACATCGATTTACCAGTGACTTCTATCACAACCGTGCGGGAAAATGATGGATTATGACTTCGGAAACCTTTTCCGTCAAGCAGATCTTAAAGGGAACACCGCTTTTCGCCGCGCTGGACGATGCTGAACTGAGTTCCCTGGCGGCGCGGTGCGGGGTGCGGCGGTTTTCCGCAGGCGAAGTGCTTTTCTCCGAAGGTGAACCCTGTAAAGGTCTGTACGTCGTAGTAGATGGTCGTGTCCGCATCTTCAAGACGTCAGTCAGCGGACGCGAACACGTTCTCGCCGTGGAAGGACCGGGAGCTTCCGTCGCCGAACTGCCGGTATTTGACGGGGGAAACTATCCCGCCTCGGCCTCCGCAATGGAAGCCACGCACGCTCTGTTCGTTTCCCGCGCCGACTTGCGCGCGATCTGTCTCGAAAAGCCCGAAGTGTCGCTGAAGCTCCTGCAAGTGGTGGGCGGACGCTTGCGGCGATTGGTCGGCATCATTGAAGAACTGTCGTTCACCACCGTGCGGCATCGGCTGATTTCCTGGTTGCTGCGCCAGGCGAAAACGGAAGGCCGAGCCACTCCGCGAGGAACCGTGTTTTCGTTGAGCCTCAGCCATCAGGAGCTTGCCTCGCAGATCGGCACGGTTCGCGAACTGGTCTCGCGCAACCTGGCGCGGCTTCAGGCCCAGGATTTCATCGAAATCAACGGCCGCGAGATCACGATCCTCAAACCGGACGCGCTGGAAGCGGACCTGTCTTCCATGGTTTGAACCTTCCGGTGACTTAAGTCACTGCGGCCGGACGCCGTCTGCCTTATCGTTGATCCGGAGGCGGACGAAATGCAAGCCATCGCAGAAAAGACTGTTCGGGAAATCGCTATTGAAAATCCGGCAAGCGTGCCGGTCTTGGAATCGTTAGGAATCGATTACTGCTGCGGGGGCGGCAAGCGCTTGCGCGACGCCTGCCTCCGGGCCGGCGTGGACGTCGATCAGGTGCTGCTTCTCATCGAAAAGGCGCAGCAAGATTCCCGGGTGAACGACGCTCGGGACTGGCGCGAGGAGCCGCTCTCCGATCTCATCATGCACATCGTCGGCAAACATCACACCTACGTTCGCCAGGAAACTCTCCGGATCGAAGCGCTGCTCATGAAAGTCGCGGCAAAACACGGCGCGGCGCATCCCGAACTGCATGAAATCGAAGCACTCTTCGGCGCCATCGGCCAGGAGCTTTCCACGCACATGTTCAAAGAAGAGCATGTTCTGTTCCCGTATATCGAGCGGGCGGAAGACGCTGCGGAGCAGCGCGGCCCACGGCCGCAGGCATGCTTCGATTCCGTGAAGCGGCCCATCGCCAACATGATCGCCGACCACGACGACGCGGGCGCGCTGTTAAGGCGAATTCGCGAGTTGGCCAACAGCTACACGGCTCCAGGCGGCGCGTGTGCGAGTTTTCAGGCTCTGTATCAAGCATTGGAAGCGTTCGAGCGCGATCTTCACCAGCACGTTCATCTGGAAAACAACATTCTTTTCCCGCGCGCGGTCGCGATGGAAGAAACGCATTGAGGGGAGCCGGAACGTGACTCTCGCCGAAACCGGGTCGCGAAAGAAAGTCGTCAAGCGCGCTCTGCCGGAACATTCGCAAGTACTGCGGCGCACGACGCAGATCGTTTTTCTGGCGTTGAACGCATGGATCGGCATCCAGTTTTATCTGTTCGTACGTTATTACGAAACCGGCGGCCGGTCGTTTTTCGCAAGCCGGCCCGCGGGCGTCGAAGGATGGCTGCCGATCGCGTCGCTGATGAATCTGAAGGTGCTGCTTTCGACCGGCGGCATTTCGAAAATCCATCCGGCCGGAACATTTCTGGTGATCGCATTTCTCGCGGCATCGTGGATTTTTCGAAAAAGTTTTTGCGGCTGGCTTTGTCCCGTGGGAACCATTTCGGAGTATCTGTGGCGCTTGGGGCGAAAGCTTTTCGGCCGCAACTTCCGCCTTCCACGATCGCTCGACATTGCGTTGCGTAGCCTGAAATATATTCTGATGGCGCTGTTCCTTTACGCTGTCGCGATGATGTCTGTTCCGGCCATCCATCAGTTCCTCGACAGCCCGTACGGCGTGGTGGATGACGTGAAGATGCTCAACTTCTTCCGCGAGATCGGCACGACCGGCGCTATTGTGCTCGCGATTCTGGCGCTGGGCTCGATGGCAACTCCGAATTTCTGGTGCCGATACTTCTGCCCCTACGGAGCGCTGATGGGCCTGGTATCACTGCTAAGCCCGCTGCGCATACGCCGCGATTCGGATCTATGCATCGATTGCGCCAAGTGTGCGAAAGCCTGCCCGGCGGCGCTGCCCGTGGATCGGCTGGTCACGATCCAATCCGCCGAGTGCGCCGGTTGCCTCGGATGCGTCGCGGCCTGCCCCGCGGAAGGCGCGCTGTTTTTGTCCGCACCGCGGCGCAGGCGCGTTCCCGCGTGGGCGGTCGCCACAGGAATCGCGATGCTGTTCTTGGGCACATACACATACGCCCGCTGGACCGGCCACTGGAATACGGACCTTCCGAGCCGGCTCTATTTTGAACTTATCCCTCACGCGGACGAGTTCGAGCATCCTTAAGAGGAGGTATGGCGAAATGACCACGACGAACCGAACCACGGCCAGACCCGAGGCGGTCGAGCGCGAAGCGATGCTGCAGCGCGCACTGATGGCGTATATTCTAACCGGGCTGCTGTTCATGCTCCTTCCGGGAACTTTTCTGGGTGTCTGGAACTTAATTTCGATCAGCAGCCGGCATCAACTCGAAGGCCTCTCGGCCGCGTGGATTCAGGCTCACGGGCATGCACAGATTTATGGCTGGATCGGGACCTTCATCCTGGGTATCGGTTTCTATTCGCTGTCGAAAATGGGCGATCTTCCCGCCTTCGCAGTGCGGCGGGCGTGGCTTTCTTATGGGCTGTGGACCAGCGGTGTGGTCCTTCGGTGGACTGGGAACGTGTCGGGATGGCAGTGGAGAATTGTGCTGCCTGTTTCGGCGCTGCTGGAACTGGGCGGATTTCTTGTGTTTTTCGCCACTGTTTCGCGCCACAAGCCGGATCCGCACGCCCCACGAAAACCGAAGGAGCCCTGGATGTTGGTGGTGATCGGGTCCACGTTCGGCTTTCTTTTCGCGCTCTCTGCAAATCTCTTCGTCACCTGCCAGGCGGCATGGAGCGGGTCTGATCCTTCCGTTTCTCAGGGCCTCGATCAGCGGCTGTTAGCGTTGCCAGTATGGGGATTTCTGGTGCCCACCGTTTGGGGTTTCAACGCCCGCTGGCTGCCCGTGTTCCTCGGATTGCGTACTCCTCACGGACATCGCCTTCTGGCGGCTTTAGGTATAGCGTGGGCGGGCGTCTCGTGCGCCGTATCAGGCTTGCCGATGATCGCCGCTTCTTTGTTGCTGATCGCCGCAGGCGTTTCGATGATCGCGTTGCACATTTTCGAACCAGCGCAAAAACCGGCGAAAACCAGCGGTGTGCATCCTTCGTTTCCGGTGTTCGTCCGAATTGCCTACGTGTGGCTGGCGATTGGCGCGACTCTGGCGATCTGGGCCGCCGCGGCGGATCATGGCGGAGGAATCGGCGGAGCTTCACGGCACGCGGTCACGGTGGGATTCCTGGGCTCGATGGTTTTCGCCATCGGCCCAAGGATTTTGCCGGCGTTCTGCGGAGCAAGGATTTTGTTCAGCAAGCGGATGATGCTCGCGTCGCTTTCGTTGCTGAACGCTGGATGCGCCCTCCGGGTCTGTGCCGAAATTCCAGCGTACGAAGGATTCGCGCATGCTCACATCTTCTGGCGCATCCTGCCGCTATCCGCCGTCACGGAACTTGCGGCAGTCACGTTGTTCGCACTGAATCTGATCGTGACGTTCTGCCGGCCTCCGGCACATCTGATTTCGAAGCCATCATCACCGCAGTTCCGAGTTCTTGCTTCATAGCCAGTTATTTTGGCCTCTTCCGCGTCAGCTTAGATTCCAGATGCGATTTCAGCGCGACAGAATTACTGAATCATACAATAACTGAGTAAGCTGCCCTTGGAGTTCTAAAATCGCCATGATCGCCTTCGACGCTGCCCATGCTGCCGTTCATTATCCGCCCGACCGGCGATTCCGGATGTGGGTGTGGCCGGGTGTCCTGATCGTTCTCGGCGTGTTGATCGTATTGCCCGTCCTCGGCGCGTGGATCGAAACAGCCATTTTCGGACTTCCTCACATCATGCCGGTTCCGCAAGTGTATCCCAACAATTTCTTCGGCCCGCACGGCTTCCCACTGTGGGTACGCTATTGTCATTTTCTCAATTTTCTGTTCGTAACTATGCTGATCCGCAGCGGACTATCGATTCTGTTCGATCATCCGCGCCTGTATTTTAATGACCATTGCACTCCCGGAAGCGAGTGGATTCGTTTCACGCCGATTCAGGTTCCTCGCGATCGCCTTTGGACGGCGAAGGACGACGCCCGTTACGTTACGCCCGTTATCGCGACGCCTGGGTACCGGCACACGATCGGCCTCGCGCGCGCCTGGCACTTCATCAACGTCCACGGCTTTATTCTTACGGGCGTCACTTTCGTCATCCTGCTTTTCTGCACCGAACAGTGGCGACGAATTGTACCGGCATCGTGGACTGTCGTCGGCCAGGCGTGGGCAACATGGGTCCATTACGCGACCCTTCAGCTGCCGCCCGAGCCGAATGGATTTTACGGTTACAACGCGCTGCAACAGATCGCGTATTTCACAGTCGTGTTCGTCTTTGGGCCGCTGGCCCTCATGACCGGAATTGCGATGTCGCCGGCGGTAGTGAACTGGTTCCCGGCATACGCCCGGATCTTCGGAGGCCGCCAGGCAGCGCGCTCAATTCATTTCTTGACCATGGTCGGTTTCCTTGGGTTCCTCGTCGTGCACGTCACGCTGGTAGTGATGACCGGCTTCGCCCGCAACATGAATCACATCGTAATGGGAACCGACGATTTGAACGACGCGGGTATCATCTGGGGCTTCGTGGGCATAGGCGTCGTCGTATTGGCCTGGATCCTGGCGCACTATTTTTCCTGGATTCATCCGCGGAACGTGCAACGGGCTCTCAAATTCGTCACCTATCCGATGCAGCTTCTCACTTTAAACCGGCTGAATCCGAACCAGCACTACACGGAGCAGCAAGTCTCACCCTATTTCTGGCCGAATGGCAAGATGCCCACAGAAGCCGATTGGAATCGCCTGGCCGGGCATGAATTTCGAGATTACCGGCTGAAGATCGGAGGTCTGGTGGAAAATCCCGTGGAACTTTCGCTCCCGGATCTGGACCGGCTCGGCAAGGTCGAACATATCACCATGCATCACTGTATTCAGGGCTGGACAGGAATCGCGAAATGGGGTGGCGTGCCGATGGAGAAAGTGGTCGCGTTGGTCCGGCCCTTGCCCGCCGCAAAGGTGGTCGCGTTTTTCTCCTTCGGCGAGGCGCTTTACGGCGGAAAGTATTACGACACGCAATTGCTCGAAAACGTTTTGAAGCCCGAATGTCTTCTCGCCTTCGAAATGAATGGAAAACCGCTTCCCGAGGTGTATGGAGCGCCGCTCCGGCTGCGGGTGGAAAATCAGCTCGGCTACAAGATGGTCAAGTGGATTGAGCGAATCGAGTTCATTGAATCCGAAAAACAGGTTGGCGAAGGCGAAGGCGGAAAGAACGAGGACGACGAGTACTTCGACCTGCTGCCCAATATTTGATCCTGATTGGCGTCACGAATCGCGCCGCTGCTATTCGCGGGAAACTCGGTGATCAGCGTATGCAGGCGATCGTGCCAATGCTCCGGGACGCGCGCGTTTCGGTGACTTGGAAAGTCGCCAGGGATACTACGGTTCTGGGGGCTCGAAACGGCCTCACGGGCGAGCCGGAGTCGCCGCGATCTGAGTACGCCCCGATTCGCGAGTGTACTTTAAAATCCATGCCATCGATAAAGAGAACAGGGCCAAGAACACAAATACGATAAAGCCGATGGCATAGCCGCTTTTGCCGAGATTGCGGACGGCGAATCCCAGAACCGGCGGGATCACGAATCCTCCAAAAGCTCCCAGGCCGCCGACCCATCCGGCCGCCCCGCCGACGGCGTTCGGCACGGCTTGCGGAACCATCTTAAAAACTGCGGCGTTGCACAATCCCATGCCGAACGCGAGCAGGATAATGCCCGGAACAGCCAACTCAAATTGCTGCGATCCCACCATCACCAGCGAACCGATGAGCAGAATCAATAGCGCAAGGATGGCGGTGTTTTCGCCGCCTTCTTCGAGTCGATCCGACAACATGCCGCCAACGATGCGAACCAATGAAGTAAGAATCGAATACAGGCCGGTCAACAGACCCGCGGTTATGGCGCTCACCGCGAAATACGATCGCCAATAGGTGGGAAACCAGGCGGTCAGTGCGATGAAGCCACCGAAAGTTGTGAAGTAGATCCAGACCAGCGCCCAAGTGCGCCACACTCGCGCCGAAACCCGAAGGCTTTCGCGCAAGCTGCGAGCCGGAAAAAGAGTCTGGCCGTGCTGTTTCGCGATCGGACGCGCCTGGTCGGGTGGCACACCCTGTGCCAGAAGTTGAAAATATGGAGCATTCCTTCCCAAAAACGTGTAAAGGATCGTCCCAGTCACCAACAGCCCAAGCCAGACCAGATAAGATCCGGCAAGACCCAGCGTTCCGAGCGCCATGGGGAGGATCAGGGAGAAGATTCCGGGCGCCAGATTGCCAACGCCGCCGAAAATTGCGAGCGCGCGCCCTTGTTGACTCTGCGGATACCAGTAAGACACCTGGCTTATTCCGACGGAGAAGCCGGCGATGCCGCAACCACACAGCAGCGCCAGCATCAGCAGCACCGGATACATCGAGGCGGTGAGATGCGCGGGATAGAAGAATTTCACGACTGCGGAAAGACCGGTCATTCCGGCGACAGATAGAGTCAAGAGCACCAGAAAAGGCTTGCGTCCACCGTTGAGGTCTACCCAGGCGGAGAACGGAATGCGCAGCAGCGCTCCGGAAAGCGAAGGCATCGCGACCAGGAAGCCGACGGCCAGCGGACTGAGGTGCATCACCTCCTGGAAGCGCGCGGCCGTCGGACCAAATAAAGCGACGGCGGCAAACCCGATGAAGAATCCGAGAGTCGCGCCGAATAATCCCTGGCGCGGTGTACCTTTCAGCTCTTTCATGAGAGACTCCTTTCAGGCCGTCCATACCAGCGCGCCACTTGCGGCTTCCGCCAAAGATACGGATTGGGAACCACCAAAACATGTACCAGCCTGGTGAACGGAAAGAATCCGATCACGGCGTAAGCGTTAATGATGTGCAGCTTCACCAGCCAGGGCAGAGGCGAAATCAAATTGACCTGCGGGCTGAATTTCACAAGCGACCAGAAGTAAGGCGATGCGACTGCCGCGAACCATGACGATCCCCAAGGCAGACGAACGGCGATTTCGATTCCCGTGACCAGCTGGAAGAGCAGCATGAGATAGAGGACCCAGTCACGCTTTGTGGTCACCGTCCCGACCTTGGAGATTCTCAGCCGGCGGATGATGGACGCGATCAGGCCGGTGGCCGTCAGAATTCCGAAGATCAGACCCGTAATCTCCAGCAGGTAAAGTCGCACCGGGTCGCTGTTCCAGAGCAGGATTTGCCGCGGAAGCAGAAATGCGAGAAGGTGTCCCGCAAGAACCACCAGAATTCCGTAATGAAACGGGACCACCGCCCAGAAGTGCAGCCGATTTTCGAGAAACTGGGAAGACAAGCTCGTGTAGGAGAAGCTGCGCGAGCGGTATCGCTGGATCGTGACCAGAAAAAAGACGAACAGTGCGACGTACGGCAGGATGCCGAACAGGACAGGATCAAAATAAGACCAGAAGCGAGCCATGGTCAGTCACCTCCTGCCAACACGGGTAGTTCTACTTTCGGTGGGGGCAAATCGACCCGGCACGGTAGCACATCGCGGACCGCGCTCATGAGCATGGCGAACGGAGTCCGCTTTTGCTCTAACGCGAAAACAAGTTTCGCAACCGACGGCGCTACGTACTCGCGCGCGAATTCTTCGGCGGGCCCCTCGTCCATTCGGCCGAGCAGTTGCAGAACGTGGGTCAGGTGATCCGGGAGCTCCGTAGACTCGGCAACTCCGGAGCGCCTCAGCTCCGTCCGCATGCGGACCAGAAATTCGCCTCGCGCATACTGCTCGCCATAGAGGTGCCAGCCGATTTCGAGAGCGGTTGCGGGATTCCAATCGAAGGTCGCAATAAACTGCTCCTGAAGTTCTCCGGTCGAAAGCGGCGCGATCGCGCCCGCGAAGTCGTCAAGACCGGCCTCCCGGCATCGCGCCAGGTATGAATCGTCCGGGTATTCGAAGAGGCGGGCCAGCAACTCGTATGGTGTGTTCACATCGCCCTCCGCGGGCCGGAAAGGAAGCCGAATCCAGCGGCCTGTTTGTATTCCTGCACATCGTCGAGCATCTCGATGGCTTCTTCTCTATGCATCGGAGGAATCACGAAGCGATCCTCGAAGGTGCACAGTGACGTAAGCCGGTAAATGGCTTCCGCTTCTTCGCGGGAAGAGCCGGCTTCGGCCAGCATACGTTCCGCGACGTCCATGGCGACGTCACCGACGGTGATCGCGCGGCGATACCAGCGGACCGCCTTTTGCTTGCGAAGCGCGTAACGCACGCCGGCCTCATCACCGGCGCCAAAGAGGCTGGCGAGGTACTCGATCGGCACGCGCGCCTGATCGACGTCGTGGAACAGATCCTCCGAAATATTCGTGAGCGTCTGGCCATCGCGCGCTGACATGACCGGCGCCATGGGTGGAACGTAGAACAGCATCGGCATGGTGCGATATTCGATGTGCAAGGGCAGCGCCAACTTCCAGATTTTGACGAACTGGAAAACGGGCGAGCGCTGTGCGGACTCGATCACCGATTCATGAGTTCCGTTTTTCATCGCGGCGGCAATCACTTGCGGATCGTTCGGATCGAGAATCAGGTCGCGTTGTGCTTGTACCAGCTCGCTGCGATCCCGGGCTGCGGCGTCCTCAATTTGGGAAGCGTCATAGAGCACCACGCCGAGATAGCGGATCCGCCCGACGCAGGAATGAAAGCATGCCGGCGCCTGACCAGTTTCGAGGCGCGGATAACACAGGATGCACTTTTCCGATTTTCCCGTGCTCCAGTTAAAGAAAACTTTCTTGTACGCGCACGCCGCCACGCACGCGCGCCAGCCGCGGCAACGATTCTGATCCACCAGAACGATTCCATCCTCGCCTCGCTTGTACAGCGCGCCCGACGGACACGAGGCCACGCACGACGGATTCAGGCAATGATTGCACATCCGCGGCAGGTAGAACATCACCAACTGCTCGACCGCGAACAGCTGGTCGCGCGTGGTCGCATCCAGATTCTTGAGGTTGGGGTCATTCGCAGCGTAAGTGGCAGAGCCGCCCAGGTCGTCATCCCAATTCGGTCCGGACTGGATCTGAATCAGCTCACCCGTCACCATCGAGATTGGCCGCGCAACCGGCTGATCGTCGCCTTGCGGCGCGTTGAACAGGCGCTGATAATCGTAAGTCCATGGCTCGTAGTAATCGTCCATGGTAGGCATGTGCGGATTGTGAAAAATGTTGAAGACGGTTTGCGCCTTGCTGGTCGATTTCAGCCGCAGCTTGCCGTTTACAAGCTCCCAGCCGCCGTCGTATTTGTCCTGATCCTCCCAGGCGGTCGGAAACCCGGTGCCGGGCTTGGTCTCGACATTGTTCCACCACATATACTCGGTGCCCTTACGATCAGTCCAAATGTTCTTGCACGCGACGCTGCAGGTGTGGCAGCCGATGCATTTGTCCAGGTGGAACACCATCGAAACTTGAGAGCGGACGTCCATCGGTTGGTCCTTTTTCACCATTGAAGATCCGGCAGCTTGCGGACCAGCACGTGCGTGTCACGGTTCACGCCGGTCGGTCCCCAGTAATTGAAGTGATACGTGAACTGCCCGTAACCGCCGACCATCAGGTTCGGTTTCAGTCGAATCCGGTTCAGGCTGTTATGCCCGCCCGCGCGTTTATACTTCCGCAGCGGCGATTTCGGAACGGAATAAGTTCGTTCCGGTGCATGATATTGGAATCCGATTCCGCGCGGGATTCGAGCCGTGACCGCGGCGCGCGTCACCACCACGCCGTTGTCGTTGTGGATCTCGACCCAGTCATTGTCCTCGACGTCGATTTCAGCCGCGTCCAGGTCATTCATCCAGAACGGCTCGATCCCGCGCGAGAGCGTGGTCATACGCTGGTTATCTCCATAGGTCGAATGGATTTTCCATTTGCCGTGCGGTGTCGCGTAGTTCAGCATCAGCGTCTTACCGGATTCGTGGCTGAGCGCCAGATCGCCGTATTCCTTGATGGGTGGTTTGGGCTTATAGGTCGGCAGATGTTCGCCGAATTCGATGTATCCGGGATGATCCAGATAAAAATGCTGGCGACCGGTCAACGTGCGCCACGGGACCAGGTGCTCGCGATTGGTCGTAAACGGGGCGTACGCGCGTCCGTTTTCCATCAATCCCGACCAAAGCGGGCTGTTCACGTAGCGGTGCGGGTGCGCCTGCAAATCCTTGTAGTCGACGCGGACACCGCGATTCCTTTCGGCCAGGTGCACCAGCGGCAGCCCGACTTTTTGTTCCATCTCCTGGTAGGAGCGGAAAGCCAGTTCGCCGTTGGTTACGGAAGCGAAACGCAGGATGGTATCGCACACCTGTTCATCCTGATCGAGCGACGGATATTGCTTGCCGTCCCAAGTCACGACAGGTGAGGTGCGCAGTGTTTCTTCGTACACGTCGCGGACATCGTAGTGCGTCCCATGGACCCCCAAGCCGCTAGCCGGAACCTGCGGACCGAACGAAATGAACTGGTGGTATAGATTCTTGTAGTCGCGCGTGACCACTTTCAGCGCGGGCATGGTCTTGCCCGGAATCGCATCGACCTCGCCTTTGATCCAGTCACGAATGTTTGGTTGTGCGATTTCGGCGGGCGTATCGTGCGCCAGCGGCGTGGCGACAAGATCGCGGACCGGCTCCGGAAAATGCTTGGCCGCCAGCTCGGAAAATTTCCTCGCGACGGCGCGGAAAATCTGCCAATCGCTCTTCGATTCCCAGCACGGCGGCACCGCCGGCGACAGCGGATGGATGAAGCTGTGCATATCCGTGCTGTTGAGGTCGGCTTTTTCGTACCAGGTGGCGGCGGGAAGGACGATGTCGGAATAAAGCGCCGACGTATCCATCCGGAAATTGAGATCGACGATCAGATCCATCTTTCCGATGGGCGCGTGCTCATGCCAGGCGACTTCGTGGACCGAGCCTTCGGCCGCGTCTTCGGAAATCGAATTGTGATGTGTTCCTAGATAATGCTTGAGGAAATATTCGTGACCCTTGGCGCTCGCCAGCAGCGCGTTGCCGCGCCAGATGTACCACACCCGAGGCCAGTTCTCGGGCGCGTCCGGATCTTCCACCGAAAATTTCAGCTTCCGCGATTTGAGTTGCTCGACCGTGTACGCCGCGACTTCCTCAGCCGTTTTCGCGCCGGCGGTTTCGGCGTCACGCACCAGTTGAAGCGAGCTGCGGTCGAACTGCGGATAGAACGGCAGCCAGCCGTTGCGAACCGCCTGGACTTGCAAGTCTGCGGTGTGGCCTTTGGCCCATTGCGAGTCCGCAGGCACCGTGTGGTAATCGGTGAAGTCGCGCTCGTAGCGCCACTGGTCGGTGTGCATATAGTGCCAGCTCGGCGAATTCTGCAACCGTGACGGCGGATACCAGTCCTTGGCAAACGCGATGGCCGCGAACGATTCCATCGGCGCCAGCTTTTCCTGCCCGACATAATGCGCCAGCCCGCCGCCGTTCACGCCGACGCAGCCGGTGAACATGAGCGCGTGAATCGCGGCACGATAGATCAGATTGTTGTGATACCAGTGATTGACCCCCGCGCCGATGACGATGGTGCACTTGCCGCCGGTCAGCATCGCGGTATTGGCCCACTCGCGCGTGAAGCGAATTAAAACGTCGCGCGAAATGCCGGTGTACTTTTCGGACCACGCCGGCGTATAAGGCGCCGATTCGTCGTCATAGCTTTCCGGATACTCACCTTCGAGGCCGCGCGGCACTCCGTACTGCGCCATCAGCAGGTCGTAAACCGTCGCGACCAGAACCTCGCCGTCCGTGGTTTGGATTCGCTTCACCGGAACGCCGCGCCGGAACTTGGTGCCTTCCGCGAAATTATCCAGCTCGATCTCGACGACTTCATCGCCCAGGAAACTCAGCGCCGGATGAATTTCGCTTCCATCCATCGGATCTTCGAGCTTCAGGTTCCATTGCCCCTTCTGCTTGCCCCACCGGAACCCGGAAGATCCCATGGGCATCTTCGGCCGCTGATCGACCTCATCCCACATGAGAAATTTCCAATCCCCGTTCTCGACATCTTTGTATGCGTCGAGCCGATTGGCACGAAGCATCTGACCGGGTTTGGAGTCCCTAACCTCGACCAGATACGGAGCATCCGTAAATTTCCTGGCATAATCCAGGAACGCCGGCTGCGGATGATCGTGATGAAATTCCTTCAGCAGGACATGATTGACGGCCATCCACCAGGCGCCGTCCTGTCCGGGGTTGATCGCGATCCACTCATCGGCATACTTTGAGACCTGGCTAAAATCCGGCGTGAACACCCACATCTTCGTGCCGTTGTGGCGAGCCTCGGCGGCGAAGTGGCAATCGGGCGTTCGCGTCATGCTGAGATTCGATCCGACTACCGCCAGCAGCTTGGCGTTGTACCAGTCCGCCGATTCGGCCACGTCGGTCTGCTCGCCCCAGGTTTCCGGCGACGCGGGCGGGAGATCGCAGTACCAGTCGTAAAAAGAAAGCGAAACGCCTCCCATCAACTGGAGCATTCGCGCGCCGCCCGCATAGCTGATCATCGACATCGCCGGAATCGGCGAAAATCCCGCGATGCGGTCCGGCCCGTACTTCTGAATGGTGTAGATGTTCGAAGCGGCGATCAACTCGACGATGCTGTCCCAGTCGATCCGCCGGAAGCCGCCCTTGCCACGCGCCTTCTGCCAGCTCGCGCGCGCGTCAGGATTTTCCACCAGCGATTTCCAGGCGTCGACGGGATCCGGGTAAACGGCACGCGCCGCTTTCCACAAATCGAGCAGCGCGCCGCGAACGTACGGATACTTCACGCGCAGCGGACTGTAGAGATACCAGGAAAAGGAAATCCCGCGCTGGCATCCTCGCGGCTCGTACGGCGGCAGACCGGCTTCGAGACTCGGATAATCCAGCCCCTGCATTTCCCAGGTCACGATCCCGTCTTTGACGTAAATCTGCCAGGTGCATGAACCGGTGCAATTGACGCCGTGGGTGCTGCGGACGATTTTGTCGTGCTGCCAGCGGTTGCGGTAAAACTGCTCCCAATCGCGCAATTCGGGATTCTTTTCGTCCTTAATCCAGTGGAGGCTCCCGTTCGGCTTGGTCATTCAGGTTCGTCTCCTTGCCACCAGCGGACGGCGCACCGCCCGAAAGCGTTTTCGCCAGAAACCGTCGAGCAGCACCAGCCCGACGAGACTCCCTCCCAGCCCGGTCAGAACGAAAGTGCCCACCGGCAGCGTCTGCGGCGCCGCCGAGGGTAGCGTTACTGCCGATTCCAGATAAGCAACCAGCGCGGCGACTTCCTCCGGCGTCATCGGATGTGTTTTGTAGACGGCCTGCATGGTCGGCGTGGGGGTCGAAGTGAGCCAGCCGGTAAGATTTCTGCGACCGCCTAAGTGGTCGTACGAGCTGGTCAGGTCCGGGCCGAGCCGCCCGCCACCCAGCGGGGCCAGTCCATTTAGCGTGTGGCAGGAAATGCAAGCCGGACCGCCGTTCACGAGGGGGACCGAGCCAAGTACGACTTGCTTGCCACGCTGAACATCATCGGCGGTGAATGGCGTCTCGGCGATCGGTTCGTTCCCCGCCGATCGTGCTGGACTGCCCTTCGATTCGCTCTCGATGTAGGCGAGCAGCGCTTCGGCACGAGCCCGATCCACGCCTTCGATTTTGGGCATGACCATCCCATTCGAATCCGCCACGAGCTTTTTCGCATACTCGTCTTTGGAGGCGCCAACAGCCTCCGGGTCCAGAAGAAAATGGATCAGCCATTCACGGCTCTGCCGCTGGGTGACGTCCTTCAAATCGGGTCCCGCTACCGCGCCGGCGCCGATAGTGTGACAAGCAGAACAGTTTGCCTGATAGAAGTTCGCTGCATCCTGGCCGAGCGCGGCGCTGGCGGTGCAGCAGAAAAGCCAGGCGATGCTTTTGAGCGGTTTCGCGTATTTGCGCGATTTCGCGCAACGGAGGGCATGGCCGGCGGGGTTCGTATTCACTGCCATCAGTGAAGATAAACCTCGTGGATGGAATTTTCCGGAAGGACAACCCGGCCAAATCGCTGTCATCGGATGCATCCTGGCGGCAAAAGTGCAATTCGCAAGCCAATGAAACTCCGGATTCATGACAACTCCATCCGTCTGCGCCTGACCAGGAGCGAAGTTGGCCGCTTCGCCAGCGACGGCGCGATCGAGTCAGTTTTCGAGTTTGGCCCGGGCTCCGGCCAGCGCCTCCGTTATGCTCTGGAAGCCGCTTCTACGGAGACGATGGTGGTCTGCGTCTCTCAGGGAAAGATCACGATCGAGATACCGCGGGTCATTGCTCGGGAGTGGTGCGAGGGCGACCGCGTCGGCATCAGCGCCAGGCAGGACCTTGGCGGTGAAAAGCAGCTCGACATCCTGGTCGAAAAGGAGTTTCGGCGGCTCCATGGCGCTAAGTTCGATCCTGACTTATATCCCAACCCGCTTGAACCGAAGAACCTTCAGTGCTGACGTTCCAGCGAGGTGCGCATCGCGGGGCTCTTTGAACGCAGCGCGAGCTGCCCTCTTCGGCACAAATCGATCGCGTCGCCAAGCACGCGCAGGCATTCTCCATCGGCGTGGAAACCCATGGAATTCTCCGAAATCACGAAATCGATATAGAACGAAGCCTTCCGTTGGTAGTCGCGCGCCGGATCCAGTTCGGCATCGCCGGCTCCCGCGGCCTTTGCGCCCTTGATCTCCTCGATTAAGTCGACAAGCGCGTCCATGGCGACATTGCGCAGGTCATGGAAACGCGTCTGAATCTCCTCGACGCGGCTCTTCAGCTCCTCTTCCGGCCAGCGGTGGCAGGTCTGGCAGGCGCGATTGATGTTCAGCAGAGGACTGCGCACGTGATGATCGCTGATTTTCACCGCTCCTTCGCGAACGTAAGGCATATGGCAATCGGCGCAGCTCACGCCCGAGCGAGCGTGAATGCCCTGACTCCATAACTCGAATTCCGGATGCTGCGCCTTCAACATCGGAGCGCCGGTTTCGCCGTGGACCCAATCCTTAAACTTGATTTCGTCGTAGTAAGCGACGATCTGGTCCACTTTGCGGCCCTTATTCCACGGAAACGTCAGTCGCTTTTCGGGACCGGCGAAATAATACTCGACGTGGCATTGCCCGCACACGAAGGATCGCATCTCCTGGCGCGTCGCGGATGCATTGACATCGTAATTCGCGATGCCTTCGCCAGCCTTCAGAGCACGCATGCCCTCCATAAACGCCGGCCTCGTGATCCGGAGCGCCATGGTCTTCGGCTCATGGCAATCGATGCACGCCACCGGATGTTGAGCATACTTGCGAGCCTCGAAATATGACATCCGGTTGATGTTTTCGAACCCTTTAGTAAGGTCTCCGCCGCCCAGCCTCTTGTAGACTACGTACATGGAGGCGTGGCAGTTCAGGCAGGTTCCCGGCTGCTTAGCGGCCTGCTGCCGTTCCGTGAAGGTCTGGTCGTCGAGCATGTAGGCGTGGCCGCGGCGCTCGCGGTAGTCCTTCGAAAAAGCGTAACCCGCCCACATTTCTTTCAGGCGTGGATCTTCTTCCAGCTTGGACCGCGCAACCACGGTACGTGGATCGGCCGCCGTGGGCGAATGTGGCATCGCCTCGCTTCCGCCGTAAAGAGTACGCTCCATGTCGACGGTTCGAAGATACAGGTCGTATTGCATGGGGAAATTCTTGCCCCAGACGGCTGGATCTTCAGTATCGTCGGTCAGCTCGACGACCCGATAAAACGGGTTCCGAGCTTCCTGTTTGTGCTCGAAAATCGAAACCAGCAGCGCAGTGACGCCAATCGCGCCGGCCGCGGCTACACTGGTCCACAGAGCAAGTTGCTTTGTCGTCCATGACCGCTCATTCATAACAACTCCTTACATGTGCCCCGCATCTGCGTGGCATCGGATGCAAGACAATTCGCGCGAATGCGAACCCTCGATTGCATCGACAATCGACCCATGACAGTTCCGGCAAGCATTTTCGGTCACGCGCCGGCTGCGATCTTTGATTGCAATTGCGTCGGGAAATCCGCCCAAGGTGAACGCAAGCGAATGCGCGAAACCGTTCGAGGCTTTGGTGACGTATTTCCCGACCAAGTCATGCGGCGTATGACAGTCGTTGCAGGTCGCCGCATTGCGGTGCGGGCCTTTCATCCAGGCGCCGTAATACTCACCCATCACGTGACAGTTCGCGCAAGCCGCGGGATTATTTGAGAGATACGAATAGCCTTTGGCATAAACGAACGTGTACATCCCCAGGCCCAGCGTCGCGCCGGTCAAGAGGACGAGTACGCTTTCGATCACATGCCTTTTCATCAGAATCTGAAGGTCAGCTCGACATAGCCGAAGCTCGCGTCCTTGCCGTTGGGATAGATCGACTGGATCACGAGCTTGCCAGCTGCGTAACCGTAGTAAAGTCCCGACGAGAAATGGCGGTTCCAGTTGAAATCGCCGCTCGCGTCATAAAGTGTGGCCAGACCCGACTGGCCGTTCGACGTTCGCCCCGTGTATCCGAACGTCCAGGGCTGGAAAGCACCGCCGCCGCTATACCAGAGGTCGTTGGAATTCGCCAGAGCAAGCGAGTGGATGTCCGTGCGGATCGTCAGGCGCTTGGAGGGCCTGAGCATGAGCTCGCCGAAAGCATCCCGCGTGTTCATCATATTGAAGAACGGAAACCGGGCGTAGATCCGGGGCGTAGGCAGGATCTGGAAGAAGGTGCCGTGCGTGCCGTCGTTCGGATTCTTGTCGCCCGATCCGTAATC